>Ga0118677_10011891_pt1 | contig 12910 bp, 10 predicted proteins | sample AliMusrvi5mmetaG_FD_86154 | JGI IMG/M metagenome (GOLD analysis project Ga0118677, IMG submission 86154)
TGAGACCGCCTTTCTTTTTTCCGTCATCCTTTGGGTTACGACCGACTCCTTTGAGAATATCGCTAAACAAACGAATTGTTGTAGAATCGATCAGAAGCACTTCCTTGAAGGTAAGCCCAAAGGTTCGGCTGTCCGACAAAAAACTTTTGTAGCGATCCACCAAACTGAAATATACATCCTCGAAGAATTCATTCGGTCTGTTTCTCAAACCATCACTCGCAGTGCTCTTTGCCGGTGATTTATTCAACCCCAGATGATTCAATTTGCCTCCCATAGCCCGTAATCCTTCGCAGATCTCGGTCATCGAGTCGCACCGGCTGAGAATGCCAAAAAGCATCGTCACCAGGTGTGTCTTTGCCTTGAACGCCTTGTAATAGCGGTCAGCATCATGCTTCTTGACTATACTTTGTATGTTAACCCGTTCTATCAAATCCAGCACTTGTTTAAAAATCGGCTGTCCGACTAATTTTATTTCTGTATCTTTACCCATGTTGTATCGTTTGGTTCGCAAAACAAACTTACAACATTGGGGGGAACCCTTCGGGGTGTACCCCCTCTTCTAAAAAGTTAGTCGGTCAGTAGTGATAATGTATAAGTCATCAGCCCTGTTATATTGCTTGTAAAAGGGCCGGATCCTGATCCATCTGTAGTACGAATTGATCCTAAAGTTGGTCCTGGTGATGTACTCCAGCAAACACCCCTTGCAATAACGGGGCTATCCCCTTCAGAAGTTACCTCTCCTCCGCTGGTTGCTGTCAATTGGGTTATCGCGCTCGCTGCTGAGGTTGTAACAGTCGGATAAGCAGAACAAGAAGAGGTGGATTGATTCAAGGTTGCGATGATGGAATAACCACACCCGTTGTATGCCCAGACGTAGCGGGCATAGGCAGTTCCACAGGTCAGACCAGTCTCGCTTTTTGTCGTTAGTATTCCCATGTCCGTACTTCCAACTAAATCATTGGTGGTATTCCATGCATATCCTGTCGCGTCAGGAACCGGATTCCAGTTCCAGACAATGGTTGTTTTGGTGGCAGTATGGATTGCTGAAGATGGAGCTTCCGGGGCAGATGGGGAGATGGTCTGAGATAAGGTTAGAGGATTAGATGCCCCGCAATCATTGTACGACCACACATATCGTAAATTTGTCGTTCCACAGAAACTCCCTGGTTCAGTTTTTGAGGTTGTGGATCCATGTCGGTTGCTGAACCATAGTCACTCGAAGTGTTCCACTTGTATCCTGTTATACCGGCCGCCGGGTTCCAGTTCCAGATTATTGTTCCGGGATACACCAGCGTGTTTGACGCAGTAACCGATGGAGAACTGCAGGGCGTATATATTCTCCACTCCCCGTTCGAAAAGATGCACAAAGCGCCATTTGATGTGCAGTTTGTACAAAACAACATTAACCCCTCAGATGGGTTGGCGATTGCATTCCGCTGATCAGCGGTCATCCGTGGGATCAAAACCCCGGTATTGGTAGACTTCACATCGAGCATTGCGGATGGATCCGGAACGCTGTTGTCGGTATTGATACTTACCTGGGAAAAAACGTTTATTCCTGCAAGGAGGAAAAAAAATAAAAGCGTAAAGATGTTTTTCATGACATAGGATTTAACTGTTAACAACTTATTACGAATTAAATTAATGATAAAACACTACATTAATACCTTTTGACAGGTTAACTATAAAATGAAAAGTGTTTTACGATCACTATCATATCTGTATACAGAGAAATGCTTCTTAAAAAAGCCTATGCTTTCCCTTATAATATTGTAAAAATACTGAACACTTTCTTGCCAAAAATGGTCGTCAGGGACTTATTTAGTCTGTTTTTACAGGAATAATGCCGGCTTGATTAATGACAAAAATTAGAATATTACCTGATATATATCAACCGGGGCCGGCTGAAGAGAACGGTCAGGCAGACCACCCTTCGCTGATTTTGATTGACCGCTCTACTATTATCTTATAAATCAATGGGGTGAGATGGTCGGGGTGCTTCAGCCGGGGCTGGTCAATGGTAGTGCTATTTCCACTTATTATCCTGACATTAACGAAACATAACAAATGTTTTTTGTCTGGCTATTCAAAACAAATTTTACTTTTTTTTACACGAAGATCCATGAAGGAACCACGAAGGACCAAAAAGAAACCGGATTTACTCCGGAACTGGGTTCCCTATCGAAACAAATCATCGGCACTGCCATCGAGTTTCATTGATTGCCATTTAAAGGTTTATTGACAACAGCTTTTAAAGTTTTGGTGATGTATGACCATTAAAAATGGAACTAAGGGTTGAACGTCGAAAATTATAAACTTCGTGTATCTTCGTGGTTCCTTCGTGGATCTTCGTGAAAGAAATCGACATAAAGGACGCATTAATGTGATGAACCCTAAAGTGTAATAATAAAACCCGTAACTGTGTCCGAAGATTCAGCATGAATATAACCCCGGTGAAGTCTTAAAATCTGGCGCGACAGACTTAAACCGATTCCCGAGCCCTGTTCTTTGGTTGTGAAAAACGGAATAAATATCTTTTCAATGGTCTCCTCCGAAATGGTTGGACCATTGTTGGCAATATGGATTATGGTATTGTTTTGTTTTGAGATGGCAACGGATACTCTGATTTTTCGGTTTTCAGGGATCTCTTCCAGCGCATCCATGGCATTATTCAGGATGTTGATGATGACCTGTGTCAGCAACTTTTTATCGCCGGATAATTCATTGGCTTTAGGATCTTTTTTGAGTTCAAAGTGGATGTGTCGGCTCTCCATTTCTTCTTTTAGAAGCAATTGGATCTGTTCAAGCCACTCCTGAATGTTAAACTGAACAAAATCCGGTTTGGGGATCCGGGTCAGTTTACGGTAACTATCTACAAAATTCACAAGTCCGTTTCCGCGCTCCTCAATGGTGACAAGACCCTCGATTACATTCTCAATGGTTTCGTTATCAATCATATCCGGGGTAACGGGATGGTTCTCCCGGAAGAAAAATTTCCGCAGTGTACCCGTAAGCGAAACGATGGGTGCGATGCTGTTCATGATCTCATGGGTAAGCACCCTGATCAGCTTCTGCCATGAATCAAGTTCCTTTTCGTCAAGTTCATGCCGGATGTCCTGGAGTGAGATCAATTTGGATACCTTACCCCCGTGGAGGATCTCCCTTGAACGGATGAGGAGGTTTATCTGGGAATCGCTGGTTATGCATTTGTAGGTAACAGCCTCGCCGGGAAGAATTCCAACCAGGGTTTTGAAAAGTTCGGGATTCCTCGAAGGAACAAGGTGCAAGGGGGTAAACGAAGGGATTCCGGCATATTCAAATGCTTTGTCGTTCATGATCTCGACTTCATTATCCTGATTCACAGCCATCAACCCGGTTACAGCATGCTGGATAAAAGCCTGGTAATATTTTTTAAGGTATTCATTCTGAAGTTTTATCTCATTGATCCGGTCATTCAGGTTATTCAGACTTTGATATAAGTGGCGGAGCGACTTCTGGCGGATGGAAGAGGGAAATTTCAGGGAGGAGTCCTCATTTCTGATTGCCTCAAAAAAGAAGGCAATCTGCCGGTTTGATTGGTTAAAATTATTGATGACAGAAATTGTGGCAACCGGAACAGGCAGTATAAAAAGCAAATACCAAGGATCCATATGAAATGCCGTCAGAAAGCCCGCGGTTAATGCACACAGGACAATGATCACGATGCTGATAATGGTAGTCAGCGTTATTCGTTTATATCCCATATTTTTTCATTTTTTTATATAACGTTGTCCTTGAAATTCCCAGGTTCCTGGCTGCCAGGCTAAGACTCTGACTTTGCTTCTTCAGCTCATTCACGATCATTTGTTTTTCCATCTCTTCCAGGGTCAGGGTTTCATTGGAGTGAACATAATATGATTGATTCAGGTAAAGGTCGGCCGGCGCGATAGAATCGCCCTCGCACAGGATTACTGCCTTTTCTATGGTATGTTGTAATTCCCTGATGTTCCCGGGCCATTGATACTTCTGCATCTGGCTAATGGCTTTATTCTGGAGGTTCAGACCGCTTTTTTTGTACTTGTTACAATATTTAGTTATAAAGAAATTGGCCAGGGCTTCAATGTCTTCAATACGTTGCCTCAACGGGGGAAGTTCAATTTGAATGGTATTGATCCGGTAAAGAAGATCCTGCCTGAATGTTTGCTCCCTGATCATCTGCAACAGGTTTTTATTGGTGGTACTGACCAGCCTTATGTCCACCGGATATTCCTTATTGGATCCGACCGGAATGACTACCCTGTTTTGCAGTACATTTAACAGCTTGGATTGAAGCGGCAGAGGAAGGTTTCCAACTTCATCAAGCAACAGGGTCCCTTTGTGGGCCAGCATGATCTTGCCTGTCCGGTCGCCGCACGCATCTGTAAAGGATCCTTTGACATGGCCAAACATCTCACTTTCAAACAGCGACTCAGACATTGATCCAAGGTCGACCGTTACCAGCAATTCGTTGCATCTTTCCGATAGCCGGTGGATCTCTTTTGCGATCAATTCCTTACCGGTTCCGTTTTCGCCGGTGATCATGATGTTGGCATCGGTGCTCGCAACTTTTTTTACAAGGTCCAGGATGTTTTTCATGGCAGGTGAATCTCCAATGATCATCCGGTCATCCCTGTTCATCTCGCACTTAAGCTCCTGTTCCCGTTTCATTAGCTTGCCGATCTTGAGATTGGACTTCCTCAGGTTGAGCGCAGCCTTGAGTGTGGCAAGCAATTTCTCATTTTCCCAGGGTTTAAGAATGAAATCCGCAGCGCCTTCGTGGGTGGCTTTCACCGCAGTTTCAACATCCCCGTAAGCGGTGAACATCACCAATTCGATATCCTTCCTGATCTTTTTAATTTCACGCAGCCAGTACATTCCTTCATTCCCTGAACTTTCACCTGCATTGAAATTCATATCCAGCAGCACGACATCAATATCGTGCATTTCTATTTCATGAATCAAGGTTTTTGGACTGGAAAGTGTGATAACTTCAAGAAATTCTGATTTCAGGAATATCCGCAGTGCATTCAGAACACTTTTATTGTCATCAACAATAAGGAGCCTGCCCTCTTTTGATTTTACTTCCATAATAACCATTCTTAAAACAGTCACAAATGTACAGTATGTTAACACATAACTGTTCAATATGTTTACAAAAATACATTAATAATTTTATTATATTATTGCTATTCAATGATTTAACAGGATTGGCACGAAAATTGAAATTATAGCATCGAATTTAACAAAACCAGCATGATAAAAACAGTCAATCTCACAAAGCGGTTTAAAACCGACGAAATCGAAACCACCGCATTGAACAACGTTAGCATGGAGGTAAAACAGGGTGAATTTATTGCCATCATGGGACCTTCGGGCTGCGGTAAATCGACCTTGCTGAACATTCTTGGTATGCTCGATAATCCCAGCGATGGAACCTACATCTTCAATGGGGTGGATGTTTCAAAGTATAAGGAAAGCCTTCGCACCCAATTCCGGAAGGGCAACATCCAGTTTGTATTTCAGAGTTTTAACCTGATCGATGAACTCAATGTATTTGAGAACGTGGAACTACCGTTGCTTTATCTGAAAAAATCAGGTGTTGAACGGAAGCAAATGGTGACTGAAATCCTTGAACGCATGAAGATCGGCCACCGGAGAAAGCATTTTCCACAGCAATTATCAGGCGGTCAGCAGCAACGCGTTGCCATTGCCCGCGCAGTGGTTCCGGGGCCCCAGCTGATCCTCGCTGACGAACCTACCGGTAACCTCGACTCAAAAAACGGGATCGAGGTCATGAACCTCCTTTCGGAACTGAACAAACAGGGAACCACAATCGTCATGGTCACCCACTCACAGCGTGATGCTGCCTTTGCACACAGGGTCGTTAATTTATTCGACGGCCGGATTGTGACTGAAGAGGTAGCTAACTATCAGCAAGCACTTTAAAGATGAAGTGGTTCCGGATCATCCTGTTTTTTTTATCATGGGCATTTATTTTCCATGAAACCATCGTTGCACAGAGGGTTTGGACGCCTGACCAGTGCATCAGGTATGCATGGGAAAATAACTTCTCCGTCCACAACCAGGAATTGAGCGTAAAAATCCAAAACACGAATTTCCAGCAGGCCAAAAATGATCTCCTGCCCACACTCAGTCTCCAATCTTCCTTAAACCAGTATTACGGCCGAAGCATAGATCCGACCACCAATGCCTATATCGATGTACAATTCATCAGCAACGGGTACGGGCTTTCATCAGCGATTGATCTGTTCAATGGTTTTATGAAACTCAACACCATTGGTATGCAGCAGTTGAATCTGGAGGCAGAAAAAAGCAAATTGCAACAGGTCCGGAACGAAGTTGCCTTTTCTGTGATCAACAGTTATTTTACCGTACTGTTGCAAAAAGGCCTCTCTGAAATAGCCGGGGAAAATTTCAAACTTTCGTGCGAACAGCACAATTATACTTCAAAATTTGTAGCGACAGGAAGGAAACCAGGAACTGATCTCCTGGAAACCGAGGCAAACATGGCAGCCGACAGTTCTCTGCTTATTCAGTCAGTTAACCTGCTCGACCAGGCAATACTGGGACTGAAATACCAGATGAACATCCCCCTCAGCGACAGCATGACCATCGACACCCTGGTTCCATCGATTTTTTCAGGATCCATCGATACCATGTCCATGGAGGAACTTTTCCATTCTGCAACCGCTAACCTGCCTGACCTGGCAATTGCACAGCAACACCTGATGGCAGCCAAAAAAACCGTTCAGATAAGCAAGGGCGCCTTTTCACCCCGGCTCGGCGTATATGCAGGCTGGGGGTCACAATTTATGGAGACGAACCGCGACCAGTTGAACAGGATCATTCCGTTCCGTGACCAGATATCCAATAATTCCAATGAATACGTCAGCCTTGGGCTTGAAATTCCGTTATTCACCAGGTTCTCAAAGAATACGACCCTCAGCAGGTCAAAATTGCAATATCAGCAGGCAAAAATCCAATATGAGGATGTCACCTACAAGCTGATGATGGGTGTTGAGAAGTCACTTACCGAATGGCGGGCAGCCCGGGCTGAATACGAGTCATCACTCAGCCAGCTTGCAAAAAGCCGGAGGGCATATGAAGCTGCTGAAAAGAAACTGGATAAGGGGCTCATCAACATCATTGAATTCGAAATCCAGAAAAATAAATGGATCAGGGCAAAAGCCGAGGTTCTAAGAACGGGGTTGCAGGTTTTGCTGAAAGAACGATACATCAGGTTCCTGATGACCGGATCGCTATTAAGCACATAAATCGTACATCGTAATTCGTAAGTCGTAAGTCGTACATTTTAAATAAGAAAAATGGAGTTGAAAAACACAGCCGGTATGGACCGCAAAATCGAAGACAAGCGATGGATCAGGAAAAAGTACTGGAAATTCATCACCGGCGGTGGTTTGTTGTTGACTGCAATATTCTTTTTCCTGTCCAGGGACTGGACCAGTATGGTCAGGGTGGAAAAGGAAAGGATCACTATTGCCCCTGTTTTCAAGGGGGTATTTAATGATTTTATAACCAACGACGGTATCGCTGCCCCAATCTCTACCGTGTTTCTTGATGCTTATGAAGGAGGAAAAGTGGAAGAAATTCTGCTTGAGGAGGGAAGCATGCTTAAAAAAGGTGATGTGATCGTCAAATTAAGCAACAATGAAATCAACCTGAACATCCTCAACAGCGAAGCCCAGCTTGCCGAAAAATCGAACTTCCTCAGGGAGGTAAGGATACGTATGGAACAGGAGAAACATTCGCTTGAAAGGGAAGTACTGAATGCCCGTTTTGACCTGATCGCCAAAAAAAGAACCTATGAGCAGAATAAGGAATTATATAAAGACCTGCTGATCTCAAGGGACGAATTTTTACGATCGGACGAAGCGTATCAACTGGCTGATAAAACCCAGGATCTTGTACTGCTGCGCCAGAAACAGGATTCCTCATTCAGAAGCCTTCAGATCGGACAGATCACGGAGAATCTTAAGAATATGCAGACCAACCTGGGTCTTGTCAGGCAGCAGCAGGATTACCTGACTGTAAAATCGCCGGTCGACGGCCAGCTCGGAAGCCTGATGGTTGAACTTGGACAGTCAATTTCACGGGGCTTTCGCATCGGGCAGATCAACATCCTCACTTCATATAAAATTGAGGCGGAGGTGGATGAACATTATATCGACAGGATAAGAACCGGACTCAATGCTTTTATCGAAAGGCCAAACGATACTCTACAACTTGAAATTAAAAAAGTATACCCCGAAGTCAGAAACGGCAGGTTTAAAATCGATCTTGTCTTTACCGGGAAACTTCCCGAAAACATCAGGATTGGACAGGCATATTTTATTAAGATCAAACTTGGTCAGGCCATTGAAGCCATTCAAATCCCCCAGGGAGGTTTTTACCAGACTACGGGCGGGCAATGGATTTTTGTTGTTGATAAAACCGGTCAGTTCGCTGTTAAAAGGAACATCAGGATCGGAAGAAAAAATCCGCAGTCTTATGAAGTTCTCGACGGGCTGGTTCCGGGTGAAGAGGTCATTGTTTCGGATTACACGATTTTTGGCAATAATGACAAGGTTGAACTTAAATGAATTGTCACATCATGATCAACAGTTATTTTAAAACCGCCGTCGCTCATCTTATCAGGAATAAAACCTATTCTTTGATAAGCATTCTGAGTCTGACCATCGGGCTGGCGGTTTGCATACTGCTTTTAATGTACGTCAGGACTGAGTTGAGTTTCGACAGGTTCAATAAAAACGCAGACAATATCTACAGATTATGTAATTCCGAACACCCATATCAATCGCCTCAGACCGCGAAATACCTTGCTGATAATATTGCTGAAATAAAAAGCTATACCAGGATTTTATCCCGGACAAATGAAATTGCAGGATATAAAGAAACGCAGTTTAAAGAGACCCGGGTTGCATATACCGATGCGGCTTTCTTCCGTATATTCTCTTTTAAGTTCAAACGGGGAAATCCTGAAAATGCATTGCAAATGCCTTTAACCATCGTAATTTCTGAAAAAACTGCGCATAAATATTTTGGGAATAAAGACCCGATTGGTAAAGAGCTGAAATTGAACAATGAAGCCAATTACACTATAACAGGTGTAATGGAGAACATGCCAGGGAATTCACATTTTCAATACGATATGATCCTGACCCTTTCAGGGACCGAAAAAGAAGAGGGAATGGATAACTGGGGGTGGCAGAACTTCCTGGTCTATTTTCTGTTTCCTGACCACTTCTCCAAAACTGCAGTGGAGGCTAAATGCAACAGCTTAATGAAAACCGTTAAAGACCCAAATAATCTTCCTTCTGAATATTCCTTACAACGACTGAAAGACATCCACCTGTACTCCTCTCATTTTAAGACGGACATTCAGCCCCAGAACAACATTTTGTATGTCATGATTTTTTCTGCAATTGCGTTCCTGGTCTTGCTTATTTCCTGCTTCAATTATATCAACCTCTTTACTGCCAGTGCATCAACAAGAGTGGTGGAAATCGGCATGAGAAAAGCTTGCGGCGCATCACGCAAACAGCTGGCAGCGCAGTATATTTTCGAATCTTTTGTGATGGTTGTAGTATCGTTCATCCTGTCACTGCTTCTTGTAGTTCTAAGTTTGCCTGTTTTCAATGAACTGTCGGGGAAAGAGCTGTCAATCCTGGCACTGATCGATGCAAATGCAATCTGGGGCATTCCCGGTATCCTGCTGGTCGTGGGAATTCTCGCAGGATGGTATCCCGCATTTGTGCTTTCATCATATAATCCCATCCGGGTGTTTCAATCGTCCGGAAACAAGAGGGAGCAGAAATTTCAAATCAGGAAGATCCTGGTTGGCGCTCAATTTACTATCGTCATTGTCCTGATAACCATTTCAATTGTCATGTTCCGGCAGATAAGGTTTATAGAGTATGGAAACCTTGGATTCGACAAAGAGTATGTCCTGGTATCCCAGGTTGGGAACTTCGGGAATGAAGGAAAATACCTGGCCCTGAAGCGGACGCTTCTTGACCAGGCTTCAGTGATCAGCGTTTCGGCAGCCAGCCGTGTTCCTTCTGAAGGCCTGAACAATTTCGGGGCGGTCAAACCCCGGGGACAAAAAACCACTACCCGGATTCCCTTTGTCCATGTTCATTTCGATTATTTTAACACATTGAATATAAAGACTATAAAAGGAAGATTATTCTCAAATGTATATAAAACAGATACCAGCCAGGCTCTGATTCTGAATGAAGCAGCGGTGAAAAGCCTGGGAATACAGGGAGATCCTATCGGGCAGACAATAAAATGCAACTGGCCAGGGTCTGAAAGGAAGCTGGTAGGAATTGTCGGGGATTTTCATTTCGAATCCCTGTATGAAAAGATCAAGCCTGCTGTTTTCGTGATTGATTTTGTTGAATGCCGTGAGCTTATGGTCAAAGTGCAGCCTTCAGATGTATCAAACTCCATCCGTAAAATAAATGAGATATGTAAGACTGTTTACCCCGACCAGGTATTTGATTTTCATTTGTTGGACAACCAGCTTGAGCAACTCTACCAATCCGATGAAAAGAGGTTTCATCTGATGGGATATTTTACGTTGCTGGCCATTCTTCTTGCCTGCATGGGATTGTTTGCAGTGGCTTCCTTCATCATAACATGCCGCACGAAAGAAATCGGGATACGAAAGGTCAATGGAGCAACTGTTTCGGAAATAATGCAGATGCTCAATGTCAGTTTTGTTAAGTGGATAGCAGTCGCATTTGTCATTGCAACGCCAATTGCCTGGTATTTCATGTCAAAATGGCTTCAGGGTTTTGCCTACCGGACCAGCCTTTCATGGTGGATTTTTGCATTGACAGGGTTCATCAGCTTCCTGATAACCATGATTACCATCGGATTCCAATCCTATATAGCGGCAACAACAAACCCGGTAAAAACGCTGAAAACGGAATAGACATCTCAAACATCAAAACTTGGAAGTGAGGCCAGCATGCACGATTTGAAATTTATCCTGAGAATACTGAAGCGCAACCCGGTCATGCTATGTACAAACGTGGCAGGGCTTGCAGTGGCATTGACCACCGTGATCTTCACGCTTACTTATTTACGCTATGAGCTGAGTTATGACAGGCATTTTAAAACCAGCGACAGGGTTGTAAGACTATACAGCCGGGTTACCGATAATACGAGAACCGAAGTATATGGAATTTCATTACGCCGGGCTTATACCCAGCTTCCCGGGAAAGTTCCCGAAATTGAGTCAGCTGTTCAGTTATATGGCGGTTGGACAACATCTGTTCAAACGAAGGTGAACAAAATAGAGAAAGTCGGGATCTTCTATGCAGATCCTGAATTTTTTAAGGTATTTGGACTTTCGCTGAATGCCGGCGATGAAAAAACAGCACTGCTTGGGACAAAAAGTGCAGTGATAACAACTTCTCTTGCAGAAAAACTTTTCCATACAACGAACTGTATTGGAAAAACAATTGAATCGGAGGGCGAAAATGCGGTGATTACAGGGGTGATGGATGAAATTCCGAAAAACTCACATCTTAGCTTCGATCTACTGATTTCCTTGTCTACCCTTAATATGAAATGGCTTTCTTCGTCTCTCGAATTTCAAACATACTACCTACTTAAGCCAAACATTGACTCAAAAGCGGCAGGCGCTAAAATTGCCAGTGCATATGATGCGCTCATGCAGGATTGGGCCAGGTCGTATTTCGCTAAGGTTCAATCGGGTGTTGAGCCTCTTACCGGTTTGTACCTGCATTCTGCTGCAAGTTCATATATCCCGAACCATGGGAGCATGAAACAAATGCTGATCGTCGGTTTGATCGCCTTGTTTGTCCTGCTCACCGCATTGCTCAGCTATATTAACCTGTTTATCATCCAGGGTGAAAAACGCATTACCGAAATTTCAACCCGGAACATGTTCGGCGCAACAAAAGCCAGTATTGCCAAACTGTTTTTTTTAGAAACAACGATCGTTTTTCTTATTTCAGCCTTTTTTGCATTTCTGATTATCTATAAATCAATACCATACCTTTCAACACTATTACTATCAAAAGTTGATCTTTCCGATTTGTTATCATCAGGCGGGATCATTTCATGTGTGATCTTATTGTTCGTCCTTCTGGTGATTACCTCAGGTTATCCTGTGCTCTATCTATCGAGAATGAAATATGCATTGGGATTGAGGGGAAAAATTTCAAACACAGGAAACAACAACTGGCTTTCTGCAGCATCGGTATTGATACAATTTACCGTAGCTTCATTTTTTATCAGTTGTGTCGTCATTATCTTATCACAACTGGCATATATGCACAACGTACCCCTGGGGTTCGACAAGAATAATGTCATAGCGGTCAGCAATTGCAGTATGCCTGTTTCCAGAAAGTATGAAAGTATTAAAACTGAATTATTGAAACTGCCTTTCATTACTGCCGTTTGCGGAGGGGAGCATTTTATGGGCGGCGGGTGCAGCGGACAGTCTATAAGAACCCTGGCCGACGGTGAAAACAGCAACAAAGCCATCAATGAATATCGCGAAGAGCCCCTGCTGGCGATTTTGCCAGGCGTTGCGCTGCAGGAACTGTGGAGCATTGTCGGCATCGCGGAAACCGCTTTACTCACAGTGTCCGCGATGGTGGTGGTCACCGCTTTGATTGGAATGATGGCGACAATTTTCTCCAGCCTCAACGAACGGCGCCGCGAAATGGCAATCTTCCGTGCAATGGGCGCCCGGCCCCGGACCATTCTCAGCTTGCTGGTGCTGGAAGCAATGATGATGGCCACCGTTGGCGCGCTGCTTGGGCTGGTGTTGTTATATATCGGCTTGTTCGTGGCCCAACCTATCCTGGAC
>Ga0118677_10011892_pt1 | contig 12908 bp, 7 predicted proteins | sample AliMusrvi5mmetaG_FD_86154 | JGI IMG/M metagenome (GOLD analysis project Ga0118677, IMG submission 86154)
GTATAGTGAAAATATATAATTTATTCTGTGTTATCTCGTGGTGAAATAATTATATTTTTGCCGTTGAAACTACCAACCCATGCACAACAAATTCTTAAGCCGGCTTATTCTTCTTATATTTACTATCGGTTGGGGTACAACAGTGGCGCAGCAGAAATATATTCAGACCATCAGGGGAACTGTGCTGGATGCTAAAACAGAGATGCCTTTACCGGGGGCCACTGTCATTTTACTGAATACTGAGCCTGTTATTGGGACATCAACAGATGCAGAGGGACGTTTCAGGATAGAGAATATACCCCTGGGCAGACAAAGCATTAAGGTTTCTTACATGGGTTATGCCCCTGCTTTTGTAAATAATCTTATGCTGGCATCAGGAAAAGAACTGGTGCTTGAAATAAAGCTCGAAGAGCTTGTGTATCAAGTGGCAGAAGTAGTAATTAAAGCTAATACTGAAAAAGATAAACCGCTTAATGAAATGGCGACGGTAAGTACCCGTTCATTTTCTGTAGAAGAAACAGAACGTTATGCCGGCAGCCTTGGAGACCCTGCCCGCATGGCGGCTAACTTCGCAGGCGTAAGCTCACCTTCTGATCAGCGCAACGACATCATTATCAGAGGTAACTCCCCTATGGGGCTGCTATGGCGTATGGAAGGTGTTGAAATTCCAAGTCCTAATCATTTTGGCTCCATGGGCTCTACAGGAGGCCCCATCAGCATGCTTAACAATAACGTACTTACCAATTCCGATTTTTATACCGGCGCTTTCCCGGCAGAGTATGGTAATGCCCTGGCAGGTGCTTTTGACCTTAAATTACGTAATGGCAATAACGAAAAACATGAGTTTCTGGGCCAGGTAGGTTTTAATGGCTTTGAGGTTGGTGCGGAAGGCCCTTTTTCAAAGAACAGCAGAGCTTCATATCTTTTCAATTTCAGATATTCTACGCTTGAGGTGATGAAAGCCCTTAAAATTAATTTTGGCGCAGGAGATGCAGTGCCACAATACAAAGACCTTTGCTTTAAAATTAATATACCCACAAAAAAACTCGGACGCTTCACCTTTTTTGGCGTTGGAGGTATAAGCTTTATAGATTTACTAAGCAGCGACTCTTCTTCTTACGGGTATAATGATGCCGACATACATTATGGCTCTGATATGGGGGTTGCAGGAATTTCGCACACCTTTTATTTTAAAAACGACGCTCACCTTTCCTCAACAATAGCTGCTTCGGGAACAGAAAATTCTATTAAGTTAAACTGGCCATCATATCATTTGTCGATTCCTAATTATATTGAAAGAAACAGAGAATATAAATATACCTACAGCACTAAATACAATAAAAAATTCTCGGCGAAAAACAATATAAATATCGGATTTACAGCCAACTGGTATAAAGTAGATTACTCCGAAAAGCTTTATGATACTATTGCCGGCAGGTACTTTTATTTTTTGAAAAACAATGGAACCCTGAAACATGGTGAACTTTACGGTGAATGGCAACACAAATTTACTGACCGGCTGATACTGAACTCCGGTGTTTTTAGTCAGTATCTGTTGCTCAACAATACCTATGCTGTTGAACCAAGGGTAGGAATAAAGAAATATTTGAAGAATAAACAGACTTTTAGCTTTGCTATAGGTATGCACAGCCAGATGCAGCCTAAATTCATATATTTTACTTCTTCACTTACAGATACACTTAAAAATACGTATACCAACACCAATACTGATATCGATTTTACAAGAGCATTACACGTTGTGGCCGGGTATGATTATTTAATAAAAGATGGCGTGAGGTTGAAGGTTGAAACATACTATCAGTATCTCTACAATATTCCGGTGGCACAAGAAAGACCTGAATATGCCATTATCAACCAGGGGGCTGATTTTTTATTTCAGTCTTACCCATACATGTTAAATAAAGGCAAAGGCGATAATTATGGTATCGAATTAACACTTGAGAAGTTTTTAAATAAAGGTTTTTATTACCTTTTTACAGCCTCTGTCTTTAATTCCACTTACGAAGGAAACGACGGTATAAAAAGACCTACAGCTTATGACAATAACTATGTATTTAATGCCCTTACAGGTTATGAAATAATACTGAATAAAAGAAATATACTCGCTTTTGACATTAAAGGCGTATGGGCGGGAGGCAGAAGATATCTGCCTTTTAATATAGAAGCATCAAAACTCCTTAATGAAAGCGTTTATGACTGGAGTCAGATTTATGAAAAGAGATTTAATGACTATTTCAGAATTAACGCCAGAATTACTTTTAAGCTGAATGGCCGGAAGATTAATCAGGAATGGGGCTTTGATTTACAAAACCTTACCAATCATAAGAATATTTTTACCCAGACATGGAATGGGTCTGAAAATAAGCTGGATACGGATTATCAGCAGGGTTTTATGCCCATGTTAACGTATAGGATTTTGTTTTAAAAGTTTTCAGAAAATTGACCAGGAGGTATTTCAAAAAGAGAATTCAATTTTTCTTGAATGTCGAATATAGAACACCGATTAACGATTTTAGAAGTATTTCTTTTACAGATACTTCTGAAATCATCTGTTCGTTAATCGATATTCGAAATTCAAAAGGTATATTTATAAACGCTTAATAGCCATCTCAATACACGCCCAAAGCTTTCTGGCAGTTTCGTCCCACGAAAAATCCATTTTACGGATATGTCCTTTAGCAATAAGTTGCTGACGTAAATCTTCGTCAGTGCTTATCTGCATCATTCCTTCAGCTATTTCGTTTACGAAAAAAGGATTAACAAATAACGCCGCATCAGCAGCTACTTCGGGCATTGAAGTGCAATTAGAAGTAAGGACAGGAATACCACAGTTAAAAGCCTCAAGAATTGGTATGCCAAAACCCTCAAAATAGGGGATAAAGGTTAGTGCAAGTGCAGCCGCAAACACGATATGTAAATCCTCAGAGTTTTGCCTTCCCAGAAAAATGACATCATCTTTATGCTGCATTTTTTCATAAGTCTGGTTCGTCTCTTTTGTCCACCATTTTTTCTCTCCAACAATGACAAGCTTAATATTTTTCTTGTCGTTGGTTTTAAAAATGTCAAAGGCTTTGAACAAACGGCTTATATTTTTTCGCGGCAACAATGCCCCCACGTATAAAAAATAAGGATTTCCATCGGTATAAGTATTCCTTGCTATTGTTTTGATGTCTTCTGAGCATGGTTTAAAAACCGCGTTGCATCCATTATATACGACATCTATCTTCTCTTGAGGCACATTGTATGTATGGGCAATGTCCTGTTTAGAATATTCGGAAACTGTTGCTACACGTCTGGCTTTGTGGGCATATCGCGGGAAGAAGTACCTGAAGTAACTCCCTATCAGAAAAGGTAAATCTTCAGGATGATGTTCAAAATTAATATCATGAATCACCTGCACACAGGGTACTTTTGTATGAAGTGTGCTCCAGCCGTCAGGACTTAAATAAACATCGGCTTTAAGCTTTTTTAAAAGGCGGGGCAATAATATCTCAAAACGAAGGAACCACAATAATGGATGCCTCGATGGGGGGCTTAAAATGACAGGCTTTACATTGTTGGCAAAAATAAAATCAGTATCAAAAGGCCTGTCGAAAACAAAGTAAAAAGTATGCTCCGGATGATTTACTGTAATGCGCTTTAATACTTCATAAGTAAACCAGCCCAAGCCTTCAAGCTTGTTTTTTAAAAGTAACTGTGTGTTTACGACAATATTCATAATAGTACAAACGTATAAAAAAAATTGATTGGGTGAGATAAATTAGCCAAAGTTTAACCATAAAAAAAATCAAAACAGACTCTTGGAATATTTGAAAAATGACACTTCGACAGTACTCCGTGTACAGATATTGGAAGTTTAGGGCTTTGGACTTGGAATTTGGTGCTTGGAATTTGGAGTATTAATATTTTTTACAAATATTATCGCGGCGCTGCTGCTTAGGAATTGCTACAGAGTAGCAATATATTTGTAGTCAGTCATTTATAAAAAGATTTCAAAGCTGCAGCGCAGCGTAATATTATGTTTGTATTTTTCATCGGACAATAGTGAAATTTTAGTGCTTCATGCTTTTGTGCAAATCAATATTATTTAGTAAGTTTGCTTATAAAAAAACACTCAATGAAAAATATCAGACTATTACTCATATTGCTTTTTATTGTCCCTGTAGTTGCTACTGCACAGCCATGGATGAAAGCGCCGTATCTGAAAAAAACCAAAGGAAATGCTGATTTTTTTGAAATCTGTAATGCTTTTCACAATTACTGGGGCAATGCTCCCTATGTTAAAGGCAGAGGATATAAGCAGTTCAAGAGGTGGGAGTTTATTAACTTTCCCCGCTGCTACCCCGATGGCACTATCTCTTCTACAGACAAGTACTACAAGGCTTTTCAGGACATTGTAAAAGATTATAAGAAGAGTGGTGCAAAGGCTGATTATTCTTCATGGACACCAATGGGTATTACAGACTGGGTGAATGGCCCCAATGGGTATAATCCGGGTAACGGACGTGTCAATACTGTTTGCGTGTCTCCTTTGAACGCTCAGGTAATCTTTGTGGGGGCTCCTTCGGGAGGCTTATGGAAAAGTATTAACGGGGGTAATTCGTGGAATACCACTTTCGATGAAATGCCGCATCTGGGTGTGTCATCAATAGCCGTTCATCCCGACAGCAGTAATGTCGTCTTTGTGGGTACCGGCGACAGGGATGCTTTTGATTCACAGTGCATAGGTATTTACAAATCTATTGACGGGGGTAACACTTTTTCTCCCTCGGGTTTAAATACTCCAGATGCATGGAACAGCATAAATAAAATTGTTTTTAACCCGCTTAAACCTTCCACTATGTTTGCAGCCACCTATTATGGTGTGTACAAAAGCACCGACAGAGGCCACAACTGGACTAATGTTTACAGTGCTTCATGGGTAACAAACCTGGTATTTAATCCATCAGATACATCTGTCATGTACGGCAGTGGTGGTTTTTTTATACGCTCTGATGACGGGGGTAATTCTTTTGTTCAGAATACCGTGCTCCCTAATGATACCATACGTCTTGAAATTGCCGTCACTCCTGCTAATTCCAACTATGTATATGTTGTCTCTTCTAATCCTGCCAATCAGTTTGGTGGCTTGTTCCGCTCTGTTGATAATGGCTTGACTTTCACGCTGAGATCCGATTCGCCTAATATTTTTGGTTATGAGATGGATGCCAGTGACAGTGCAGGGCAGGCGTGGTATGACCTGGCAATAGCAGCTTCACCATCAAATGCTGATGAAATTCTTGTAGGAGGTATAAATGTGTGGAAATCCAACAACGGAGGGCAGAACTGGACAATAAGCTCACACTGGATTTATGATACTATTCATATTTATACACATGCCGATATCCATTACCTTGGTTTTTCGGGCAGCCGCTTGTACTGTGGCAGTGATGGCGGTATTTTTTATTCAGTTGATACGGGTACTAGCTGGGCCGATATTTCTGATGGGTTAGGCATTACCCAGTTTTATCGCTTAGCATCTTCTCCTATAGATCCCAACTTAATTGTTGCCGGGGCTCAGGATGAAGGCTCAAACAAATTGCAGGGGGGTGTCTGGACACATATTTTTGGTGCCGACGGCATGCAGACCATGACAGACCCTACAGATATCAATACCTATTATTTCTCGTACCAGAGCGGTGGTATCATGAAAACCACTGATAATGGTGTAACCGTTGATTATATTATACCCAATGACAGTATTCAGGGCGACTGGCTGACTCCTTTTGTTATGGATCCTACTGATAATAACATTATTTATGCAGGTTATGATGATGTTTATAAATCAACAGACGCAGGCTGGACATGGAATAAAATTTCTGACAGTCTGGCTTTGGGCGCGACATTAACGCATTTAAAAATAGCCCCAGGTAACCATGATTATATTTATGCTTCACACGAAGGCTCAATTTATATCACTAAAAATGGCGGTTTTACCTGGACAGCCAAGTCTGTTCCTTTTGCAGGAACAATTACCGATATAGCTGTTTCGGATTATGACCCCGAAAAAATATGGCTTACCGTGTCGGGCAGCGCTGGTGACAGGGTTTTCAAAAGTTTAAATGCCGGACAAACGTTCCTGAACATTACAGGCAATTTAAATGGCACAGGGGTCCGCTGTATTGTCTATCAAAAAAATGCTAACGACGCGCTTTATGTGGGTACTGAAAATGCTGTGTTCTATAAAGACACTACCCTGACGCAATGGGTTCCTTTTTTTCAGGGTCTGCCTAATGTCATCGTTAATCAGCTTGAAATAAACGAACAGGCAGGTAAAATTCGCGCAGCCACTTATGGACGGGGCATCTGGGAGTCGCTGTTAAACCCGATTGCAGGCATCAATGAGCCTAAGGCTGAAAAACCTTACAAAGTCTATCCTAATCCGTCGCATGGGGTTGTTAATATTGAGTTTAAGACTCTGATGAATCCTGCAATTTATCTTTTTGATATTAATGGTAGAAACCTGAAAGTTATCAATAATACAAACTCTGATAAGGTGGAACTGAACCTTAAAAACCTGGTCAGTGGGGTTTACTTTATTCGGATTGATGCAGGGAAGAATAAGTGGGTTGAAAGGATTGTGTTGATGAACTAGAAGGAGTTTTCGGTTTTTTAACCGCTGAGAACGCAGAGAAATACACGCAGAGAACCGCAGAGAAGAAATATATCTCGCAAACCTGCCTGCCGGCAGCAAAGATCGCAAAGAGTACATTTCTAGTAGCCGCAAAGAAGGAAATTCGGGGTTTCACTCAGCGAGGGGTATGGGATGGCAAGTGAAACTCTGACTAAGGGGAGGCAATAAATTTGAATAACGAATATCGAACACCGATTAACGATTTTTGATTTGGGATATTTAACTTCTGAAATCAAAAATCGTTAATCGACATTCGTCATTCAAGAAAAATATTCATTTTAAGTATTTATAATTTTCCCTCCTTGTTTTCCCCCTCCCGGTCCCAGCTCAATAGTTCCGGCAGCAGAAGCCATTAAAAGAGGCTCATGGGAGACACAGACAATGGTATTTCCGGCTTCGGTAAGTTCATTGAAAAGGGTCATTAGTTTTGCAGTATCTTTCGGATGCAAGCCACCGGTAGGCTCATCGAGCAAGAAAAGAGTGTTATTACCTGCTTTGTATGAAAGCCCTGAGACCAGCTTTAAACGTTGCAATTCACCTGTTGAAAGAGTCTTTTGAGAACGTCCGCACGTGAGATGTCCCAACCCTGTTTTTTCAATAAGGTCCAGGATAGATTTTGCCTGTGTCAAAGATTTTGTCTGGAGATGCGTGTCGAAGAAAGCGGGGAGCTCACTGAAAGTAATTTGCAGCGCATCATATATGGTCTTTTTATCAAGAGTTATCTCAAGTACATCGTCGCTGAAGCCGCTGCCACTGCAACGTTCGCAGGGTGTAACTATATCACTGAAAAAATCCATGCTGACCTGTGCCACCCCGGTACCTTCGCATGTTGTGCAACGCCCATCGCGGGAACCACGTATAAAATGAGAAACTTTGTACCCTCTTTTTTTACTTTCGCCGGCTTCGGCAAAAACTTTGGCAATTATTTCAGAAAGACCTAATACAGAACCTGTTGTGGTGTTATGGCCTTTGCCTTGTGTGGGTTGTTCTACATAAACGAGAGATGAAAAATGCGAAAAGCCTGAAATATCTTTACAGCATACAGGTTTCCCCGATAAATAACTGTCGTAAATGACTTTGTCGAGGAGGCTTGTTTTACCACTGCCACTCACCCCTGTAATCACAGTCATTATGCCCGAAGGGATTTCCACATCTATATCCTGAAGGTTATTGGCATTAGCTTTAGCTATTGACAAGCCTTTGCCGGGATTCCCTTTTGGGGAAAATTTTATTTCTTCAGGAGAAACTTCTATTGTCCTTCCTGAATAAATGATTTGTCCGCCTTTATTGCCGGCACCGGGTCCCATTTCTATAGTATAATCAGATTTTTCGAGCAGCATCGGGGCATGTTCTACCATGATGACGCTGTTGCCATGCCTGTTGAGGTTTGATATAAGGTCACTGATGCGCATGACATCTTTAGGGTGCAAGCCAAATGACGGCTCATCAAGGATATAAGCCACACCGGTAAGGGGTGCTCTTACAAGCCCTGCAAGTTGCAAGCGCTGAAACTCGCCACCGGAAAGAGATCCCACAATTCTGTCTGTTGAAATATATCCTAAGCCTGCTTTCAGTAAAGCATCAAGTCGTCCTGTGATGGCATCCAGAAAAGAAGCAGCAGCTTGTTTTTCCAGATTAGAGGAGAAGTTTTCAATAAAATCCTTACCGAACCATTCCAGTGCATCTTCAGCCGCCATAGCGGTAACTTGCCCTATATGCAAGGCTTTGATTTTATATTGCAGCATTTCTGGTTTAAGTCTGAAGCCTTTGCAGTGGTCGCATTCCTGACTCTTCATTAGGTTGAGCATGGCTTCTCCACGGGCATCGGCATGTTTGCGGAAATATTCAGTTTCTACAAGTTTTAAAAAGCCCGGCCATGATGTTTTAAGTTTATGGGTGCCTTCGTGGTTACCTCGTTTGTAATGCCAGTCCACATCGAATATCTCTTCTCCACAACCATTCATAGCAATATCAAGAGCCTTCGCATCAAGTTCCTTATAAGGTATCGAAAAATCCATACCCGTTTTACTCCCCACCGTAAGTAACGCAGCCACATACTGCCCGTAGGGGTCGCCATAAAAGCACCCTGTTTTATTGCCATCAAGAGCACCTGCCATAAGTGATTTTTCGGGATAGGTTACTAATTTTTCTGCATCGCAGACTATAAGCTTCCCCAGCCCTTTGCAAACAGGGCAGGCGCCTTCTTCACTATTAAATGAGAAGGCTGTTGATAAAGGTCGGATAGCATTATTTTCTGATTTTCCAATCCTGCTGAACATCAGGCGATACAAATCGTAAAGTCCTGTAAATGTAGCTATTGTAGAACGTGGATTATTAACAGGATTTTTTTTCTGCAACGCAATGGCAGGAACCAATCCAGAGCTATAATTTAAAACCGGCACACCTGCTTTGGCAGAGAATTGCCTGATGTAAGAGGACATTCCTTCGAGGAACCGGCGCTGGCTTTCGGCATAAAGGGTCCCGTAAACAAGAGACGATTTACCACTGCCCGACAAACCTGTTACAGCAGTTATGGCATCAACAGTAAATGAAGCGTCAATATTTTTAAGGTTGTTGGTCTCCACACCAAAAAGACTGATAGGAGCCTCTATAGTTTCATTACTGCATGGCAGGCTGGTCGTCCTTTTAGCCGAAGCATCGCGCGATAAGAACTTCCTGAGTTCAGAGGCTGTAACTGAATCTGAATGATTTATCAATTCTTTTACAAAACCTTCTGCCACTATGGTTCCTCCTTCTTCTGCGCTTCCCGGACCCAGGTCAACCATCCAGTCTGCCTGAAGTATGAAAGCAGGTTCATGTTCAATACAGAGTAATGTGTGGCCTTTGCTGATAAGCCTTTTCAGTGCTTTTAAAAGAACTTCTGTGTCGTACATGTGAAGGCCTGTTGTAGGTTCATCAAGGATGTAAAGCGTGGTCACACTTGCCGAACGGGATAGTTCTGTAGCCAGTTTTACTCGTTGAGCTTCACCACCGGATAGTGTTGTTGACGGTTGTCCCAGTTTCAGATAACCCAGACCAAGCTCCGAAAGGATACCGGAAATTGCTGTTATCTTAGGTTGGCCCTCAAAAAAGTGGTGAGCCTCATCAACTGTCAGATCAAGGATATCAGAGATGTTGAGTCCCTTATATTTTATTTCAAGGGTTTCATCAGTAAAACGTCTGCCCTCGCACACATCGCAAACCACTTCCACATTGCCCAGGAAGTGCATGCCTATCTGCTGCATACCTGCCCCGCCACAGCTTTCGCACCGCCCACCCTTAACCACAAAAGAAAACTGGCCTTTTTTATAACCTCTTTTATGAGATTCCGGCAATGATGCCAGCAGGTCGCGCACATGGTCTGAGAGGCCCGTATAAGTGGCTGGATTGCTTTTAGGGGTGCGGCCGATAGGAGAAGAATCTATATGAATTACCTTACGGAAGATGTCTGTTCCCCCTTCTTTTCGACTAATGGTAGTTTCAATCAGATAATTCACAAGGCTCGTTTTACCACTTCCCGAAACGCCTGTGATAACGTTAAAGGCATTACTTAAAAAACGTGGGGAGATAAGCTGAAGGTTGTTTTTTGCGGCATTTAAGGCTTTAAAAAAAACAGTATTTTGTGGTTTGATAGTTTCAAGTGAAATATCTTTTGTTTCAGTGAGCAATTTTCTTGTAATGCTTTCCTGTTGTGGCTTGTTGAAAAATGTGGCGGCGGGACCGTTGAAAAGTATTTTGCCACCCGCATTCCCGGCTCCGGGACCTATATCAACAATCCAGTCAGCTTCTCTGATACTTTGTTCATCGTGGTCCACAAGCAGCACAGTGTTGCCATTATTAATGAGAGAACGCATCACGTCGAGCAATAGATGATGCTCAGAAGGATGAAGGCCTGCACTGGGTTCATCAAGGATATAAAGCACGTTGCGCAACCCTGTGGCTGCCTGGTTGGCCAGACGTATGCGCTGGGCTTCACCACCACTCAGGGAAAGAGACTCCCTGTTAAGTGAGAGATGACCGGTACCCAGTTTCATCAGAAGGACTGTGCGTTTGAGAATAGCTTCACGAACCGGCTCCACAACAGATGCCTCTTTACCTTCCATTTTAAGATCGTTGAAAAAGGCATGTATTTGCTTGATGGTCAGGACCGAAAAATCAGAAATGTCATGTCCCCAAAGCCTTACTGACAAGGCTTTTTCATTCAGTCGCTTGCCTTTGCAATGATCGCAGATATGAGAAACCACAAAACGCATAATGTTCGGATTGCGCTCACGACGCAGGATTTCTTCCATCACCGTAAGAATGCCTTTGTAATAATCTTCCTCGCGGGGTTTGGCAGTGATGCCAGTCCATTTCAGACGCGACTCCAGCGGATGTTTGCCGAATAAAACCTTTATTTTCGTTGAGCCGTTGAGAACCACATTTTTCTGTTCATCGGTAAGTTCCTGCCAGGGTATGTCCACATTGAACCCTTCTGCATAGCACACCTGATCGAGTACAGCCATGGTTACCTGCGAGTAGATTATGTAATTATTAGGAGTGGTCAGCGCAAAAGCGCCCTCACGAATAGATTTAGACGCATCGGCTATAAGCAGTGCCGGGTCTATATGGTCTTGAACACCCAGACCTTTGCATACAGGGCAATAGCCATCGGGAAGGTTGAAAGAAAAAAGGCTGCGGTAAGGATTCAGGCCGTGAATGTCCGATTGACCCAGCCTTGCAAAAAGAAGGCGCAGATAATCGTAAAGCTCGGTAAGTGTACCCACTGTAGAACGGGGACTGCGTACGACATTGTTTTGGTTTACAGCTATAACAGGAAAAAGGCCTTCAATACGAGATGCTTTGGGACGTGAAAGCTTTGCCGATGCAAGCCTGCCACCAATAAAATTCTCAAAAAACAAACGTTGGCCTTCAGCATATAATACGTCATAAACCAGGCTGGTCTTCCCGCTCCCCGAAACACCCGTAACCACCACAAGCTGATAATGAGGGATGCGGAGAGAGATATTTTTCAGGTTGTTTTCGTGGGCGTTTTCTATGATGATTTCTCGCATGATGTTGGGTTTGAGATGCAAATGTAAGTGGTTTTTTGATGTTTTTTATAAACAATATTATCCGGCGAAGCATTTGCTTCGTCGTTTTTATTCTTATTGCATTCCGACGATAAGTATCGGAATACTGACCGAAAGCGTCAGTATTTGCAATTTTACCACAATATGTTTGAAAATGAATTAATTACAAATAGTCTTTTGCCTTTTCAGTAAATTATAACAAGATTTCTTTTTTATTATCGATAGTAGCGAATACTACTGAAATAAGTGGTCGAAGCAAATGCTTCGCCATACAAGTCATGTTATTTTACAAACTATAGTGAGTTGTGATAAAATAGAACGAGTATATTATTATATTGTGAAGATTGTCGCAATAATGTTGCACACATATTTGTCGGGTAAAAGCCATCAGGGTTTATTAATAACATTTACTATGATTAAGTAAACCCTTTTTGCAATCTCAAACAATTCTCTGCTTTCATCTAACGTTGGCTTACTTGTTTCAATCATACCGATTTCGACAGGATAGCGGGAACTGATATAAACATCATCTAATGCATCAAGTTCAGAAAGATCTATTGATTCTTGTAAAAATTCTTCCGAAAGTGAATATAATCGTGTTAAATTATGTATTCTGGGCACAATGATGCCATTTTCTTCTAATAATGCTTTAAATGCTTTTTCAACAGCCTGTTGTGAATGAAAAGCAATAATATTTGTTACAAATTCATCCTGCAAATTGTTTTCACAACTTCGTATGTCGGCTTGAGCTAACTCAAGCCATTGCTGAGTGCTTGTTTTCATATAGAATTATTCCTTTTTGGAAAATTTCTTTGGAAAAACTATTTTCCATTTTCTTTAATTGCTCGTACATTGGTATCGTATATACAATCAGGTCAACAGGTACTTGTTTGGCTACAGGTCTTGTATAAGGGCTAACTTTTAAATATAGCGCCTGTTTTTCTTTAAATGTTGTAGGCATAGAGTTATCATTCAGCACAACAAGAATATCCAAATCGCTATCTGTGTGAGGTGTGCCATAAGCATACGAACCAAAAAGCAATACCAGATAAGGCTTCAGCTCACTTAACTTATCCCTTAGTTGGTTTATATAAATATTATCAATTTGCATTTTTCTTTATCTAAACTAAATACAAATATAC
>Ga0118677_10011893_pt1 | contig 12908 bp, 9 predicted proteins | sample AliMusrvi5mmetaG_FD_86154 | JGI IMG/M metagenome (GOLD analysis project Ga0118677, IMG submission 86154)
GCCCAACCCCCGCCACCGCCGCCGCCTCCGGCAGAACCTCCCGAACCTGACAAAAAAGCCCCGCGCCGCCTTGGACGGACGGACACGGGGAATGAATCTAACCGCAAGAATCCTACGCCGTTTCCACAGTTCCTGCAAGACCTTATATCATCTCCGCCGAAGGCCGGCGAGGGCGTGCACCGCTGGCTGTTCAAGGTTGCCCGCCAACTCCACGCACACCGTTCGCCGGAAGACATCCTAGCACTGTTGTCGGCTCTCGTGGAGGATTGCGGTCGTCATGTTCCTGAGCCGGAGATCCGGAAGGCAATCGACGATGCTGCCAAGTGCCCGTGGAAGCCGGGCTCAGGCCAGGCAGGTGCGAAGGCCGCCCCCAAGTGGCCCGCGGTCAACAAGCAAGCCCGCCAGGATATCATTGATGCCGCCGGCATCACGCTGGCCATGCTGCGTGACTCGTCCCCCGTGCCTTGTGATGCAGGTGGCGATGCCGAGCACTACATCGACGAACTCTTTCCCGGCAACCCGCTGCTATGTGTCGCGCTGGCCGAGTTTGATTTTGAGACAGCGCCGCGGGAATCGTTTCGCGGCAGGCTCGCGGAGAAGTCACTGATTGTGCCGTCGCCAATGTCGGCGCTCACCGGTCACACGATAGCGGACGGCAGGGAGTCCGAGCACACCTTGGAAAACACCGGTCCCCGGCGCTACCTCGTCACCGAGTTTGACCCGCCCAAGTGGGAGTTGCTGACCCCGGACGAACAACAGCACTTCGGCAGCGAGGAGAGCTACCATGCGATGGCCCGCGATGAACAGGCCGCCATCATCTCGCACCTCCGGCAATTCGGCCCGCTGGTGATGGTTCTATCGAGTGGCGGCAAGTCGCTTCACGCGTGGTGGAACTGCGAGGAAGTGCCCGACGCCGAGCTTATCAGGTTCATGCGTTATGCCGTGTCGTTGGGGGCGGATGACGCGCTGTGGACCCGCTCCCAGTTCGTGCGTTTGCCAGGAGGCTGGCGGGTGGACAAGCAGCGGCGGCAGGAGGTGTACTACTTCGATCCCGCCAGCGGAAAGGAGCGGGCACCATGAGGGCAACGGGATGGAACTTCGATGCGATTCCGGATGTCGGGGACGCTCCGGCACCGGAGGCCACAGGCGACGCCACCCGGTCACTGGTCGTTTACGGGGTGAACTCGTACCCGACCGTCGTGCCGGCTGAAACAGTACTGCTCGGCAACGGCTGGCTTCGCTGGCATGACGTCGCCACGCTCATCAGCACGGCGGGGGCGGGCAAGTCCGTCGCCATCATTCAAGCGGCGATCGCGTGGGCGCTGGGCTTGCTTTATTTCGGAATCCGGCCACCCCGTCCCCTGCGCATTCTGATGTTCCTCGGCGAGGACGACGGCGTGACATTCGGCCAGTGCCGCGAGGGCTTTCTTGATCACTCCCCGGCCATCACCGGGCGCCAGCTATCGGCGGAAGACCTGGAGCCGTTGGATTGCATGATCCGTACCGAGTATTCCCGCGAGCACGTGGGTGACAGGTTCCACGCCTACCTCGACGCGGCGCTTGGTGAGTACCCCGCCGACCTCGTCATCGTCAACCCGCTCCTCTCCTACATCGGCGGGGAGATCGTCGCCAACGTCTCGGGCTGGATGCGCGGCGGGATCATGCCGATCCTTCAGCGGCACGATTGCGCCGCCATCTTCGCCCACCACACACCCAAGATGACGGCGGATGGCTGGGAGAACACCGACGACGTTTACTCGGGCATCGGGGGCGGGGAGATTGCGAACATCCCCAGGGCAATCCTCACGTTGCGTCCGACCGCCGTCGAGGAGCTGATGGTGGTGAAAGTCGCCAAGCGCCAGACAACCGGCTGGCAGGATGAAAGGGGTGACTTCGTGCCGTGTTACTACGTGAGGCGCAGTTGCAACCCGGAGCGGCCCGCATGGATACCGGTGCCGCACGGCGACGCATTGGAGCGGATAGCCGCAGCCAAGGCCACGGGAGGTGCTGCCGCGGGAGGGAGGAAGGTGACCGTCACCCACGTTGTAGAAGCTCTGGCAAACGGGCCATTGTGCCGGCAGGACCTCATCAACCGGCTTATGAGCAACTGCTCCTGCTCGGACAAGACGGCGATCACTGCAATCGGCGATGCCGAAGGGCGGGAGGTCATTTCATCATACACGGAGCCCAACCCAAGGGGCGGAATCCCTATCAAATGGCTGTGCCTCCCGTGCCATCAAAGCAATGGGTAACTCGGACTTTCCCTTTGACCTACCCCTTGCTTCCCCGTGCCAAGTCCCAAAGGGAAGGGTAAGCCCATATATCTAGATATGGGCTACCCTTTCCCCTTGGTGGCTACCGGGCGACGAAGCAGAGCCAAGAGAGAAATACCAGTGACACCTCCGGGAAAGACGTCACAAGCCCACTCACCTCACCGCTCACGGGGAAGGCATGGCTCCATCATCCATGGGGGGGGACAGCATAACCAGACAAGACCCTTGGCGCCGGGTGATCAGACTCATGGCCGGTGACTTCAATGCCGGTGGTGACGACTTGCTGATCGTCCATCGGGGTAGCGCTGCCCGTCACACCACCTGTCCATGGCCTCCAGGCCTCGCACCCGGTCCCTGCGCCGGACGGTTCCTCCGACGCAGCACAAGCCGTCCTCGAAGGCGGGAAGGGCAATCCACAATCAACACGACCATGATAAGACCAACGCGTGTTACAGGCATTATGGCTTGCCGTTGCCCACCCTGCTGCAATGCTCCCGCGCATGGATTCCTCCACTCAGGTTTGCCGTCTTCCCCAGTTCACGATTTGTGGCCTGGGCGACGTGCGGAACCACTCGCGGCAGGAAGCGTTCACCCATGTGGTTTCGATCTGGGACACCGCCACGCGGGGCGACGGACCGGACCAGATCAAGGCGTACTTTCCGGCCTCCAGGATCCATCTGGCCCGCTTCGATGACATCGAGGTGGAGTCGGCCGGCGCGGTGACGGGGGAAATGGTCCGGGCCATTCTGGATTTCGGCTCGGGCCTCTCCGCCGCCGACAAGGTGCTGGTCCATTGTCTGGCCGGGTTGTCCCGTTCTCCGGGCGTAGCGTTCGCCCTCGCCTGCCAGTTTGCCGGACCGGGGAATGAGGCGGCGGTTCTCCGAAGCCTGCTCGTGCGGGCGCCATGGATCAAACCCAACCGGCGGGTCGTGCGGCTTGCGGACGACCTGCTCATCCCATGAAACACGAAAGCGACGACAGAAAGGTCTGCAAGGTCTGCGGGAAAACAGACCCCATCTGGGGCTTTGAAAAGCACAGGCTCACATGCAAGTGGTGCCGCAGAATTCAACGCTTGGAAACAGCCAGGGGCATTCGATGGTTAAAATTATGCATAACAGCAGAAGCGATAATGGACGTTGCGAAGACCCTGGGATACACACCCACCGTTGCGCCCGAAGGTGGCCGATTGAGCCCAAAGCAGCCTCGAAGGCGTAAAAGGCGAAGGGCAACCGACAGACTATACGAGCCTTGGCGCCGCCAATGGGATTGGGGACGAAAAGGCCGGGGGAAGCGCCACACCCGGGGCAGACCGCCTCACCTCACGATCAGAAAAAAGGGCATGATCCTATCGTCAGCGGGGAGGAATAAATAGGGCGACCCGGCAGGATACTGGGTGCCGGAGTTCACCGACGATTCCGGCATCTCCGCTGGCTTATGGGATGCGATTGAAGGCATCGGACCCATTCGATCTGGATCGGTTTCTCTCTCTCCGCGAGGTGGCACGCCAGCGAATTCCCGAGCTGGGAGAGCATGCGATGGGCAGGCCCGATTGCTGGCCATGCAGTCACTTGACCGACAACGCATTCAGGCGGAGACTTCCGCAGGGTGGGCGCACCGCGAGGAGCGCCTGAGAACCTCGGAGGAGATCGCACGCAAATTGCAACAAACGGATAAACCATGGGAGACAACCGGCGATAATCCGCGAGGTTGAATCCGGGGCTTCCATTCCCCGGTGCCTTCACTCTATCGTCAGCCGCATCACAACCAGCACCACCGGATTACCCCGAACGATTATGAATACTGAAATCCAAAAGTTAGAAGAGCAGATCGCCGACCTGACGGCGAAGCTGGCAAAATTGCGCCGGCAGTCCGCCGAAGCCACGGAAGTCCCCAATTACCCGTTCCAGACGACGACCGGAGCCACCGACCTGGCCTCCCTGTTCTGCGGCAAGAGCATCCTCTTCGCCATCCACAACATGGGGCAGGGTTGCCGCTATTGCACCTTGTGGGCTGACGGCCTCAACGGCTTCCTGCCGCATCTGGAGGACAGGTTTTCCGTGGTGCTGCTTTCCAAGGACACTCCCGAGGTGCAGCAGCGCTTCGCCCACTCGCGGGGCTGGCGCTTCCGCATGGCTTCCCACGGCGGCGACGCCTACATCTCCGAACAGAGCGTCACCCCCGGCGAGGACAACATGCCGGGGCTGGTTTGCTACCGGCTCGACAAGGGAAGAATCATCCGCAGTGCTTCGACCGTCTTCGGCCCCGGCGATTTGTTTTGCAGCATCTGGCATATCCTGTCGCTGGCGGGAATCGGTGAGAACGATTGGACCCCGCAGTACAGCTACTGGAAACGTCCGGAACCGGCGAAGATGGACGACGGCGCCCACAACCTTCAATGAGGCAAGTCCATCGTGTTTGAGAAACCACACGACGATTTGCGGAGTGCTTGGATCGTGAGGGCTGCGGCTATGGCCTACTGGCGCGCTGATACCCGCACCGGCGAGGATCTCCTCAGGGTCACCGCCCTCGCTGAATGCTGGGCCGGTCGCAGATCATTTCAACCCCAGCTAACCCGCCTCTAACATGCCAAACGCTGGCAAATCCAAATTTTGTGTTTACAGCCAGAGTTCACAGGGCTGGCAAACCCTTATTCCATAAGGAAAAATTAGCGGTAAATCACCGGCTTCTCCGTCGAATCCTTCCATGGAGCTATGAATCGCGCACGCATGACTGCACTCTGCCACCAAAATCCCCCACGTCAAGTAATTTCTTCTACAAAAGGAGACTTCACCAACACTCACGCCAAAGCCGCCGGGGTGGCAGAAATTGCCGGAAATTCGCCGCTTGACTCCGTGGGTTGGCAGGTTACCCTTGGCGCGTCATGAAACGAATAGCCCTTCTGATTGCGTTGATGGTAAGCGTGTCCGCGCTGTCGGGTTGCGGCTTGGCCACCGGCATGGCAGGCGCCGTCACCCGCCTGGTGGGAAATGCTGGCCAAGTGGTCGGTCTTTGAGTGAGCGTCTCAGGCGATGCGGGCCACCGAGCGTGCGGCATCGGGTTCGACGGTGAAGCGCAACCAAATGGCATCCTGCGGCAGCAATTCGGGAAACTTATCGGCCCACTCCACCACGACGAGGCCATCGGCGTCGAGGTATTCATCCCAGCCGAGCGCCAGCACTTCGGCGGCGCTTGCCAACCGGTAGAAGTCGAAGTGAAACACCGGCAGGCGGCCGCCATGGTATTCATGCACCAGGGAAAACGTGGGACTGGTGACCTCCAGCGGGCATCCGATGGCGGCCACCAAGCCCTTGGTCCAATGGGTTTTTCCGGCACCCAGGCCACCGACCAAAGCGATGACCGAGCCGGACCGGGCCATCGCTGCGGCGGCGCGCCCGAGGTCTGTCATTGCTGCCGCTGATTGCGCGCGTCCTTGCATGCCCGGTTTCAGGATTCCTTTTGCGCGACGAGGCGGAAACGCGTGTGATAGGTGCCGTTGTTGAATTTGCGGCAGCAGGCGTAACAGGCGACCATGCGACGGATCGGTTTGACGCGCTGCAAGGTGGTCAAGCAATGGGGGCAAATATAGGTGTAATTGCGTTTCATGCGGCGGCGCTTGAAGGGCAGCGTGTGATACGGCTGTTCCTCTGGGATGCCCAATTCCGCACAGGCGGCCTGCCATTCCGGGCCGTGAGGCTCGGTGTAGCGCCGCCCGGCGCGTTCATAGGCGATGAGGTGGGCGAGTTCGTGTTTGAGGGTGCGCCACAGTTCCTCGGGCGGCAGGGGTTTGAGCTTGGGATTGAGTTCGATGGTGCGATCCGGCCACCATGCGCGACCGGCGGTCGTCTGCATCCGCGCGTTCCAAGACACCCGCACCCGCCGCGACAACTCGGGCAAACTGAGCGTTTTGCAGGTTTCCACACACCATGCTGTTAGACCGCTGTCGTCCTTGGCCGGGCGCTCCTGAACCGGTGTCGGAGAGGCCCGTACGCGCAGCCAGGAGACCCATCGGAATTCAAGCTGTGACAGCACGCGGCCCATGGGCAACCCGTACCAGCAATCGCGCCGACTGGCAACAAGAGCATCACAAATCTTGCAAAAAACTTTTCCATTTTTGCATTGCCAGCCGCGGCGGGCCGGGTCAATCTCCGCGCCCCGCGATTCACTTCCCCTTCCCACGATGTCCAAGCACAACAGCCTCAAATCCAGTGCCACCGTTGGCGGCAAACGCTCCGTCCTCAAACGCTTCGAGCGTGTCAAACTCCTCAAGGAGCGCGGCGAATGGACAGCCGGCCGCTCGCCGGTGGGCCTGCCCAAGACGAAACACGCGGGCTGATCTGCCCGCCGCTTGTCATCTGCTGCACGCGCGGATCCTGCCAGGCTCCGCGCCTTTTGCTTTTCAAGCTTTACCCCCCATGAACGACGGAACCCGCCTCAACAAATACCTCGCGTCCTGCGCCGTGGGCTCGCGCCGGGCCTGCGATGAATTGATCCAGGCCGGGCGCGTCGAAGTCAATGGCAGCCCCTGCACCAAGCTGGCCACCCGCATCCAGGCGGGCGATCACGTCAAGCTGGATGGCCGGCGGGTGGCGCCGCGGGAGGTGACCATCGTGGCCTTTCACAAACCGCGCGGTTACGTGTGTTCGCGCGAAGACGAACTCGGGCGCGATACCATCTACACGCTGTTGCCCGGCGCGCTGCACGCGTTGCATCACGTCGGGCGGCTCGACCGCGACTCGGAGGGCCTGCTCATTCTAACCAACGACGGGGACCTCTCGCAACGCCTGATGCACCCGTCCAAATCGGTGGAAAAGGAATATCTTGTCACCGCGAATCAGTCCTTTGAAAATGCCCACCTCGATCAGTTTCTCGAAGGGGTGTACACCGAAGGGGGCAAGCTGCGCGCCAAGGCGATCGAACGGCTTTCGGCGCGGCGCATCAAGGTGGTGCTGGATCACGGCGCCAAGCGCCAGATCCGCCTGATGTTTGAAACCATGGGCTACACGGTCACCAAGCTGCTGCGGGTGAGGATCGGCCAATTGTGGCTCGGCGATCTGGAGCCCGGCCAGTGGGCGCTGCTGACCCCGCCGGAAGTCGCGATGTTGTTAGGAACCGCCGCCCCAACCAAGAAGCGCGCCGCCGCGCCTCATGCGGGTCGGATCGGCGTCACAGCGAAGGAACGAAAGGTTGGCGGCGAGCAGGCCCACTTCGCCCCTATTGCGCTGAAGCTACAAAGGACAGGCAAGGCTACGAAGGCCAAGGATGTCCGCCCCGCCGTGGTCCGCGCTTCGGACGCGCCGCCGTCTTTGGCCAAACCACGAGGCAAGCGAACCGGATTGACCCCGCGGCCTGCGGCGCGGAAAAATGCCCGCTGAACGCGCCTGGCCGCTTGCCTTATGGCATATTGTCAATTAGAGTTTCGGCTGCACCACCTTGCGCAGGCACCCCTTCCCAACCTTTTCACCCCGTTAGAAAACCCCATGAGCCAGTCCCCAGCCTCCCACGAAACCTCCGCCGCGGGCCCGCCGTCCGTTTACCTGCCGCCCAAAGGCTTTTCCGCCAAGGCGCGCATCCCCTCGCTGGCCGCCTATCGCTCGCTCTATCAGGAGTCAATCGCCGACCCCGAGGCGTTTTGGGCCACGGAGGCCAAGGAACTGCTGTGGCACAAACCCTGGTCCAAGGTGCTCGATTGGCAAATGCCCTTTGCCAAATGGTTCGAGGGCGGCAAACTCAACGTCTGTGACAATTGCGTGGATCGTCACGCCGCCGGGCCGCGCAAGAACAAGGCCGCCATCATCTGGGAGGGCGAGCCCGGCGACCAACGCGTCATCACCTACGGCCAACTTCACCGCGACGTCTGCCGCTTTGCCAACGTGCTCGAAAGCAACGGCATCAGGGCTGGCGAGCGGGTCATCATCTACATGCCGATGGTCCCCGAGGCGGTGGTCGCGATGCTCGCCTGCGCCCGCATCGGTGCCGTCCACTCGGTGGTCTTCGGCGGTTTTTCCAGCGAGGCCATCTTTGACCGGCTGGAGGACTCCGGGGCGGTCGCCATTCTAACCGCCGATGGCGGCTGGCGCCGTGGCAAGGTCGTCGCGCTCAAGCCGGCGGTGGATGAGGCGGTGGCCAAGTACCGCAAAATCAGGCGCGTCATCGTGCTGAAGCGTTGCGGCAACGAGGTGACGATGAACCCCGAAATCGATGTCTGGTGGCACGATGAGATCGCCAAGGTCCCGGCCAAGCATACGCCCAAGGCATTTGATGCCGAGCATCCGCTGTTCATTCTCTACACCTCCGGCTCAACCGGCAAACCCAAGGGCATCCTGCACACCTCCGGCGGTTACCTCACCGGCACCTACGCCACCTGCAAATACATCTTCGACCTGCGCGACGAGGATGTCTTCTGGTGCACCGCCGATGTCGGCTGGATCACCGGCCACTCGTATATCGTTTACGGCCCGCTGGCCAACGGCGCCACCCAGATCATGTATGAAGGTGCGCCGAATCATCCGGATTTCGGCCGCTTCTGGAAAATGATCGAAGCCTATGGGGTGAGCGTCTTCTACACCGCCCCCACCGCCATCCGCGCCTTCATCAAGGCAGGCGACGCCTTCCCCGCCGCCCACGACCTGTCCTCGCTGCGGCTGTTAGGCTCGGTCGGCGAGCCGATCAACCCGGAAGCCTGGACCTGGTATCACCAACACATCGGCGGCGGCAGGTGTCCCATCGTCGATACCTGGTGGCAGACGGAAACCGGAGCCATCCTCATTTCGCCGCTGCCGGGGGCCACCCCCTGCGTTCCGGGCTCGGCGACCCTGCCGTTCTTCGGCATCGACGCCGCCATTCTCGACGACAGCGGCAAGGAGTGCGCACCGAATCAGGACGGCCGCCTGGTCATCCGCAAGCCCTGGCCGGCGATGACCCGCAGCATTTACAACGATCCCGAGCGTTTCAAAAAAACCTACTGGTCGGATTTCCCCGGTCTCTACACCACCGGCGACGGTGCCCGCCGCGATGAGCAGGGGAATTTCTGGATCATCGGGCGGCTTGACGACGTGCTCAATGTGTCCGGCCACCGGCTCGGCACGGCCGAAATTGAAAGCGCACTGGTGTCCCATCCGGCCGTTGCCGAAGCCGCCGCGGTCGGCCGTCCCGATGAGATCAAAGGCCAGGCGGTTGCGGTGTTCGTCACGCTCAAGGCGAATTTCACCGAGTCCGAAGGCCTCCGCCAGGAACTGCGCAACCATGTCGGCCACATGATCGGCGCCCTCGCCAAGCCGGATGACATCCACTTCGCAGCGGCCCTGCCCAAGACCCGCTCGGGCAAAATCATGCGCCGCATCCTCAAGGAGTTGGTTTGCACCGGCGAAGTGACCGGCAACATCACAACGCTTGAAGATTACTCCGTGGTTGCTACGCTGCAGCGAAACATTTCCCGCTGAATCTGCCCCCGCCGCCAATCGGATCGCCTTTCCATGACCACCACCCGCTACTTCATCGCCCGCTTTGCCCAAGCATTCGGCATTTTCCGCCGCAATCAGCGCATGGGAGACGCGGCCAGTGAAATGCATCTGCTGCGCGAAGCCGAAGCCCAGCTCGGCATGGCGGTGTGGGAAAAAGTCGATTCCATCGAACGGCTGTCCATCGAATACTGGAATCTGCGCAAACTCGTCAAAGACCGCGAAACGGTCGTCGCCCAACTCGAGGACTGCGAGAAGCGCCTCGAGGCCACCCACAAGGGGCGCGCCGAACTGCTCAACGCCTCGCCGACGCCGCAGACCAGTCTCTTCGATGACCGCATCGCCATCATCGCCTCGCTCGAAGACCTGACCCGCGAGCGCGATCAAATCGTCACCAAGGCCCGCGACGTCCGGCGCATCCACGACGGCCTCAAGGTCAAAATCGAAGTCCTCACCGCAGAGCGCACCCCGTCGCCGGAACGCGCCGCGGAACTCGAAAAAGTCAAACAACGCCTCGCCGAACTCAAGCTCCAGTTCAGCGCCCTCAAGGAGGAGCGCACTTTGGTGGGCACCAAGATCGAAGAGGGCGACAGGAAACTCGACCAGATCGATCTTGAGATCGAAGCGTTCAAGAGCGAGCGCCGCTCGCAGGCCTCGGAAATCTTCAAGGTCATCGGCGAAGCCAACCGCGAAATCTCCTCGTTCCGGGCCGAACTCGGATTGCTCGACACCCGCATCCGCCAGCTCCAGGGTGAGATCGGCCGCTACGTCAGCCGCCACTCCTACAATGACAAGAGTTGTGCCGAAACGGTCAAGGACCACCGCGGCCTCATCGAGGTGATGCGCGCCCTGCGCCGCTCCGTCGCTCTCAACCACCGCCTCGGCGGCATAACCTGAGCCGTCAAGAGGGGCACGGACGGCCCGCCCGATACCGCTTACCTAGCACTCTTGGCTGTTTGAACAGAGGCTCCGGGCAGGATGCCCGGGCCACCTGTGGCGCGGGCATCCTGCCCGCCGCCTCTTCCTGTCTCGTTCCTGCATCGCCTAAGTAAACAGTATTGGGCGGCCCGCCCGATATTTGCCGTTTGGCGCTCTTTGATAGGACGACAAGCTTTCAGCCAACGGACAGGCAGGAAGCCCGTCGGCCATGACAGGCAGGATGCCAATCCTCCTCGCCGGAATCCCATCTGCCTTGATGGGCTTATGCTCCGGAATTGCGATACCGGTCGTTGCGGGGAATGCCGCGGCGGATTTGATTCATCGCGGCCTTGAAAAATACAGCCAAGGGGATTTCACCGGCGCCATCGCCGACAGGTTTGCGGAATGCCCTTGGCAAAGCGGGTCGGAAGGCTATTTTCGCGTTTGAGGAGATTTTCCATGATTCTGACCAAACCCCCCACTTTCCCGCATGATCCCGCCCGGCCAACGCCCTGGTCGGCTCCAGTGCCGTTTTTTTTGCCGTTTCAGCCCCCTTTCCCGCGCCACGGTCCGGCCACCGGCTTTTCCACCGGCTTTCACCCGGGAATGTAATTTCTTAGCCGTCCGGAGTGTATTTGCGATTTCATTGAATCATGTGGATTGTCCGTCTAGCTCTGCGCCGGCCCTATACGTTCGTGGTGGCCGCGCTGCTGTTGTTGCTGCTCACGCCGTTTATCCTGCTGCGCACGCCGACGGATATTTTTCCGAGCATCAACATTCCCGTCATCAGCGTCATCTGGCAGTATGCCGGGCTGGACGGGCAGGAGGTTGAACAACGCCTGGTTTATGCAACGGAGCGGTCGCTGGGCATCACCGTCAATGACATCGAGCATATCGAATCGACATCGTACAACGGCATCGGCGTGATCAAGGTTTTCTTGCAGCAGGGCGCGTCGGTGCCGGCGGCGATCGCGCAGATCACGGCCATTTCGCAGACGGCATTGCGGCAGATGCCGCCGGGAACGACGCCGCCGCTGATCATCCAGTACAATGCTTCGACGGTGCCGGTTTTGCAGTACTGCTTCAGCAGCCCGAAAATGTCGGAGCAGGAGATGTTCGATGTGACGGCCAACCAGGTGCGCATCGGGATATCGACGCTGCGCGGCGCGGTGGTGCCATGGCCGTATGGCGGAAAAGTGCGCGTGATCTCGGTGGACATCAACCTGACCGCGCTCAAGGCGAAGAATCTCACGCCGCAGGACATCCTCAATGCCGTCAACGCGCAGAACCTGATTCTGCCCGGCGGCACGGCGAAAATCGGTTCCACCGAATATGACGTCGGCATGAATGCGACCGTGGGGCCGATTGATGACCTGAACGATTTGCCGGTCAAGGTCGTCAACGGCGCGACGATCCGCCTGCGCGACGTGGCGCAGGTGCACGACGGCTACAATCCGCAGCAGAACGCCGTGCGTCTGGACGGCGTTCGCGGGGCGCTGCTCACCATGATGAAAAGCGGCGCGGCGTCCACGTTGGAAGTCGTCGCGCAAGCCAAGGCGGCGATGCCCAAAATCATGGCGGGCGTCACGTCGGATTTGCAGGTGAAGGAATTCGCCGACCAGTCGCTGTTCGTGCGCGCGGCGGTCGATGGCGTCGTGCGCGAAGGCGTGACCGCGGCCGCGCTGACGGCGCTGATGATTTTGCTTTTCCTCGGCTCGTGGCGCAGCACGCTGATCATCGCGCTGTCGATTCCGCTGTCCGTGCTGTGCTCGGTTGCCATCCTCAGTGCGCTGGGCGAGACGATCAATCTGATGACGCTCGGCGGTCTCGCGCTGGCGGTGGGCATCCTCGTGGACGACGCCACCGTCGCGATTGAAAACATTCACCGCCACATGGTCGTCGGCAAGCCTCTCGAAGAGGCGATTCTCGACGGCGCGCAGGAAATCGCCCTGCCGGCATTCGTCTCGACGCTGTGCATCTGCATTGTTTTTGTGCCGATGTTTTTCCTGACCGGTGTCGCGCATTATCTGTTCGTGCCGCTGGCCGAGGCGGTCGTGTTCGCGATGCTCGCGAGCTACGTCATTTCGCGGACGCTGGTGCCAACGCTGGTGATGTGGTTTTATCGCAACGTGAAGCCGCACGGCGAGCACGAGGGCGAGGGCCACGCGCCTTTTTGGCTGCGGCCGTTCATCGGCGTGCAGCGCGCGTTTGAAAGCGGCTTTCACCGCATCCGCGAAAGTTACCGCGCGCTCCTCGCGAC
>Ga0118677_10011894_pt1 | contig 12907 bp, 3 predicted proteins | sample AliMusrvi5mmetaG_FD_86154 | JGI IMG/M metagenome (GOLD analysis project Ga0118677, IMG submission 86154)
TCGATCTTGGCCAGGATGTTGTTGAGGTAGTTCAACGACTTGATCGCCGGGTTTAGCGCGCTGTGCAGGTTCCGCGTCGTCGGCACGGTGACGATTTCCATGCCTTTCTGGTAGAGCTCGGCCGGGTAGAGCTGGATCGTTCCGGCAATGATGATCACCGACGGGTTCTTGCAGCGGTTCGGATTCAGGCCGAGCGTGCCGGGACCGCGAGTGACGACCAGCCGGATATAGCCGTCCCGGACCTTGTTTCGGCGGCAGGTCTCCACGATCGCGCGCATGATATCCGCGTGGGACATGGGGAGGTTGAGCAGGATTGCCTTGGCTGAGCAAAACAGCCGGTCAACGTGTTCCTTCAGCTTGAAGACCCGTCCGTTGTAAGCACGAATCCCCTCGAAAATGCCGTCCCCGTACAGCAAGCCGTGGTCGAACACCGAGATCTTGGCGTTGCGTTCGTCGTAGTATTTCCCATCAATATATATCTTCATGCCTAAAATCCACGCCAAGCTACGTAAAGAACCCTGCTAAAGCAACTCAGGAGTGCTGGCAATTGCGACATGCCGCCCCGAAACAACGCGGCAGCGATTTTTCCTATTTATTCGCGTGACAGCCGCTGTGGGCGAGCTATAGTTCAGCGCCCTCGTACGACCCTATCGTCTAGCGGTTAGGACACCGCCCTTTCACGGCGGCGGCACGGGTTCGATTCCCGTTAGGGTCGCCATTTATTTGCGATGCCATAGGAGCGCAGCCTTCAGGCTGCAGAAACACACGAAAATCCAGTAACACCAGCTCGCTCCTTAGCACCCTTCCGATGTGATGTTCTGCCGCCTGAAGGCTGCACTCGGATGCCCCGATGGTACTGACAGAGACTGTTGTCGACAACTTGCATGATTCTTCAGCAGCCGGTGGCACTCCCTGACCATTCTCTCGCCCCATCCCTCGGATGAGGTCTTGGCAAAAACGACCCAGCCCCGCGCTGGCGGGGCTGGGTTCTATCATGGCCCATTGGGCCGAGAGACTACAGACCGGGGACGCTCGCGCGCCCCAGGTCCGGTGAAAAGACGGTGCTACGGCATCAAGGGGTGACGCGGTAGAACGTGTTCGTGGCTCCCACCGTGGCAGTGTAAGGGCTGGCCGCGCCCGTGATCGCAGTCCAAGGCCCATTGGGAGTCGGAGCGGACTTGAGCTGTTGGCCGGTAAAGATCGGCCACCAGGCAACAGTTACCTTGGCGCCGCTCCGCGAGACTTCCAGCTTGGGCGTGATGATCGAGATGAGCCGGAGATCCACCCGCAAGCCGGTCGGATTCGGTGTGGCAGGGAGGTTGTTCATGAGAAAATCAACCGTGTTAGGCCCGGCGACCAACCCGTTGGTGGAGGTGAGGACGAACGGAGTGAGGCTCCCGAATCCAGGACAAGTGATGCCTGTGCTGGTTCCGTTGACTTTGATGTCCGTACCCGTGTTGTCAGCTGACCAACCGCCCGAGATAAAGACCTTCGAGAGGTCCTGTCCCGTTAGGTTGAACGAGGTTTGGTAGGTGTAGTCACCCTCAGCATTGCCGCTATAAGAGCCGTCGGGGTTGGAGACCCCAGCCTGGTCCGTCTGGGGCGCTATCCATTTGGAATTCGGGCCATTCGCGAGCCAGGTTCCGACCGGCCAAACGTCATTCAAGAGCATGGCATTGGGGCCCGGGAAGTTGGGGTCGGCGCTCACCGTGAGGATGTAATGCGGATCCACCGAGGCGCCGGGCAGCAATGTGCCGTTGGTCGCCACGCCGGTACCGAAACAGATGCCGGGGATGGGCTGGTAGGCAACATTCAAGGCCGCGGCCAGACTATTGGTCGAGCCTGCGGGATTGGACACCAGGATCGAGTAGAATGCGGAATCAGCGGCGGTGACGTTGGTCAGAGTAAGCGACAGTGTGGTCTGGGCGGGGATGGCGACCCCATTCTTCTCCCACTGATAGCTCAACGGTGCCGTGCCCCGGGCCGCCGCGGTGAAGGTGACGGTATCGCCAACGGTCGCAGTCTGGCCCGCGGGCTGCGTTAGGATTTGCGGGGGTGTGCCCGGCGGGATGCGCAGGTTGCTGCGGATGATCTCGACGCGAAGGCCCGTGAAACCGACGGCCCCCTCATTCAGGACGACGAAGTCGATGTTGTTGGGGCCGGCGACGAAGAGGCCGTTGGTGCCGTAAATGTTGAACGCCGTGTAGCTGCCCATAGTCGTGCATTTCGGATTGCCGGTCGAATGGCCATTGACCAGGATATCGCTGCCGGTGTTGTCGCTGGCCCACTGTCCATTGATGACGAGCGTGTTGGGGTCACGGCCCGTGAGGTCGATTACGGTGCGGTACGTGAAACTGCCGACGACGCTGCCGCTGGTATCGACCTGCGGCCCAATCCACTTCGAAGTCGTCGTGTCCGCGAGCCAGGCCCCGGGGATATTACCCTCAACAATAGCGTTGGTCGAAGCTGTATCCGGGTTGACGATCAACTGGTAGTGGGAGTCAACGGCGCCAGCGGCGAGCGCGACGCCGTTGGTGTCCATGCCAGTATTGAACAAGTCCGGAATCGGCTCATAGACGGTCAGGTGTGCCACGGCGCTGGTGACGCTGCCGGAAGTGTTGGTGATCCTCAACGAGTAATCAGCTTCGGCCGCCTTTTGGATGTTGTTCAGGGTCAGGACCTCGTTGGTTGCCCCTGGCACCGCCGCGCCGTTCTTTAGCCACTGGAAGGCGAGCGGCAAGCTGCCAACTCCTTGCGCCCAGAACGTGGCGGAGGAGTCCCCCACAGACGCCAGAGCGGGTTGGGGATTGCGGGTGACGAAGGGCACCGTGCCGGGGGCGATGTGGACAACGGCGACATCGTCCAGCACCGCAGTCGTGTCGCCACTCACCGGGTTGCTCTTCACAAAGGCCAGATCGAGGGACGCATTAGTGGCCACAAAAACGTCGCTGAAGGTCTCGAAGTACGAGTTGGCCCCCGACGGGATAGCGTGGGCAGCGAGGACGGTCACGCCCCCGACCCTGACTTCCATCCCCGGGCTGGGGTAGCCTGCGCGCGCCCCTTCGTAATAATGAACATAATAGGCGTCGCCCACCGTGAATCCATTGACCGTCTGATGAAGAATGTCGCCTGACGCTTGGATGAAGGCGAATTGATTGCCATCGGGGATGGGGCCGTTACTGGCGAATGGTGAGCCGCCCGCCGGGTTCAGACCTCCGCCGCCAAGAGAGTCCAGGGTCCAGCCGGTAATCGGGGAGTTGCCGGAGCAGTAGCCAGGAAAGACCGTGAATGTGTCTGCTTCGAAGCTCGGGTTGCCCAGGGGGATGCCGATGATGAGCTGCGCAACCACGCTGGTCACCGAGCCAGCCGAGTTGTTCACGACGACGTCATAGTTGCCAACAGTGGCCCCGGAGGCCGAGGGTATGGTATAGCTCGAGGCCAGCGCGCTGCCGATATTCGCGCCGTTGTAACGCCACTGGTAGGTCGGCGCGGGAAGGCCGTTGGCGACGACGGTAAAGGTGGCGCCCAAGCCGGGTGTTACAATAACGGTGTGGGGTTGCGTCGTAATGGTGGGTGCCACGTCACGTTTCACCGCCTCGCGGTTGGCGAATCCGCACACGTGGAAGCTGTAGCCGCCAGCGATGTTAACGGGCGCCATATTGATAGTCGCATTGCCACCGCTGTCGGCCGTGTAAGTGTAGGAGATGCGGATGCCGTTATGGATGCCGAATTCGTCCTGGTTAACGGTCAATCGGTCGTCGCCCATGCTGAACGTGGCCCGGCGGGCGTCCAGGGACGGGTCGTCCCAGGCGTACGAGAAGATCGTGGCCACGTAGCTGATTCCCGGCGTTAGGCCGTTGATGGTGATGCTCTGATAGCTCCCCACAGGAATGGATTGGCCATAGTCGAAGTTCACCGCGAGGTTGGCGCTGTCGCCCGAGACCGTGGCGCCGCCACCGGCAGGCCCCGCAGTCAGGAAAGTGGTGGAGAAACTGCCTGCCACCTGCGGGTTGTTGCCGCCCAACCCGGTGAAGGCGACGCCGTTGATGCTGAAGCTCGCCGAGTTACCGAATTTGTAGGCATGGGTGTAGTAAAAGCTAGAATCCAGCCCCGAACTGGCATCGTCGTTCCACGCGTCCACCACCCACTTGCCGCTGCTGGGGGCGATTTGGACATTGTCCACCAGCAACGTGTTGTCGGAAGACGTATTGTCGTTCAACAGGCCGAGCACTTGAGAGGTAGCGGTGGCGGTGAATTCAAAGGCGATGTACCAATAGGGATTCAGCCCGCCGGCGTTGTGGATGCTCATGGCCATGACTTCCGTGCTGTCGATCGAGAGCCTCAGATTGGGCGCCTGTCCGCTGCGCGCGTTGGCTCGCAAGGTGACTTTGTAAGTGGTCCCGACCGTCAAGCCGGAGATGGTGGTGCTCAGAGAGCCCTGCTGGGAATCCGCAGCGGAACCCGCTTGGATGAAAGCGACATTCTTCCCGTCGGGGATGGCTCCGTTATCCGCAAATGGGTTTTGGCCACCTGCCGGGTTCAGGCCGACCTCGTCCGCCGGGTTGGCCGTCCAGCCGGTGATCGGCGTGTTGACACTGATATAGCCCGGCGACGTGGTAAAGGAGTTGGCTTCGAAGCTGGGGTTGGGAATGGTCTGCCCCATTGCCGCTTGACACAACAACAGTCCGACCGTGCCAGCCACGGCGAGGGTCCTATTGCATGTCCACGCTAGTTTGGAATGATTACGAGGTTTTTTCATAGATACTGAGTTTTGTTGCTTACTTGCTGAATGCGATGGAGGGCAAGGATATTTGACCGAAGTGTCCAGCCCGAACTCCGCGCGGTTCAACGTTAGAGCGACTATGTCCTTCTAACGTGAGATTGCAAGCCCTATTTTAAGCCCCTTCGCAACGCACAGGGCAAATTCGCGACAGCCGCTAATCCATTGGGATTCCGCGTTTTAGCTTGGACAGAGCCGCTGGAGGCCACGCCCCAGCCCCTCTCAGCTAAAGCTCGAACTCCGAACCACTTCGCTTAGGGGCGCTGCCGTGCCAATACCTCGATCTTCGGCTCTGGCTGGTGGATTTGACGCGCCAGCCACCAATATGCGCAGTCCGGGGCCGGGGAATCGGCGGCTCCGCAACTGCCTGGCAATCAATGGGATGCACGGGTATTGTCGCGCTGACACTACCCGGTGGCCCTTTCCAGGCCGTCCACCCTCCCATCGCCCAGCTCTCCCCAGCCGCGCGCGGGCTTCGCCGGATACTCGCCGGATACTCGCCGTAGTACCCTCGATCCGGATCGAGGGTACTACGGCGAGTATCCGGTGAGGCTACGGGGAGGCTCCCGACCCGTCCAAGGCGGTGGGCGGAACGGACGGCAGCCGATGAGGGACCAGCGGGTCGCCTGTTTGGGGGTGCCGACTTGGGTAGGCGGTGTCAACCAAGACTCCGGTGAATAGCAAAGGAGAGGGCTCATGCACCGTCAGGTCACTGACTGGTGTCCGGCTGTGCCCGGCGAGCTCAGGACGTCGATGGAGTTCAAGCTTTGCCTAGCGCTGCCACCGTCGCGACATGTATGGGCCCTCCGCAACCTAATGCTAGTGCCGTCAACGGCTTAAGTGCGGCGGACCATTTGCCGTGACAACTCACCATGGACAGCGCGCCGGGAAAACCCTAAACTACGACCGGGCCGTGAAAAACTACTTCGTCTATCTCCCGGCGGAAAGCCCGAGCTCGGTCTGGGGCTGCGTGGCCACGTCAGCCGGTTTCACGCAAACCCAGCCTGGCAAGCCCTACCCTCCCCAACGCCATCCGCTGGACCATCACTTCGATTGGGACCAGGGGCGGGTGTTGCAGAACTACCAGATCATACTCATCACCGCCGGGGCCGGCACGTTCGAGAGCGCTGCCGTCCCGGGCCGGCAGGCTGTAGGTCCAGGCAGCGTCCTTCTCCTCTTCCCTGGTGTCTGGCATCGCTACAGACCCGAGCATGAGTCCGGCTGGGTCGAGCACTGGATTGAGTGCAAGGGCAGCGTTTTCGATGCGGCCGTTGCCGCGGGCCTGATCCAACCCACCCGCTGCCTTTTGAATTCCGGCAGCACATCCGACCTGCGCGTCTGCTTCGAGCGCTGCCATTCCCTGGCACAGCAAGGTGGCCTCGCCAACCAGGACCTGCTCTCCACCTTGGGATTGCACATGCTGGCACTACTGGGCCACCTCCGCCGCCCCGAACGAGGGTTCGAAAAGGCTATAGATGAAATCGTCGAGCAGGCGCGCTCCCAACTCGCCTTCCGCTGCGACCGCCCACTTGAGTTGCCAGCCTTGGCTGCCGAATTGGGTATCAGTTACTCGCACTTGCGCCACAGTTTCACCGCCCGCCTGGGCGTAAGTCCCAAACATTACTACCTCAACGCTCGTCTCGAGAAGGCCCAGGATCTCTTGCTCAATACCTCCAAGTCCGTCAAGGAAGTGTCCGAGATTCTCGGCTTCGAATCGGCTTTCCATCTCTCGAAGCAGTTTAAGTCCCGCTATGGCAGTTCGCCCAAGACCTGGCGCACGGAAATGGGCACTCGCCAGTTTCAGGCGCGCCCAGTCGTGCAGTAAAGCGGCACGGTGTCGCGCGCCAGTGATAGCCATTTCTTCCATTCTTTTCACCACTATGTCTATGGCCTCAGCCGCGCCGGTGGTATATAGTAACTGCCATGAGGCCCTACTGCACTGGAGCTGTAGGATTCGATAATTGCTGCAAAATTGGAAGTTCGAGTGGGCTACGGCGGTTGCTGTGGTTCGCTGAACGAACCAGTTCCTGCCAGCAAGAGTCGAGTTGTGTCCTCTATCGGAGTACCCTCAATCCATGTTCCGCACCTCAGCCAATAAGCTAATCAAACACCAGATATGAGAAAATTCACAAAAATAGCGGGCCCGTTGACGCCGTCGTGGCTCCCTGCCTTGAAAATGCTTACGCGCAAGCTCACCCCTGCGCTCCTCCTCGCGGCCACCCTGCCGCTGAGTTCATCGGCCCAGACCCTGCCGGTCACGGCTGGCCTCCAGCTCTGGCTCAAAGCCGACGCCGGGATCACTACCAACAGCACCGGCCTCGTCACTAAGTGGGCCGACCAATCCGGGAAGGGCAATGACGCGGTCCAGTCGCCGACGAATGGCGTGGCCGCACCTAAGCTGGTGGCAAACTCGCTTAACGGCAAGCCGACGCTGCGGTACGACGGCAGCAAGATGTGCCTGGACGTGGCCAATTCCGCCAGCATTGCTGCACTCACTGAGGACGTGACCATCCTCGCCCTGGTGTTGTATGACGACGTGAGCGGCGGCTATCGCTGTTGTGTCACCAAGTCCGCCGGCAACGGTCCGGGGCCTTTCGACTGGTGGAACAACGCCGGATCGGCCAACGGCGCTGCTAACTTCTGGCTGGGCGCTGGTGCCCCGAATACCGGCTCCTACAAGGATAATGTCGGCCTCGCCGCGCCGCGCTTGGGAGTCTTTAACGTGATGACCTTCAGTTGGGCGAACGGAGCGACGGCCCAGTATCTGAACGACCGCGACAACGGAACCGGCACCTACACTGTCGGCGTGCCTGCCGACGGTGGCAAACCCTTGCGCATTGGTTCGCGTGATGACTTTGTAACCCAACTCAAAGGCAACGTGGCTGAAGTCTTGGTTTATCAGCCGGCTCTTTCCGATGCGGACCGTGGCTCGGTGCTAAACTACCTGAAGACCAAGTGGAACCTGAATTTCATCCTGCCTCCCACCATCAGCATTCAGACGCCCGCCACCGGCCTGAAGATCGCTTCGGGAAGCAGCGTTGCGGTCACAGTCGCAGCCTCGGATTCCAATAGCAACGCCGTCTTCACGGCGCTCCGTCTCTTGAACAATGGGAGCCAGGTCGCCAATTGGACCCAGCCCCCCTACAAGGTCAATCTGTTGATGGTTGATCCTGGCAGCGCCGTCCTGACGGCCATCGCGGCTGATAATCTCGGCGCCTCCGCCACTTCGGCGCCGGTATCCATCACCGTGACGGGCGCTCCGCCCGTGCTCCAGCCGCCCACCAATGGATTGACCGTCTGGTTGCGGGCCGATGCGGGAGTGACTGCCTCCGGTGGTTCGGTCCTCGGCTGGGCGGACCAGTCCGGCCATGGCAACGACGCCACGCAGGCAGATAGCTCGTTGGCGCCCGTGCTCAAGACCAACGTCATCAACGGTCTGCCCGCCTTGAACTTCGGCAGCAATGCGTTGAGCACGGCCCAGTTCCTCGAGATTTCTGATGCCGGCACGGCGTTCACCACGAACCGTTTCACCTTCCTGGTCGAGGCTCGGTTCGCTGATTTTGCCAGCTATCGGTCGCTGATGTGCAAGACCGCCTCCGGGTTTGCCGCGCCAGTTGATTGGTGGTTTGGCCCAAATACAGGCGTCCCCAACGGCTATATCGGGGACGGCAGCAGCTCGGGTTTCAACACTGTCGGCGGAACATTGCCTGCAGTCGGCGGCCAATTTGGCACTTACGGCCTCGGATTCAGCGGCACCAATCTCTCGCACTTCTTCGGTCTGCTCCCCGGCGGCACCGGTGTCATCACCGCAACACCAACAAGCCTGGGCAATACCATGCGTATTGGCCAAAGGGACGATGGGGTCACCCAAATGGTAGGGGACATCTCGGAGGTCCTGATGTATAACACTTCTCTTTCCGCCGCCGACCGGAGCAATGCGGTCGTTTATCTGTCCGGCAAGTACGGCGTAGCCCAGGCCGTTGTTTCTAACCCGCCGCCGATCTTGAACATCGCCAGCCCGACCAATGGTGCCTCATTCCCGATGTCCAGCATCGTCAATGTGACGGTCAATGCATCCAACACGCTCGGGAGTATCGCCAGAGTTCTGCTGGTGGCCAATGGCGTGCAGGTGGCAGCCTTGACCAACAGCCCCTACCAGGTCCCGATTAACCTTCTGGCGCCGGGCAGCGTGTCGCTCGCCGCGGTCCTCGTGGACAATCTAGGGCTGATGACCACCTCGGCGCCGGTGGCACTGACGGTCACCGGTACGGCTCCATCAACGCCGCCAACAACCGACCTGAGGTTCTGGTATAGCGCGGATGTAGGCGTGACGGCCGCTGCCGACGGGACGGTGAGCAGTTGGAACGACCGGTCGGGCAATAACAACACGGCCAATCAGGCTGGCGGCGCGGTGCACCGTGTTACCAACTCTCTCAATGGGAAACCAGCCCTTCATTTTACCGCCGGTGATTACCTGGATGTGTCGCCCGCCTCCAGTATCGCCTTCGCCGGCGATATTTCCACCTACGCAGTCGTGCGCTTTGACGACTTCGCCAGTTACCGGGCTCTATGGGCCAAGACCAAGGGGAATTTAGCGGCCTCGATCGACTATTACCTCACGCCGAATGCAGGTGTGCCGCAACTCTTCCGCGGCAATGGCACCGCCTATGGAGCGTTTGCAGCCAATCAAGGGGTCGCTGCCGGAGCTTACACGGTGCTCGGCTACGAAATGTCCGGGCAAACCGCCACCCACTATATCAATGCCGTCGCGGCTGGCAGCGGCCAAATCACCGCCCCACTGGCCGATGCCGGCACCGATCTGCTCATCGGCACACGCGCTGACAATGCCACCCTGTTGCAGGGCGACCTGGCTGAAGTCCTCGCCTTCGCACACGCCCTTACGCCCCCCGAGCACGCGCAGGTCCTGAGCTACTTGGCGGGCAAATACAACCTGCCATTGGTTGGCCTCGCCGCCCTGCCTCCGACGCTGACCATCGTCAGCCCGACCAACGGCGCGACGGCTTCTGTGTCCACGCCGATCAACTTCCAAGTGGGCGTGACGAGCAGCAATTATCCAATCAGCCAGGTAAATTTCCTGGCCAACGGCCTCATGGTCGGATCCGCCACCACGCCACCTTATGCCCTCACCCTGCAGGCGGTGACCCCGGGCACGGTTACCCTCCAAGCCCAGGCGATTGACATCTGGGGTGCCATGGGTACTTCCGCCCCGGTCGTTCTTACGGTGACCGGTCAGGGACCAGCGAGCCCGCCCACCAATGGGCTGGCGATCTGGCTCAAAGCCGACAAGGGCGTCACGACCAATAGCGACGGCACAGTGGCCCAGTGGGCTGACCAATCCGGCCAGGGCAACAACGCCGTGCAGACGGTTCCCACCTCTGCACCAAAGCTGGTCATTGATTCAAAAACCGGCGGCCCCGCTCTGGAGTTCGACGGCGTTAGTTCTTATCTTGCGGCAGCCAGTGCCCCGAGTCTGGTTATAGAAGGTGATATCTCCACGTTCTGCGCCTTTAACCTCGCCGACACGGCTGCGGCGCATACCTTGTGGAGCAAGACGGTCAACGGACGTGCGTACCCGTGGCTCTACAATATTGCTGCCGGCGGTGCCGCAGTGCTCACACGCGGAAATAATGACGGCACTACGGGCTTAGCCAGCTCCGGCCCAGTGGGGACCGGGTCTGCGGTGGTTGCTGGCGTTACGATTGCGGGTGCTTTCACGTCGCATTACCTCAATGGACAGCCCAACGGCACCGGGGTGCTGGGCTATGCGGCAGGGGACCAGGGTGGCTCCTTGGTAATCGGGGCGCTGGATGACTTCACCAGCCTGTTCGCCGGCACGCTGAGCGAGCTCCTCATCTACAACCGGGCGCTCTCGGGAAGCGATCTCGACCTTGCAAATGCTTACCTCGCCGGCAAGTCAGGTATCACGCTGATTAAAGTCGGTGCACCAATCAGCAGCGTGACCCTTACCATTACCCGCCTGAGTGGCAGCTCGGTCCAGATTTCCTGGCCAACTTCTGCCAGCGGATGGGTATTGCAGAGTGAAACATCCCTCAACAGCGGCACTTGGACCCCGGTGGCCACCAATCCGCCGAACAACACTGTCGTCGTGGACACCACGAATGCCACGCGCTACTTCCGTCTGCAGTCGCAATAGAAAACTCATAGACCCACGCAAGGGGCCGGCGATCCAGTCGCCGGCCCCTTCGCAGTTTCGGGCAGTGTTTTCCTGCCAGCCTGTGCTTACGGGTTTACCAACGCACGATAGAACCTGGCCGAATTGCTCACGCCAGGGTCGTTCCACAGGAACGGCATGACGGGCGCGTTATTGGTGAACACTGTCTCCCAGTCCACCAGGTTGGTCGAGCGTTCAATGGCGTAGTCCGGCCCGCGGTCACCGGAGATTAGTAACGTGATGGTGCCGTTGGCGTAGCTTTCCAAGCGGATGATAGGAGCGTTGTTTCGTATCTCAACCGTGAACATCTGCGTGGCTGTCGTCCCTGCTTGGTCGGCTACTTGCACAATGAAGCTGAAGGTGCCCCCGTCAGTGGGCGTACCGCTGACAACCCCGCGATTGCTCAAACTCAAGCCGCCGGGCAACCCGCCCCAGACGATACTCCAGGTGTAAGGCGTCGTGCCGCCCAGGGCAGAGAGCGTCTCTGAATAGGAAGCGCCGACGATGCTGTCAGGAAGCCCCGCCGTGGCGATGATGAGTGCTGGCCCAACTACGGTGAGGGCAAGCGCTTTGGTGACCGTGTTGCTCGCGCTGTCGGTCACGCCGGCAGTGAACTGATATGAGCCAGACGTCGTGGGCGTGCCAGTCACGTCGCCAATTCTGCCCAGGGCCAAACCATGTGGCAACGACCCGCCGGCGAGGTTCCAGGAATAAGGTGTGATCCCGCCAACGGCCGTAAGGGCTTGTGAATAGGCTAAGCCTTGCTGTCCGTTCACCATGGGCGAGACGCTGGTGATGACGAGCGGCGGCACCGGGATGGACACGGCGAATGCCTTTTTCGTCTTGAGGCCGGCGTAGTCCGTGAGCTGCACGGTGAAGCCGAACGTGCCGTAGTTGGTGGGTGTGCCGCTTATAACCCCCGCGCCGTTCATCGTAAGACCGCCTGGCAGTGCTCCGGCGCTCAGTACCCAGACACGGGGCAGCGTGCCGCCGGTCGCTGCGAGGGTCTGCGAGTAAGCCGCGCCGAGCGCACCATCGGGCAACGGCGAAGCCGTCATGATGCCGGGTGCGGCAGCCGCTATGATGAGGGTGAATTGCTTATTCGTGGTCGCGGACAAATAATCGGTGACCTGCACGGTGAAGGTGTTCGTGCCTGCCGCGTTTGGCGTTCCGCCCAGGACGCCGTCGGCAGCGAGCGAAAGCCCGCTTACCGAACCGACCATGATGACCCACGAATAGGGCTCCGAACCGCCGGTGGCCGTGAAGGTGTTCGTGTAGGCGCTGCCTGCCATCCCGCCTAAGAGCAGAGAGGTTGTGGAGATGACGACGTTGGTAGTCACGCCGAGATTGACTGCGCCCGGCGTCGGCGTGTTGGCAGTCCAGTTTGCCGCGCTGTTGCCGATCACGCCGATGCTGGTCCGTTGAAGGGACTGACCTTTGCCATCAGCTTTGGCAGGCCACGAAGCGCTGTCGCGATACTCCACTTTATCCACACGGACATAAGTTGAATACCCATCAAACGCGGCGGGGTAATCCAGCTCGACCTTGGCGGTCTCGTTACCGAGTCTTCCGGAGTAAGGACCATAGATCGGGATTTCAGTGGAGATCCCGTAGGTGCTGCGGAAGGCGGCGAGCGCTGTCGTGTCGGCGGGGTCGAAGCCTGTTAGAAGCAGAAAGCCACCGCCCGCCAGGGTGGTTTTGGCTGCGAAGTAATACTCTGTGTCGCCCGTGATCCGCCAGCCGCTCAAGTCCACGGCGTTGGTGGTGACGTTGAACAACTCGATGAATTCGTTGGTGGTGTCGTCCACGCCGCCGGTGAGGTCCGGCGGATGATACATGATCTCATTGATGGCGACCGGCCCGATCTTCGGCGCGGCATTGGCGGCCCCCGTCCCGGTCCAGAACGTGACTACGTCCGCCGGGTTGTCCTGACC
>Ga0118677_10011895_pt1 | contig 12907 bp, 10 predicted proteins | sample AliMusrvi5mmetaG_FD_86154 | JGI IMG/M metagenome (GOLD analysis project Ga0118677, IMG submission 86154)
CGTTTGCTTTGCGAAAAGATTTACCTGTTGAGGTTCGAAATTATTTGGAAAAGAAGGTTTTAGACCGGAAAAAAGAACATCCACATACCATGCTGGACGAAATTATCCGCATGCTTGAATATTCAAAATTGGAAAACCAATCGAATGAAATACAACGGACGCCTAAAATAAATGAAGTTGAAATAGAATTGGGGTTAACGGACTATGTGTTTAATCACCTGGAAATGGTGTTGAAAAATAACATTAATGCCCCGGATTTAATTCGTCTGGCCATCCACAGTATGTTTTTTGACTTATATAAGGCGTCAAACAATCCGGATTTATATCCATTTATAAGTGCGTTTAAAGGCAGGGTTAAAAACTTTTTTCACTGTCGCACTTATGAGCCAGAACAGCCGATGGAGGTTGCGGAAAATGTCTGCGCACAAATTTTACAATCAGGCTTATTTCACCCGGAAAGTGTTTTTTTTCTGGAATTACACCCAACCAACCTTTGTAATTTGAAATGTGCATGGTGTACTTACCGTTCGAAAGATGAACGCCAGTCCATTCTGTTTGAGGATTTAAGAAAAGTCATTGCTCTTGCGCCAAATGAGATTTTAATTGCCGGTGGGGGAGAGCCCACTTTGTACCGGGATGGCGACTATGGGTTTAATGAGGTTGTAAGGTTTTTGCGCGGAAATCTGCCAGGGACAAGGATCAGATTAATCACAAACGGTACGAATGTACCTCGCGGAACCTGGTTCAATGAGCTTGACGAAATAAGTGTATCCTTGGATGAGAATAACCGGGAAGCGTTTTTGACCGCAAAGGGAAAAGATTTGTTCGATGCTGTTTGGAAAAATATCCAATTCTATCTCTACAATACATCCATTTCCACGATACGGGTGACAAAAATTTACAACCACAAAAATCTTTTTGATAGTATTGAATTGGCCGAGAACCTTTTCATTTTGTGGAAAAGGATTCCTCAATATTCTACAAAAAAAACATATTTTAAGTTCATGTTATTCCCGATGGCAAATGACCTGGAACAGGAATCCCCATATTCAGAATCCAGCTTATCCGCCCAGGAAAAATTCGCGTGGATTGGGGTAATGGAAAAAATACGAACTGAAAAAGCAGTTTTTTATGACTTCTTAAAAAATAACACTAACCTGATAAATATCGCCGAAAATAACCCTGGCGTTATCCGGGCAGACAGGTGCTGGCCGGCTTCGCAGTTTGTGCTGTTGGGGGCGGACAGATTATTTTATCCATGTTTTACGACCTGTTCCACATTCAAGGCAATAAACTATGGAACCGTTGATCAATCCATTGAAAGCCTCACAGAACTCAGAAAAAACATTTTCTCAACCCCGCCTTTACAATGTCAGGATGGGTGCCGGCCGGGAAGCGTTTTCTCAGGTTTGCGCGCAAAACAAATTCACCAGGACCAATTAAGTTTACATTTACCAACACTTTAGGAAGGTAAAACAATGCCCAGGCAAATTGTTCATGTTTCATACCAGGATCCGGACCACCTGTTGGGTGGACAGGGTTGGGCCGTTTATAACCTGGCAAAAGCGCAGGTAAGAAATGGAGGGCTCGTCTATTGGATTTCGCCCTGTATTAAATATGAGCAGCCGGGAGAATTTTTGTATGAAAATGGTTCATTGAAGGTTATCAAGCTGAAATTCACAGATGAATTTGTATCATCCCTTTTTGCCAATGGGGCGGAAATTCATCGATTAAGAGTGAAGTTCGGTGACCTGGCCGTTGATTTTATCAAACACTTCTTTGACCCCAGTGAGTGCGTTGTTCATTTGCATGGATTTATTGAAACCCCCAGGCGGTCGTCTGAACTCAGAGCGGCAGGTTACCCTGCCATTTCCACTTTTCACATGCTTCTGTCCTCACGGAACCAAGCCATGGGAACAGGTGATGGTGTTTTTCTTGAACAACAACGGTTGGAGTGTCTGGCAATAGAAGCAAATTCTATAATCACTGTTCCTTCAAGTGGAATGAAAGAGGAAATTCTAAAAATAGCCCCAGAGTTTAATGGCATTGTTGAATGTGTAAGAAATGGTATCGGTGATGAATTCTTTAGCCTGCCAATAACCCCGTCAGCTGCAGGCGAGAATGTTTTTCTGTCCTATGGACGGATATCCCCGGAAAAAGGTTATGACCTCGTTATTGAAGCTGCCGGGGAAATTCAAGACCTATCCAGAAACCGGATTTTTGTAGACTATAAATTTATTATTTTTGGAAACACAGATTTTTCAATCCAGGCCAGAAAAGTATATGCGGACAACCTGTTATCGCAATCGCAGAAATACAAGAATATCTCGTTTCTGGCAAGTGAAACGGGTATTCTGGGAGCAGAGAAAATAAGGATAATAGATCGTTGTACCCTGGCCATTATTCCTTCTCTATATGAGCCCTTTGGCATGGTCATTCCAGAGATAATGGCGCGGGGAAAACCGGTCATAACGACAATGACATCCGGATCAAAAGATATCATGCAAAGTAATAAATTTGGAAAAAACGATTTTGGTTTTATTGTAAAACCAAAATCGGGGGCAATTGCAGAAGCAATTGTCTGGATGCTGGATCATCCCGATGAAAGCAGGAAAATGGGAGAGAATGCTTTTATCCGGGCCAGGGAATTTAATTGGAATTCAGTTGCCTATGAATTCGACCAGCTTTATTGGAACAGGGGTTAACTTTTCAACGGGATTGGGAAATCTTACAAAGTCGAGGAAAAAATGGCAGATAAATTCCTGGTAAAAAATGGTTGGTTGGGATTGAAACGAAATGGATCATATTATTTCTACAATTCTGTTGATAAGCAATTTGAAATCTTTCAGGCTGAAAACCTAATTGAAGGTAACGAAAATCAAAGGTTACATCCGATAAATATCCTCCCTACACCCGATTTTGCTTATGAAGCTTCGGCAGCCGCGTTAACCCTGACCACCAAATGTAATATGGACTGTTCCTATTGTTACGTAAAACCTGTACCATATTCCGCAGAAATGAATTGTGAAGAGGTCGCCGAAGCAGTTTGTGCTTTAGGCGAACAGACAAAACGTGAGATGATTCTTTTTGCCTGGGGTGGAGAACCTACCCAAAATCCCAAAGGGTTGCTTACAATGATACGGACTGCAGAGCGCTATTCCCACATCAAGATTGCATTAATTACAAACGGCGTTATGGAAAACAATTTACTGCAGGAATTACTGACCTTCAAAAACGTTGCTTTCCAGTTATCATTTGACGGTATCACCAACCAGAATAAACAAAAACAATTATTGACCAAAGCCAATTCATTAACCCGGATGCTTAATTCCCTGGAGACAATAACGCAGATCTCTCACCGAGTTTCTCTTCGTTCCACGGTGACGCGCAGCAACATTCATGAAGTCAAAGCCAGTTTACTCCAGGTAGCGCGTCAATTCACAAATCGCATCATGATTGAACATCTCCATACCTATAATGGCCGGGCAGTAAATCTCAAGAAAGAAGTTCCTCCAATAAATGAATATGTAGACCTTATCTTTGATACAGTCCCCATTGCTGAACGTGAAGGGATTCATGTTAAAGTTTTGCCATTTGATCACCTTCGCGCGGGAGGCCCTAATAACCAGATGACCTTTCTAAACGTATTGCCCGGAAAAGATGTAGTCGTAACCAATGCGATCATCCATTCTTCTCACCCTTTTTTTTCAAAATTCTCCATTGGCCGTATTTCTGATGGCAGGATTGTCTATGACCTGGAAAAGAACATCCTTTTATCGAGTAGGTATCTGAAAAATTATTACCAGCAATGTCAGGATTGTTTTGCCAGACCTGTCTGCCGCGGAAGCGTTCAGCGTTATCTTTTTATATCAAATGATGGCCTGGATGAATGGGACAATATGCGCTGCCAGTATTTTATGGCAGTGCTTGAGAGGTGGATGGAAATGTTGGTTGGGGAAATTGTTGAATATATGAAGAAATTAAATGCCCTTGAAGGGACTATTCAATTGGTCGCTCCACTGGGAAAAGTTCATTATCCCATGTTCGTGATGAAGGAAGGACTTTCCCTATCTTATAGTCCATTTAGTAAATGAACAAACCCGATTCTATAATTATCGTTGGTTCAGGTAAAGCAGCTTTTCTCCACCTGGATGCGTATACCAGGATATGGCAAGGCGATAATTTACCTGAAATTAGTATTGTCATGGGAGACAGAAAAGATGAGGGAATTGAGAAGATTGCTCAGGTCCATAACTCCAGGGTTATGATTAAATCAATCGAACAATTAAGGGAGTCTTCGGATAAAAAATTGCTCGTAGATGTTTGTACTCCGACGTCAACCCATAGAAAAGTTATTGATCAAATGTACAACCTGGGATACAGGCATTTTCTGGTAGAAAAACCGTTAGTCATCACCGGTGATGATCTCATGTGGATCGCTTCATTAAGAATCAATCTTACAGTAATGCAAAATTATTTGTTTTCTTCGGCCACCCAACGTACTCTGGAAATAATTAGAAGTGGGCAATTTTGTCCTCAAAAGATGTTCAGTTTCTTTTGTAAGAATAGATCGGATGACTCATTCCAAGGGCGTGGTTTTAACGGGGTTCACCCACCTCATGTTCTCACCGTAGAATTTCCTCATCAGATATACCTGGCAAGCGCATTTTTGGGCTCGGCTGATGTGGTTTTCTCCGCTGCTCAAAGCATGAAGGTAGGTACGGTTGAATTCTCCAACCACGGCGCAGGGCATCTTTCTCTGGAACATATAGGCACAGAAAGTGGTGGTCGTTTATCTCAATCATTTCACTACTCATGTTTGTATTCAAAAGAATGCATTCGAAAATTAGTTCTCATGGATGCCGGAGGGCAGACCTTGTCCCTCGATTTTCCCATCACAAGTGGCATTCTGACAAGTCATATAAATTTCACTCACTTTAAAAAGGACAATTTTCACCACGAATCTTTTGATAACGATGATATGATGAAAAAATCGCTGGAGTATTATTGCAGTTCTTTTTTTGCTGAAGACAATCCATTGAAAATTGCGGGAGGGGTGGAAAATGCAGCCACGGTTATCAGAGCAATGGCCCAAAGTGAAAATTCGCAGATGATGGATGTTTGCCATCATTGCAGAGAAGTAACTTCGCGATTTGCTATTAATCTTCCATGTAATAATCTTATAAGGCATAGTAATGAAATATCACAATCTTGATATCGATGAATTATGTTCTTTTGAAAAAAAGATATTTGAAGCGTGCGGCTTATCTGTTGAAGATAGCCGCCGGGCAGCCAACGTATTAATGCATGCCGATCTACGAGGTCTGGATTCTCACGGGGTTATTAACCTGGGCCAAATATACGTCCCCAAATTATTAAACGGTGAGATTAACATATCTCCCAGGTTCAGAAATGTGGTTGATACCAGTTCAATTTGTGTGATGGATGGAGATAACGGGCTTGGCCTGCTCACAGCGCAAATTGCCATGGATATAGCTATCGAGAAAGCTCGGGAAGCCGGTTGTGGGATTGTGTGTGTCCGGAATAGTACCCATTTTGGTAGCGCAGGTTATTATGCTATGCAGGCGACCACAGAAAACATGATTGGAATTGCAATGACAAATACGGGTAATAAGGGATTAATTCGTCCCCCCGGGGGGGTGCAAAAGTTAATCGGCACTAATCCAATCAGTATTGCTGCCCCCACAAGAGATGTTCCTCCCTTTCTTTTAGATATGAGTACCGCTGTTGCATCCGAGGGAAAGGTTAGAATTACGCGTATGAAGGAAGAGCTGGTTCCAGGTGGGTGGGTCGTTGACCAATCTGGAATCCCGATCAACGACTTTACTTATAACCTGGAACAGGATTACTTTTTACAGTTTTTGGGCAGCCAGATGAATACTGCGGTTTTTAAAGGCTTTGGATTGGCTATTGCAGTTGAAATGTTTTGTGGTTTGTTGTCGGGCGCCGGAGTCGGCCCCGAATGTATTTCCCTGGCAGATTCCAATCGATCCCAAAATATCGGCCATTTTTTAATGGCAATCGATATTGGAAAATTTATTGATCCCAAACTATTCCAGGATCGGTTGGACGATATGCTCAAAACTTTGGTTAACAGTATACGATACAAAGAAGACCAAGGGATATCATATCCGGGTTGGAACGGAGAATCTGTAGCCAAAAATCGATCCAGGTTCGGAATTCCTGTTTGTGATCAGGTTTATCGTTCTATGGGTCAATTAAGCCAGAAATTCACCATTCCTCTTCCAAAACCCCAATAACGAAGCATCCTATTTACGCCTGGTTTCTGCCCTGCTGATGGAGATTTGTGAGGAATGGCAGCTTGGTAAACGGTATTGCGCAAGCTTGTCGACAAATTGTTAAAGAACGACGGATATTTTTGACTCGAATTTACAGAAAAAAGGTTGCTTAATCATTGTTTTGACTTAATCGACAGAATGATAGTTGAAATAATTGTAAAAATATCCACAACAACCATAATTGTGAAAATAATTGTAGATACTAAATCCGAATAGATTCCGTTAATGACGAGACTTGAAAATCGATCATACAAATTTTAGAGAGGCATTACACTTGCCATGGGCTGGTTCATAAACACCTCACAGGGAATAAATGGCAGGGGAGGGGACAAGGGGCATTGTGGTACAGCAGGCGGATGGTTAAAAAAACGGAGGGTGCGAAAAACGGGGCAAGGCGCACAGTAAAACGGAGTAAGGCGAACACCAAAACGGACCATGCCGCACACCGTTTCGGAGCAAGCCGCACACTTTTATCTGGGGGAAACAGCGCTGGTTAATCCAAAAATGTGGCATTCTTCACTCCAACCAGGAGGAAGAAATGACACAGGAGCGATTAACATTGCGCAAAATTCGCGAAATTCTTCGGCTCAAAGAAGAAGCCGGATTATCCAATCGAGCCATAGCCCGAGCATGCAAAATCAGCAACAGCACGGTGGGGGAATACCTGCGCCGCGCTCAGCTGTCCAATCTGCACTGGCCTTTCCCGGATGGGATGAGCGAGGACGAAGTCTACCTAAAACTATTCCCCGAAGACGCTTCGCCGCTTGAGGCAGAACGGCCCCTTCCGGATTGTGAATATATCCGGAAGGAACTGAAGAAGAAAAACGTTACCCTCAAACTGCTCTGGGTGGAGTACAAAGAAAAATACCCGAAAAACCATTACAAATACACCCAATTCACCGAACACTTTCGTCGCTGGGCTAAAATCCAAGACCCCTCTGCGCGTTTTTCACACAATGGCGGAGAAGTCATGGAGGTGGATTACGCTGGACAGACCTTGTCGCTGGTTAATCCGGAGACGGGTGAAGTCAGCCAGATGCAGGTATTTGTGGCTACACTGCCTGCCAGTGCTTACGTTTATGCCGAAGCACAACTCAGCCAGGAAAAGCCCCACTGGATTAATGGCCATATCCGCGCCTTTGAGTTTTTTGGGGGTGTCACCAAAATCCTGCGGCCCGACAACGCCTTATGTAAAGCTTTACATAAGGCGTTTTGAACTAAGCGCTTCGCGCAGAAACGTCGCAACTTTCCAATAGATTTGTAAAACTTCATAGACTGGCTTAAATCTAGCTATACCTGCTGTATCTATTCCACAGGAGGTATAGCTATGACTGTTTTACGGCAAAAAATGATCGAAGATATGCAATTGCGAGGTCTGTCCGCACTGACACAAGAATCCTATGTCCGGGTTGTGAGCCAATTGGCGAGTCACTATCACAAATCGCCAGACCAACTTGAGGAAGGGCAACTTCGTGAATATTTTCTGTATCTGAAGAATATTAGAGGGGTATCGGCTAGCACGTACCGGGTCACGCTGTGCGGGATCAAGTTCTTTTATGAACATACATTGGATCGCACCTGGCACATTCTGGACCTGGCACGACCCGCCAAGGAGAATAAACTTCCGGTTGTGTTGAGTGTGGAAGAAGTGGGGCGCATTCTGCAATGTTTGCAAAAAGAGCGTTATCGGGTTTGCCTGACAACCATCTATGCTTGTGGGTTGCGATTGCGTGAAGGGGCACGTTTGCAGGTAAAGGAAATCGATGGTGAGCGCAAAATGGTTCACGTCTGTCATAGCAAAGGGGGCAAGGATCGTTATGTTCCATTGCCCAATGTAATGCTGGAGATGCTGCGGCGACATTGGCAAACCCATCGCAACCGGGAGTGGTTGTTTCCATCCCTGTGGAGCAACGGCAGGCTGAGTTCGGTGAATACCAATGGGCCGATGAGTGGATGTGGTGTACAACAAGCATTTCATGCAGCATTAGAGGCGAGTGGGGTTCGTAAAAATGCCACAGTGCATACCTTGCGCCATTCGTATGCGACTCATTTGCTGGAAGCAGGCGTGGATCTACATTCCATTCAGCTTTATTTGGGACATGCCTCAATAACATCTACAGTGATATACACTCATCTGACCTCGGCTATTGAAACCCAGACTGCCGACAAGATCAATGAACTGCTGGTCAGGCTATGGCACTAGAACTGGCTGATATCTTCCGTGAGTATGGGTCGGCTTACCGTGCGAAGTATGTGGATAAATTATTGCCCAGCCATCTCCAGGCAATGAGGGCGATTGAGAATTGTCGAACTGAGGCACTCGGGGGACAGTTATATGGTTGCCCTTCCTGCCAGGAATTTCAATACAGTTATCATTCCTGCCGCAATCGTCATTGCCCCAAATGTCAGCATGAACTGACGCAAGACTGGCTGGCGGTTCAGAATGAATTATTGCTACCCGTCCCATACTTTATGCTCACATTCACGCTTCCATCCGAACTGCGTGAACTGGTGAGGCGTAACCAGAAGTTGATGTATACATTATTGTTCCAGGCTTCTGCTCAATCTGCTCAAAAATTGGCCCAAGACCCGCGTTTTGTTGGCGGGCAGATTGGCCTGGTGGGTGTCTTGCATACCTGGACGCGTAATTTGATTTACCACCCGCATGTACATTACCTGGCTCCTGGCGGTGGATTGAGTGCCGATGGGCAAACCTGGCTGCCTGCTCGTAATCACTTCTTTTTACCAGTCCGCGCCCTTTCTAAATTGTTCCGCGCAGCTTTTCGATCCGCCTTAAAAAAGACGGATCTTTACAACCAGGTTCCACAAAAAGTCTGGAGCAAAGATTGGGTTGTGCATTGCAAACCCGTTGGCAACGGGCAGGCAGCGCTCAAATACCTGGCTCCCTATATCCATCGAGTTGCCATCAGCAATCGCCGCCTGGTCAAGTTCACCAATAATGGGTGCATGGACACATCACAGGTGACTTTCCAGTATCGCGTTTCGGATACAGGTCAAATCAAGTTCTGTACCCTCTCGGTGGAAAGCTTCATGCAGCGCTTTCTTCAGCATGTCCTTCCACATGGCTTCGTGAAGGTCCGCTATTATGGTTTCTTTGGAGCATCGGTGCGTCCCCGGTTGGTCTTGCTACAAAAGCGACTTAATGAAACTGCTGCTCCAAAACAATCTGATGAAACAGTTCAGGAAACTGTCTCCCCAGAAACCCACCCAAAAATCCTGTGCCCCAAATGCGGCCAGCCCATGCTTTTCCAGCGTGAAATTCAGCCAAGCACTTGTCGCGCTCCATAAGCTAATTCTGCCTTGTCTGCCGTGCTCACTCGTTTGATCCAGGACTTCGGGTTTAATTCCCGATGTCCTTATTTTGCTTTTCCTGTACTTGTCAGTTCAACCTTTTTTCGCTGATTCTGCGCCCGGTGTAGAGGCTAAAAATGTCTTTTCGATGTTCAATTATCATGTGGTTGGTGGATGTGTGATTTAGCAAGATGATCTAGCCGGGGTCAATTGGCATTAAATCCCAAATACCTTGCTGGTCGTGGTTTCGGGCGTGCGGCTTAGTTCAACTAGGACAGATGCGGCGGCGCATAGGGGCTTTCCATTAGATTTTTGTCATTCTCGCCGCATCAATCCTTAATTCATTATGTAAAGTAGTTCATTATGTAAAGCGAGGGGGTATTTCCGGATAAAACTGTCGTTTTTGTTACCAAACACTTTACATAATCAGAAGACAAACATTTATCATGGCCTTATCTACACGGAGGTTTAGACTATGATAAAAAATGAAGTTTTCCTAAACGATCTAATTTTTCGGGCTGAGCAGTGTTTGCAGGAATTAAATTATGCCAATCAAACCATCAAAGCTTTCCGGTTAATTTGGCAACGTTTCAGCGATTATGCACAAAACGAATGTCAATCGCACTATTCAAGAGAAATAGCGAATGGGTTTCTTACCCAATATTACGGAATTGGCAACCCGGGGAATCAAAAGAAACCGTTTGATCGGACCAAGGTAAGAGCCATGAAGATCTTGGAGGATATTAAAAATACAGATTGCCTCCAAAAAACATGTGTTTCCAGACCTCGCCTAAGACCCACTGACTTTGAGGAAATCTACCAGATCTACCAGTCATTTTTGATGAGTCAAAACCAATCCAAGAATACCATTGCTTCTCGCATGTCCAGAATCGATGTGTTTTTCCGGTATCTCGAAAGCAAGAATATTTTCCACACGGATATGATCACGCCCAAAATCATCATGGATTTTATGGCTTATCTACAGGAGAATTATTCATCTGCGGGTAAAAGTAATGAGCTGTTCACACTTAGAAATTTATTAACCTGTCCATCCTTATCAACCCATTTTCCAGAAAGACTTGGCAAAGTCATCACGGTCATCCGAACCAATAAAAATGAGCGGTTACCTTCTTTTTATTCCCAAGAAGAAGTCAAACAAATTCTAGATTCAGTGGATCGATCCAGTCGCCAGGGGAAAATGGATTATTTAATCATTCTTCTCGCCGCACAACTTGGGATACGTACTTCAGATATTCGCTGTCTGAAATTGGAAAATATCCAATGGGACAGGAATATCCTTGAATTCTCCCAACAGAAAACCAAGAAGTATATCCAGCTCCCAATCAATGAGCATTTGAAATTTGCGCTTCTGGATTACTTAAAAAATGGCCGTACAAATCCAACTATCCCAGACTCGGGCCATTTATTTATCAGGACACGAGCACCCCACGAACCCTATTCGGAAAACAATCGTTTCACAGGAAAAATCGCGTTGTATTTTCAAAAATCAGGTGTTCAAATCAAAGGAAAACACCACGGCCTTCATTCACTTAGACACAGTTTGGCCAGCCAGCTATTGAAACAATTGACTCCCATAACCAGCATAGCCAATGCCCTTGGACATAATAGCATTGAGGCCACTAAACGATATATCCAGATTGATATCGAACAACTCCGCACCATCGCTTTAGAGGTACCCAATCATGTATGACAAGGAACACATAATCGAGTTTGATGATGGGAGCTTCAAACAGTTATTTCTTGATTTTATTAGATACCAGCAAAGCCTTGGTTATAAATATGGAAATAGCTCGATTTACACATTGCGTTCTGTCAACAGAGAAATTAATCAGATGAATGTGATCCAGGAACAACCGTGTTTATCCAAAAAAATGATAGAAAGTCTAGTTGAAAAGCGTTCCCATGAATCTTGTGGAACTCAACAATATCGGATTGGTTTACTCAGACAATTTTCTTTGTACATGAACCGAGTTGGGTTCGAGGCATACGTATTTCCCAAACGGTTTCTTCCCAAAAACCGGAGTGATTTTAGGCCCTATATTTTTTCGGACAACGAAATATCGGCCATTTTTAGAGCCGCAGACGGTCTAAAACCCAGGAAACAATACCCAAAGTATCATTTTATTTATCCAGCTCTACTAAGGTTGTTATATGGTTGCGGTTTGAGGATCTCTGAGGCACGTTTTCTAAAAACGCAGCAGGTTGACCTGGATCAGGGAATTCTTTATATCGATAAGTCAAAGAATAATACCAGTCGCTATGTGCCAATGTCAGGGTCTCTAACCGATTATTTACGGCACTATGTTCGGGAAGCCAGGATTGACCTTAATGGGGAAGGATTCTTTTTCCCTGCCCCCGATGGAGGCCATTATGATCTCAAAACACTTTATGGAGGCATAAAGAATATTTATCATAAGGCCCGAATTGAGGCATTGCCGAATGGTAGGCTGCCCAGTGTGCATGACCTACGCCACACTTTTTCAGTTCATGCCATTCGGCGTATGAAAAACAAAGGTCAGGATATGTATACCTCAACGCCATTGCTCAGTGCCTATCTTGGGCACTCCAATATGATTGATACCGAAAAATACATCCATCTAACTACCTTTGAATTTGGTAATTTTATTGCAGATTCAAGGGATTTATTAAAGGGGGTTCTTCCTGAGGTATTTTCGAATGAAACAGAATGATTTTGTGGATTACATTCAACTTTATTTTACAAAATTTCTTACCTTGCAGAGAGGAATGAGCCCCAACACAGTGGCTTCTTACAGTGATGCCATTTCATTATTTCTGGTTTTTTGTGCCGAAAAGAAGAAGATTCGGCCCGAAAAAATCACTTTTCAACGGATCAACAAAACGACGGTTGAAGAATTTTGCAATTGGTTAGAAACCGAAAGGGGCAACTCAATTTCAACCCGAAACCAGCGACTTGGCGTAATTCATGCTTTCTTCAGTTACGCCATGATAGAGGAACCAGCCTATGCCGCTTTGTGCCGTGATATTCTTTCGATTGGAATGAAAAAACAACCCCAAGTGCCCCCGAGATATTTATCAATCGATGAATTGAAACTGCTTCTCCAGATGCCCAATCGGACATCCCGCCAGGGAAGGCGGGATATTGTGCTATTAGGGGTTGGGTAGGCGGCCAGCGCACAGCATAACCTGTGTTTCCAACCGCCCCCCGCCAAACCGTGCTTAATAGTTTCCCATTACACGGCTCTCCAGTAAACCTTATTTCAGTTTGGGCCCAT
>Ga0118677_10011896_pt1 | contig 12906 bp, 8 predicted proteins | sample AliMusrvi5mmetaG_FD_86154 | JGI IMG/M metagenome (GOLD analysis project Ga0118677, IMG submission 86154)
CGCCTCACGCCCCCCGCCCCCCGCCTCACGCCCGATACCGCAACGGATCGCGGAGGCCCGCTTCGGCAAAGCCCTTCCGCCGTAACTGGCAGGCATCGCAACGGCCGCAACTGATGCCGTCTTCATCGGGATCGTAGCAGGAGTGCGTCAAAGCGTAGTCGACACCCAATTCGGTGCCGCAGCGAATAATTTGAGCCTTCGTGAGGTGGATCAGCGGCGTCCGAATGGTGAATTTCAGTTGGCCTTCAACGCCGGCTTTGGTTGCCAAGTTGGCCAGCCGCTGAAATGCCTCGATGTACTCGGGGCGGCAATCGGGATATCCGCTGTAATCGACGGCATTGACACCCACGAAGATATCGGCCGCCCCGACGGTCTCGGCAAAGGCCAAGGCCAGGGAAAGCAGCACCGTGTTCCGCGCTGGGACGTAGGTCACCGGGATGCCTTCCGACATGGCGTCGGCCGGCCGATCCTTGGGCACGTCCAGCGCGTCGGTCAGGGCACTGCCGCCCAGTTGCCCCAAATCGACATCGAGGATCACGTGCCGACAGACATCCACCGCCCGGGCCACATGCCGTGCTGCCTCAAGCTCAAAGTGGTGCCGCTGGCCATAATCCACCGAGAGCGCGTAGAGTTCGTAACCCTCATTCCGAGCAATGGCGGCCGTGGTTGCTGAGTCAAGCCCCCCAGATAGGAGGATTACAGCCGGCAGTTCTGGTTTTAGTGGATTGGTACTAATCATGAATTACTGGTACAATTATTCCCTGTAGGAAAGGAACTTTCAAGTGAGCCAAAGCTTTCGGGACGTCTTGGAGACGTTTGAAAATCAGTATCTCGGTCGCGATTATACGATCGAGATCGTTTGTCCTGAGTTCACCTCGGTTTGCCCCAAGACCGGCCAGCCCGATTTTGGCACGCTGACATTTCGTTATGTACCCGACGGGAAGTGCGTGGAGTTGAAGAGCCTCAAGCTGTATCTCCAGCAATTCCGCAACGAGGGGATTTTTTACGAGAATGTGACGAATCGAATTCTTGACGACCTGGTATCGCTTTTGGTTCCTCGGCGGATGGAATTGTCGGCCGCCTTTACGGCCCGCGGCGGCATTACAACGACGATTACGGCCACCTTTACCAAGAACACATAACTTGCGGAGACCAGCCACCATGAACGAGACACCGCGTGTCATTCTCTCGGGTTTTGCCGACGAATCGGCGATCAACAAGACTGCCATGGAGCAGTTTGTCGCCTTTGCCGCGCTGGGCCTGCAATATTACAGCATCCGCTTCATCGACGTCGGTCAGGGTGTGAAGAATGTCATGAAGTTGAGTTTGGCCGAGATCCAGAAGATCCGCCAGCTTCAGAATGAGTATGGCCTGAATGTCTCGTCGATCGGCTCGCCCATCGGCAAGGTCAAACTGGTCGATGTCGAGGACGGCACGAAGAACGCCTACGTTCCCTTCGAGAAATATCTGGCCACCGACGTGCAGAAGGCTTGCGAACTGGCCCACGCCTTCGAGACCAAGCTGATCCGCGGTTTCTCCTTTTACCATCCCAAGGGAAGCGATCCGCGGGAACATCTTTCGCAGGTCGTCGACCGCTTGGGTCATATTGCCGAGGCATTCCACCGTTCCGATCTGACTTTTGGTCTCGAGGTGGAAGCGAACCTCGTGGGTAGCAACGGTTTGATCCTGGCCGAAATCTACCGCCAGGTGAACCATCCGGCCATGGTGCTGATCTTCGACGGCGGCAACATTCTTTCTCAGGGATTCTCCACTAGCGAGGTGTTTGAACAATACCTGGCGATGAAAGCGGGCCTGGGCTGGATCCACATCAAGGACTATCGCAGCGGCCCCTCGGCAACCAAGGGCGGCCATGTCGAGGAAGACAATCTGGCCAATTTCATTCCCGCCAACCTGGGCGACTCGGGCCATGAGAAGATCCTGCGCGACTTCCGTCAGATTCTGCCTTCCCTGGAAAGCAAATTTGCCCGTCGAGGACTCCCCGGTGTGTTCCTCGACCTGGAACCGCATCTTAAAGGTGGTGGGCAGTTTGGCGGCTTCAGCGGGCCGGACGGAATGGGTGTCGCCCTCCGCGGTCTGTGCCGCGTGCTGGACTACGTCGGCATCGACTATCACCTCCGCGACTTCAACGATGTGCGTGCGGCGCGAGGATTTTGAGCCGCCAATACCAAGAGCCTCGCGAATGCGCCGCTGAGGGTAATCGGGAGGAATGCCATGTTGCGCACCCCCAGCGACGCAATCGCGAGGCTCTTGCTTTAGTCCCCGCCTCGATCGACACGATCAACTCTCTGTTTTGACCTCCGCCGCAGGCTCTTCGCCCGCCTTGAGGTGGCGGCTCACGTGGTCCATCCGCGCGCTGGACATGTGCGATGTTAACGACACGTAGCGTACTCCCCAGAGCGCTGCCACGACCAATGACGCCACCGCGCCATAAATCGCAAGCGGGGGAGCGCCGGGCACGAGATAGATGACCAGAAGCGACACGCCGGCCACGACCGATACGCTCGTTACCAGCAGCTTCGCACGCGTATTTCCCGAGAGCCGCTTGCTTTCGTGCTTTTGCAAGGCGTTCTTGGCTGAAAGGTTGGCCAATTGACGCATCGCTTGCAAGTCGACCTGCCTTTCCGCGGCAACGGCACGAGGAGCCATTTCCACCGCTTTGCCCGGTTCGGAAGGTTCAGACTGCGTTTCCGGCACGACGGGATCCGGTAACAACCGGGGCGTAGCGGCAGGCGAAGCGGCAACCGGCCCTCGGGATACACTGGCAGACGGATCGGAGGATGGCGCCGAATCGCCTCGCGAGCGAGCCAACAAGCGGGTCATATATTCGTCGATCGATACCTCTTCCTCTCCGTCCGGCCCGACGGGTTTCCGCGGACACGGAATAGGTGCGGAGATGTCGATCGATGGCTCTTTCGCCGAGCCGCTATTCGAGGACTCGTTCTTGAGATTGACATTGTCGTCGGACTGCTCTTCCTCATCCGCCGGATCGATCTTAAAGCCGGTCCGTTGCAAGATGGCAACCAGATCGACGGGCGCAGCGTTGGACGGCGCGAAGGTTCTCACCGCCTCGACTTCGGCGCCAGACTTTATTTCCGTTTCGCTTATGGCTCTTCTAAAATCAACTTGTGGTGCGGGCGTCTCGCCTGCGCATGCAGCCGGGACGGCTGCACCACCAAAACGCGGAGTTAATGTTTGGCAGGTACTTACGGCTTCTTGGACAGCTAGATCCCCGGTTTCCGGCGACGGGGTGGCGATAGCTTTCCGAAGCTGCGACTCCCACTGCCGACGCTCCTTCTCCAGCACAAAGCGTTGCGATTCGAGGTCGACGCGGAGGGCGTCCAGGCCCGCCATGCGATCGTCCAGCGCCCGACGCTGGGCATCCAACTCGGCTTGCTGGGCCGCAAGTTGTGCGGCGTTCGTGGACTGGGCAGTCAATGCCTCGTCATGTTGCGATTCCCAGCGGAGACATTCGCCGGCGAATGCTTCGCGCGCGGACTCGAGGTCCGCGCGAAGACGCTGCAAATCGGCCGCGTTCGCCGCGGCCTGTGCGGCATTTTCTGCCTTATGAGCTTCCCAGGCTGCCTGCTGTTCTTCCAACGCCTGACGTTGGGTATCCAACTCGGCTTGCTCGGCCGCATGTTGTGCGGCGTTCGTGGACAGGGAAGCCAATGCCTCGCCATGTTGCGACTCCCACTGGCGACGCTCCTCGTCCAGCGTGGATCGGGCTGAATCAAGTTCGATTTGCAGGGCATTTAATTCCGCTTCTCGGGCCTCCTGCTGCTGGCACGATTCGACCTGTTGCAACTCCCACTGGGCGCGAAGCTTGTCGAGTTCAGACTGCCTGGCTCGAAAAGCCGCCTGCGTGGCGTCGCATCCGGCCTGTTGTTCGTCCAGCGAACGAAGGCGGGCCTGGATCTCGGCCAACTGCCGATCGCAGAGGTTCTCGCTGGGTAGGCCCGGCTGCGCGGTCTCAACCACTTCCAGTTCGATGGCCCCGATGCTCAGACAATCGCCCGCTTGCAGCACCGACTCGATGAAATTTCGGCCGTTCAACCGCGTGTCGGGCGACCAACGTCGGACCACCGTTCGGTGAGGACCACGGAGAATCAGACAATGAACCGCCCCTACGTTGTCGGCTCGCAATCGCAGAGTACAATGGAGGCCCGATCCGATCGTGCATTTTGTCGATTGGAGACGCACGACTTGGCCATCGCGGGTAGACCCCCGCACTCGCAGCACCAGAAAACCTGGCGGCGATGAAAGTATGGACGACGATGAAAGCAATCGGACCATTTTGTTGTCTGCGCGGATCGAAGTCACCCGAATCGTACCGGTAGGAAGGGGTTCGTAGCACTCTACTTGAGGGTTCAAAGTAAAACGCTCTACGACATTTAGCTTGCGGTCGCTCGCACGTCAAAGTCGAAAAGGCGCATTCATGGGGGTTTTACTCCTTGGAAAAAAAGGGCTGATGATCTTTGCCGGTTTTGCCGATTATCGGATAGCAACGCCGGAAGGGAAGCGAGGGATGTCGTACTAGTCGATAGAGGGGTGTGGTGCAAACTGGCCACCAATTACCCCTGGAAGTCTTCCCTAGGGTGTGGCAAACGAGGATTCGCGAAATTATTGCAACTGCTTTCCTCAAAAGCATTTGCGACTGATTTAGCAGCTTGCGAGCCGGCTGCGGAAAAATTTTTAGATTTTTTTGAGCCTTATTGCTTCGACTTGCGTAGTATAGTTTGGTTGCACCGATGGTGTCGGGCTCATCTTTCGGCACCCAGGGCAACTGTCCGGAACAAACACATTCTTAAGAAGGTGGTTCGGCTACGGCTACACTGAGGGGCATGTTTCCTCCAGGCGGCCTGAATCGGACACCGAGGTGGATCCTATGAGCCGCAAAGACGCGATACTGAGCATGCGCCAAGTGCTCGTCAGAAGGCGCGACGCACTCCGCAATGCATTGGCAGGCGACTTGAGCCTGCTCAAAGAACTGAGGGCCCAAACCTCCGGCGACATGGTTGATGCCGCACTGGATTCCGTCCAGGACGAAATCAGCTCGCAGTTGGCCGAGGTTGAAAGCCGTGAACTGTCCAGCATCGAATATGCCCTGGAGCGGATGCGCAGCGGGCACTTTGGTACCTGCGAAGGCTGCGGCATGGGGATTCCCATGGCCCGGCTCAACGCCTTGCCCTACGCCACATGCTGCATTAAATGTCAGCGCGAGGCCGAACGGCAGGGTGCCAGCAACGGCAGTTCCGCCGACGTTGACTGGAGCCGCTTACTGGATTCGTCCAGCGGCGATTCCGAATTGTCGATTAACGACATCGAGTTGGACGTATCCTAAGCGGTATTCCCGGGTAAGGGCTGGCGCGGAGTTTTGTAGGATGGACCTCGAGGTTCGTCCTGGATCTCTGTTCGCGGCCGGCAATTTCCCGTCCCAAGCAAAGGATCGTCAGCGGTGATCTCCAATCGACGAATGACGTGGTCGGCGCGGGCTGCCGTGGCCTGCGCCGGGCCTCTGTTGCTGGGCATCGTAACGCTGAGCGTCTTGCCGGCTAGTGCTGCAAGGATCAAGGCCGTTAGCGCCCAGCATCCGGTCACATCGCCCGAGGCTCGGGCCAAGTTGCAGCGGATCCTCGAGCAGAATGCCCCCGTGCTGGAGGCCCAGGCCACGGTACTCAAGACGGCCGCGAAGCTCGTCGGCGCGACCGTGGTCCATATCGAAGCCGATGTGCCGCAGCAGACGCTACAGCACAATCGCGACCGGCACGTCGAGGAAGCCGGTTCGGGAGTGATCGTCCAGCGGAAGGGCGGCTACTATGTGCTCACCAACCGGCACGTCTTTCGCGACGCCCCCGCCGACGGCATTCGCATTTATCTGGCCGACGGCCGGGAACTTCATCCGCGGCGAGTGCTGCAAGATGAAGGGACCGACGTCGGCGTGCTGGCCATCGAGGCGGCTGATTTGATTGCCTCTCCGGTCGGCGACAGCGATCGGATGGAGATTGGCGACTTCGTGCTGGCCGTCGGCAGCCCCTTCGGCCTGAGCCACTCGGTCACGTTTGGCATCATCAGCGCTCGCGGGCGGCACGATCTTGAGTTGGGCGACGACTCGGTTCGCTTCCAGGATTTCTTGCAGACCGACGCGGCCATTAATCCCGGCAACAGCGGCGGCCCGTTGTGCAACCTGCATGGCGAGATCATCGGCATCAACACGGCCATCGCCAGTAGTTCCGGCGGCAACGAGGGGATCGGCTTCTCGATTCCCATCAATCTTTTCATGGCGGTAGCCCGGCAGTTGATCGACACCGGCAAGGTAACGCGGGCGTTCCTCGGCGTGAGTCTCGACGCCAAGTTCGGTCCCGCCATGGCCGCCGAATTGGGCCTCTCCCGGGTAACCGGCACGCGCGTGGTGACCATCACTCACGGCGGACCGGCCGAGACTGCCGGCATTCGCAGGGACGACGTGATTCTGAAACTCGACGGCACGTCGATCGACGACGACGCACACCTGGTAAACCTCGTCGGCCTGATCGAGATCGGCAAGAAGGTCTCGCTGGAAATCTTTCGCGACGGCAAGACGATCGTCCTTCAAGCCGAGGTTGCCGATCACGGCAAGTTCGCGCCGTGAATGTCCTTTGCTCGGAAAATATACAACCACCCGCCAAGATGTTAATTCTGCTGTAGGTCAGGCGGGTGGTTGAAAATATACCGGCTGCCGCGACAGATCCAAGCTCGAAAAACGCGCGTGCCCTTGGGTCGTGCGGCACGTTCCGGCCCTGGGTTAAGCCGGTCTTGGGGTGTAGGATGCGTTTCTCTGCCATCGTTCTGCCGCGACAGCCGGAATGGTTGTCAGTTGTCAGTTCCCTAATCCCCAATCCGAAGCCGAATTGAACACCTTGCGTCGATGCGTCCACCGCAGCAGTCCCCTGGGCAGTGCCGAATGGACCGCCGAGACCGCGAAGCAACTGAAAATCGAGTCAACAGTACGACCTCGCGGAAGGCCGAGGAAAGAATCCTGAGATTATCTAACACTACAAGCTTCCTATATTGTACATATGCCCCAAATTCGGTGTCTGACACCTTTTAATTCTCAAGAAGATTCCGATTCATACGAGCTGATACAAGGCTCAAGGAACTGAGAAAAGGATAAGGAGACCCCACTCAATCGCAAGGCCGGGCGGGTTTTCATTTGTCGTTCCGAGCCATCGGTGTCCTTGGTCCGCAAGGCGTGCCACGGCGTACGTTCGACCTCCGCCGACTCACTTCTCAGCAAGGACCAGGCAGACACGCAGGCCCAGGTGCTTTGCTCCGAATCCGCCGCACACGTTGCTGAGTCTGCGTGCCACGCTACAACCCTGGGCGGCGGAGTTGAAGGCACCGCCGCGTTGCAGGCGAGTCCGACCCCACGGAGGGCCGATGGGATCGTTCTCCGGTGAGTTCGGATAGTAACCGGACCAATCGCGGCACCACTCAAATACGTTCCCGTGCATATCGTACAGCCCCCAGGCGTTTGACTTCTTCTCGCCTACGGGGTGTGTCTTGTCAGACGAGTTGTCCTTGTACCATGCCCACTCTCCAAGTTGGCTTTCGTCATCGCTAAAGCCATACTTTGCCGTACTTCCGGCTCGGCAGGCGTGGCCCCACTGGGCCGACGTGGGGAACTGGAATCTGCCTGCCTGGATGCTGAACCTCTCGTTGAGCTTGTCCAGGAACTGCTGGCAATCGTCCCAACTGACAGTTTCCACCGGGTTCTGTGCCCCCTTGAAGTTGCTCGGATTGTTTCCCATGACCGCCAACCACTGCTCTTGCGTGACCTCGTATTTCCCCAGGTAGTACGGCTGCGTGATCCGCACGCAACGCCGTAAACTCGGGGAGTCGTCGGCGACTTTGTCACTCGTCGTAATCTCGCCCGGCGGGATGAGCGCCAGCTTGATGCCGATCGCGTTGCTCAACTCGACCGGCATGCCCAACTGCTTTGCCCAAGCCTCTTGGTGCTCCTTGGCCTTTTTTCCATCGAACGGGGCGACGGCGGGCGCGGGAGCACCGGGAGGGAGTTTCCATTTGCCATTGGCATCGACCTCAATATCGACGACGCGGGGCGGCTTGTCGGGGAGAACGTCGGCGGAAGGTTTACCAACCTTCTCCGCCACTACCATGGAGACACGAAAACCGAATCTTGAAAACGCGAAAATTGGCGAGTAGGAAAAGCGGGCCGCCGACCGACTCGCCCTCGCTAAGTCCGCAAAATTACCTCCGCGGACAACACATGTCAGGCCCTTTTCAGGCCCCTGCGGATCATCGACTGGAGATTTTGAATAATAGTCCTTGTCGTACCAGTCCCAGCACCACTCCCACATGTTCCCGTGCATATCGTACAGTCCCCAGGCGTTGGGCCTCTTCTCGCCAACCGCGTGTGGCTGCCCACCCGAATTGCCGTGGTACCATCCGTAGTCGGAAAGCACTTTCTCGTCGTCGTCCGTTGGAATCGGCTTGGGGCATGAACTGAAGCTGAATCGGCCCGTACTCCCGGCGCGGCAGGCATACTCCCACTGTGCCTCGGTCGGTAGGCGATATTGCCGACCAGCCGCCTTTTCGGCAGGCAACTCCGATAACCGTAAGCAAAATTCCATAGTGGGATCCCAGGACCGAGGGCCCAGCGGAAACCGCTCAGTCTTCTTGTCCTTGGCCGAATCAGAACCGGGTTTGGTGCCCATGACATGCTGATACTCTTCGTTGGTCACCTCGTAGATCCCGAAGTAGAGTGGCATGGTGGTGATCCGCACACGGTGTTGTGGCCCCTCGCTCGGAGTGTAATCCCTTTCGTGATCCCTGTACCAATCTGAAGTATCGGGTCTCTTCAACTCCTCTTCGATCAGCTCCTTCGGCGAACCCATCATGAACTCGCCGGGCGGGATGAGAACCAATTTCATGCCGATCGAATTGCTCATTTCCACCGGAACGCCCAGGTGCTTCGCCCACGCCTCTTGATGCTCCTTGGCTTTCTTCTCGTCGAACGGGGCGATGGCCGGCTGGGGAGCGCCCGGCGGGAGATTCCATTTGCCATAGGGACCGACAAGACTGCTGACGGCAGGAAGAGGAACCGAGGATTGCGGTTGAGCGATTGAGGTGTCGGGCGACTGACTGTTGGCAGTCGAACCAGCGGAAGGTTGTGCGGCATTGGTCGCACGGATCATCCTTGTGCGATCGGCTGTGGTGTCAGGCAGAACCAGGCAGACGCGGAAACCCTGATAGATGGTGCGGCGCCCGGGCTCGCAGGGGGCGCGGGCCGCCGACTGGCAGCACACCACCGGATCGCCCCAGCACCCGCCGCGGCCCACACGGTTCGAGGCCGTTGTAGGGCCAGTCGGGTCGTCCATCGGTGACTTCGCATAATAGTCCTTGTCGTACCAGTCCTGGCACCACTCGCCGACGTTTCCATGCATGTCGTGCAATCCCCATGCGTTGGACTGCTTCCCGCCGACCGCATGCGTCATATCATTAGAATTGCTGCCGAACCACCCGTGCTCGGACAACTCGTACTCTTCGTACTCCTTCGGAATCCCGCTACGGCCGGAACCGAATCCGTACCGACCCATATTCCCGACCCGGCACGCATACTCCCACGCCGCCTCCGAGGGCAGGCGATACCAACGCCCCGCCGCCTTCTCCTCCGACAGATTCGACAGTTTTTGGCAGAACTCCACCGCTTCGTCCCACGAGATATCCTCCACCGGGAACCGCATCGTGTTCTGACCGGCTACCCTATCTTTATGCTTGCCCGTGGGCGAGAACCCGCTCGGGTTTTTTCCCATGACCCGCTGGTATTCCTCCTGCGTCACCTCGTAGACGCCGAAGTAAAATGGTCGGCTGATCCGCACGCGGTGCTGCGGCCCCGCAATCCGCAGACGCTCTTTGTACATATCCTCAATGTCCGGTCTCTCCAGCGCCTCTTCAATCAATTCCTTGGGCGAGCCCATCATGACCTCTCCCGGTGGGATGAGTACCAGCTTCATGCCGATGGAGTTGGTTAGCTCGACCGGAACGCGGAGATACCTGGCCCAGGCCTTTTGATGCTCTTTGGCCTTGGCTACGTCGAAGGGGGCGACGGCTAACGGTGGCAGCTTGAGTGTGACTCGGACCTTCTCTATACCACCGCGCGTGACCGTAATGCTTTCCGAACTGAGTTGGAATTGATCTTCGCCACCCTCCACTGCCAAGTCGTATGTGCCGGGGCTGAGGCTGAGCTTCCAGCCCAACTTCGCATCCACCAGTTGAACTTTCTCGCCGCCGTGGCTGACAGTGACCTGCACGTCCTTACCTAGTTGCTCGTCGATCTCCACTACAAGCGTCCCGCCGCGGAAGGTGAAAGTCAAGATCGTTCCCAACAATATGACCAGGCAGACCGCAAGCCCCACGAGCAGCAGGGGATTGCGGCGGATCTTCGCGACGGCCGGTCGGGGCTTGCCGACAGCGCTCGACGTCGTGTCGTGCTCCGGGCCGATATACGGCTCGGTGCGCTGTTCGGCAGCGGTTGTCTTCTGCGGCGCGGCCACCGTGCCGACCAGTTTGTCTTGGTGCAAGAACGCCAGACTCTTGGCTAACGCCCCGCTGGACGACTCGGCTGCAATCGGCGGCGCCGTTACCGCGCGGCCAGATGCTACACCTATGACGTTTTCCAGGTCGCTGATCACCTCGGCCATCGTCTGCTGCCGGTCCTCTGGCCGCTTGGCCACCATCTTCTGAAACACGGCGTCCAGTTGCGGCGGTGCGTCGGACCGGACCTTGCACAGCGAGGGGATTGGGGCCTGCTGATGCAACATCAGAATCTGCATCAGTGTCTCGCCCTTGTAGGGAACATTGCCCGTCAGCAGCCGGTACAGGGTACAGCCCAGCGAATAAATGTCGGCACGGGTGTCTACGCGGTGTGCATCCATCGCCTGTTCAGGGGCCATGTAGTCGCAGGTGCCCATCACCTGCCCCGTGCCGGTCAAGCGATCCTGGTCGGAGCCTTCCGCCAGCCCCGCCATGCGGGCCAGCCCCATGTCGAGGATCTTGATCATGCTTTTCTTGTCCAACAGCAGGTTACTGGGCTTGATGTCGCGGTGGACAATACCCTGCTCGTGGGCATACTGAAGTCCACGGGCGGTTTGGAGGATGCACTCCACGGCCGTCTCGACGGCCATCGGACCACGGTCCCTGAGGATGGCCGCCAAGTCTTGGCCTTCCACGTACTCCATCACCAGGTAGTGGATGCCTTCCTGCTCGCTGGCATCGTGGGCGGCCACGATGTTGGGATGCATCAGCCTGGCGGCCGCCTCGACCTCGCGGTAGAAGCGTTTGACGGCGTCGGGCGAGCCGATGGCTTTCCGCGCGATCATCTTCACCGCCACGAGGCGCTTCATCCGCCGGTGCTGGGCCTTGACGACGACGCCCATGCCCCCCTCGCCAAGCTTGTCCAGCACGACGTATTCGCCGAAGACCAGCCCCTTGGTCTTGCCCTGGTAGACGGCCTGGGCCTGGTACTTGGTCAGTTTGCCCTGCTGGACGAGGGCCTGGGCGAACTGCTGGACATCTTTGGGCCGATTGTCGGGAGGCAGTTGTTGCTGGAAACCGTCGATCTCCTGGGCCGACATCAGTCCGCTCTGCGTCAAACGCTCAACGAATTGCTCGATGGTGATCGACATGGCCTATTCACCGACAAGAGGGTTCGTACCAGGCAGTTCTCCATTATAAAAGCCCGCCTTAGTGATGCAAGTGGGCACCATCGTGCGGGGTTACCCGGCAAGGCATCCTAAGCGCGAGACGGACTTGCCCAATGCGATTTTACCGGCCTGTCCCAAGACCATCGGCCAGCCAACGCAGGAACCCGGCCGACTGTGGCGGGCGGCCGGGGCTCCCGCCCGCAGACCCGCGCAACGAGACCATGAATTGCTCGAAGCCTTCCTCTTTCTCGGCCACGGCCGATGGTTCGTCGGCGTAAGGGTCCAAGGCGTGTGCCACGTCAGCCATGCTCTGGAATCGCTCGTCGGGCGACTTGGCGAGCATTGTGGCGACGGCCTCGGCCACGGCATGCGGCGCGTCGGTTACCGCAGCGGTCACCGCCGCCGGGGCCCTGGTAGTCGTCCCCGCCATCCTCAGGCTCCTCGCGAAGAAGGATTACCGCTTCCTGTACCTGGGAGTCGAGAAGGCCGATCCCTCGGCCTTCCGCAACGAATAGCCTAAAATAACGGCGAAGCGGACGAAAAGTCGGCTTCGCTCGACAGCCCAGGCTTTCCTCTGCTATCGTAGCGGGGAAGCCTGGGCTCCGCTTTGGGCTAGGCGAATGGAGTTCCAGATGGAAAAACCGCACGGGAAGGATGCCGTCATCAAAGCTATAATCGAGGCGGCTATTCCCCTGGTCGCGGAGCGGGGAGTCACCAACGTCACGTTCCGGGACATCGCGGAGGCGGCCAACGTCAACCACGGGTTGATCACCCACTACTTCGGCAACAAGGAAGAGTTGATGCATAAAGTCAGCCTTCACCTGAGCGATTCGATGGTCCGGTCGGCGCAGGCCCGGGGCGACGACCTCAGCGCCATGTGGGAACGCTTCACCGTGGAAAATTCGATCCAGATCCGCGCCATGGTCAGGATCATCCTCGATACCAGGGCCGACAAATCCGCGACCTCCCTGCGCTTCGTCGATGAAACCCTTGTCTGGCTCCGCTCCGAGCGGGGGAAATACAACTTCAGCTCCGACTACGACTCCGATTTCCTGATGTTCATGATTGCCTCTCTGGTGATAGGCGGGGAGATCATCGGTCCCCACCTCAAAGAGGTCCTCGGCTTGAGCGACGAGGCTTTCCAAAAGTTCAAGCCTCAGGCCTTCGAGCTCCTCTTTTACGG
>Ga0118677_10011897_pt1 | contig 12905 bp, 9 predicted proteins | sample AliMusrvi5mmetaG_FD_86154 | JGI IMG/M metagenome (GOLD analysis project Ga0118677, IMG submission 86154)
ACCCGCAGCATATCACAAAGTCGTTCACGCCATGAGCAGAGTAAAGCTTCATGATGTGCCAGAGGATTGGTTTGCCTCCTATTTCAATCATCGGCTTTGGCTTGAGATGCGACTCCTCGGAGATGCGGGTGCCAAGACCACCAGCAAGAATGACTGCCTTCATGATGAAAACAAATTCAATTTGAATTGAGCAAATACTCGTTTTGTGCAGCAAGTAAAGGTGCCCCAACAATATCGGTGTAAGTGCCGATACGCTTTATGCCCTCTTCCCCAATCTCAACAACCTGAGTACAGTTTTTAAGCGTGGTAAGGCGGTGAGCAATAATCAAAATCGTCAATTCATTTCCCAAGCTTTCGATAGCCTCCATCACTGCCTGTTCTGTGTCGTTATCGAGAGCGCTGGTGGCTTCATCAAAAATGATAACATCAGCTTGTTTGTAAAGAGCGCGTGCAATGCCTATGCGCTGCCGCTGCCCTCCAGAAAGACGGATACCCCGCTCTCCAACATAAGTGTTATACTTTTTAGGCCAGCTTTCAATAATGTGCGCAATCTGTGCCTGTTGCGCTGCTTGCTTGACCCGGTTATGATCAATGTTGCCTTTAGGTATCCCGAAGGCAATGTTCTCCTCAATGGTGCTGTCGGAGAGGTAAATAGCCTGCGGTACATGGGCAATATGCGCCTGCCATGCCCTGTTGTTGGCTGAGGTTATTGACTGACCATCAATCTCAAGAGCACCATCGGTGGGTTGCAGAAGCCCCATAACAACATCAAGCAGTGTGCTTTTTCCACTGCCTGTTACCCCGATAAAACCAGTGCGGCTACCCTTGGATATCTTAAGATTGAGGTTGTTGAGTACCAGAGGAGTCTGGTCAGTGTAGCGGAATGAGAGATTTTTCAGCTCAATCTGTTTGCGGAACATCAACGGCTTGGCAGGCGGTTGATCGGCATAATCGGGCAGTGGCTGTTCAAGCAGTTCCAGCGCATCCATCAACGAGGCTTGACCTCCCTGTATGGTCGACAACGATGAATAAGCAAGCTGCAATATCGGTAAAAGACGCTGGGCACCAAGTGCAAGAACACCGAGAACAGGAATGGCCTTGGCGATGCCGTTGGGTTGCAAGGCAAGCATGTAGGCAAGAGCAGAGATCAGCAGCATACCCAACGCTTCAAGCGCGTAACGGGGGCTCATACTGATAAACAAATTATTCCCCTGAGCATGACGTAACGGCAAATCAGCATTGCGGTAAATTTGACAGTACGCAGCCTGCGTGCCATCAATCAAAACATCACGGATGCCACCCAGCCCCTCCTGCAGCGACTTGATAACCTGCGTCGACTCATGAGCAATACGCTGGCTGTTCACCACCAACCGGCTCTGGGTAATCTTGATAATCAACGCATAGAGCAATCCAAAACCACCAAAAGCAGCCAATGCAATAACAGGATCGACCGAAACCAGGGTAATCAGGATAGCCAGTAAAATAATGGATGAGCTGATAAGGTTCAAAATACTGGTAAAGGTATAAATGACGGTATTCGTTTTGGTTGATATACCGTTAATGATTTCACTGCTGTTACGGGCTACATGCACCGAATAGGGCTGGTAGAGCGTGCGCCGGTAGATGCTGATGCTGAGGTCAGCCCCGGTTGCATAAGAGAGGCGTGTGCTGGCCCAGAGAAGAAACAGACGCACACCACCCGAGAGAAGCGCTGCCAGGCCGAAGATGATGGTGAGCGGGAGCAGAAGCTGGCTGGGGTTTTTCATACCCAATGCCTTGATAAACGGCTGCGCTGCGGAGAGCTGAAAGATTCTCTCCGGGGCTGTCAGCACGGCAAGAAACGGCAGCACTGCGCCAATGCTAAGGATTTCGGCAAACGATGCGCCGACCATCAAGACGAGCAGCAGCATGAATTGAACTCGACGCCTTGGGCTGATGTGGTGCCAGAGACGTTTGAGAAGCGTTGTTATTGAATTCACCTGATCCCCAGAATATCCTTGACGGCATCAGGTGAATGCGCATCAGTGCCAGCATGGGTATAGATGCCGCGTTTTTCAAAATACCGGGCACTCGCTTTTACCCTGCCGCCATACTGACCATTGATGCTGCCGAGGTTGCCCTGAAACTGGCATCCCAGTTGTTTGAGATAACTCAGCAGCTCATTGCCCGGTTCAGTGTCGTTGTTCTGCCCACTGCGCTGTGAAAGCCATCTCTTCCACCTCCCTGTCCCCGGGGGTTTCTGTTCCGCCGTTTCAAGCAAAAAGCAGCGCTCGGGGTGTGCGATGAGAGGAGTATAGCCTCTGCGTTTAACCGCAAAGATAGTCTCCTTCACCAGATCGACAGAGGTGTTGTTGGGAATTTCAATCATCATGCAGGTCGTGCCTTCGAGGAGCAATGGCTTAATGATGTAGTCGAGCAAAAATTCGTCGAGGTAGTATTCGCGACCGGCAAGCAGTTTGATGCCAATGCCTTCCTTCTCCAGATCATGCTGAAGCTTGTCGCGCTCTTGAAGCACTTCATCATTAGAGACCTCATACATACCCTTTATCAAATGCGGCGTACAGTAGACCTCACGGTACCCTGCTTCTGCAAGAAGACGAGCCATCTTAATCGATTCATCCTTTTCCTTAGGTCCGTCATCAACGCCCGGCAGAATATGGCAATGGTAATCGGTGGTACGCTGTTTCAGTGGCATACCCATGGCCAACTGGGCTGTGGTGGATGCGTTCAAGACTTGCGGAGTTTGATGTCACCCACTTTTGAGATCAGCTCTTTGACGAAAGAAAGCTTCCCTCTTTTTTTACCTTCTTCCTCTTCGCCATAACCATAACCATAACCATAACCATAACCATAACCATAACCATAACCATAACCATAACCATAACCATAACCATAACCATAACCTGTGCCACGGAGAGACTTATTGTTAAACACAAACCCGGCAACCGGGGCTTTTGCGCTTTGCAACATTTCACCAAGTCTGGTCGCCGCTTTTCTTGGAATACGTCCAGCCTCCATCACCACCAGAACAAGGTCCGCAAATGAGGTCAAGACAATAGAATCACTCACCGGAAGGGTTGGCGGAGCATCGATAACGATTTGGTCGAACATCTCCCGGAGACGATCAATAAGCTCTTTCATGGCTGGGGAGCCGAGGAGTACCGACGGGTTCGGAGGTGGGGTCCCAGTGGAAAAAAAGGTGAGGTTCTTTATGATCGTCGGCTGCAAGGCACTGGCAAGAGGAACATCACCAGCAAGCACTTCAGTAACCCCTGGAATCTGTTTCATACCAATCCTCTGGTAGAGGGTTGATTTATGAAAGTCACAGTCAATCAGTACCGTTCTCGAACCGGTCAAAGCCGCTGTAATGGCAAGATTGGTGCTGATGGTGCTTTTGCCTTCTCCTGAAAACGCGCTGGTAAGCACAATAACTTTTCGCTTCTCGTTCAGAGTTGAAAAGTGAATGGCGGTGCGCAGTGAACGAAAAGCCTCTGCTGGAATAGATTTCTGCTTTGTGTGAGCGATTATAGAGAGATTCTCCTCTTCATTGTTTCCATCTTCACCCTTTCCAATATAGGGTATGGTAGCCAGGTAAGGAAAGCCGAGCAGGTTTTTGGCTTCACTTTCGTTTTTGACGGTGTCGTCAAGGTAGTCAATCAGCAAGGCAAGCGCTATGGCCGCAACGAGAGAGATGAACAAGCCAAGCGAGAGGTATTTGATTTTTTCGGGCCGAATCGGATTTACCGGAATTATTGCGGGATCAATGACATTGATGTTGCTGATGGTTGATGCTTTTGCAATGCGGGCCTCTTCATGTTTCTGGAGGAGAAAGATATAGATGTCTCCTGTGACCTTTGCCAGGCGGGTATAGCGTGCAAGATCACGCTCTTCAACGGGTATGCCCCGAAGCTGACCCTCGTACGCGGAAAGGTGACTGGTTACATCACTTTCCTGTTTTGAGAGATTATTCAGCCCGGTCTTGTAGGTACTCCTGATTTTCTGTTGCACCTCGTCAATCTGTGCCTGCACATTCTGAACCGAAGGGTGATTTTTAGTGTATTCCACCAGAAGGGATCGCTTCTGCACCTCGAGGCTCGCAAGCTGCTGTGCCATCCCTGCAACCCCGGGGTCATCATTCATAACGGCTGGTGAGTAGGGTGTCCCCTGCGCCAGGTTCTCCCGCTGTGAAGCGAGGGCATATTCAAGCTGCTTTTTGCGGAGGTTGAGCCCGACCCTTTCTCGCTCAAGGGTTGAATATTTTCTGATCAGCTCCTCAGCCTCGGCATCAAGCTTGACAACTCCTGTCGACGTTTTATATTCCTGGAGGTTAACCTCTGCCTTGTTCAGCTCATTTTTTATGTTTTGCAACTGTTCTTCAATAAAGCTGACGGATTTGCCTGCCTCCTGTGTTTTATAGGCAAGACTTTGGTCGAGGTATGCCTGCACCACTGTGTTAACCACATCGCGTGCAAGACTGGCATTGGTGTTCTCATAAGAAACCTCGATCACGTTGGTCATTCTGCCCAACTCTTTAACCTTGATTGCTGATTTGATGGCGGCAGCAGCCTTGTATAATTGTATATGGGCCAGCTCGAAAGAATCACCTGTCTTACCGGAGAACCGCACATTAAGAAGCATACCCTGCATCCGCAACGGAAAGCCATTCTTTCCTCTCCCCAATTTTCTCCCGCTCCCGTCTTCTACATCATAGCTCTCGTTTCCGGTCAAGGTCATCTTTAACGCCTTGAGCGTCGGAGGAGTTGTAATATCAAGGATCTTGCAGTATGATTTCGCTGATGAGGGAGTAATCTTCCACTCGAGGTTCAGCTCCTTGACCACCTGTTCAGCAATGGTTCTCGATTTGATAATCTCAATTTCAGCCTGTATTGAGTTATTGCCCCCCGACATGACCAGTTCATTGATTCCGAGCTTGGCGTTGTTATTTCTGACATAGACGGTAGAGGACGACTGATAGACAGGGTGCATCAAGAACGTATAGAGAACAATACTTATGAAAGCCGTCAGGAAAACCGCAACAAAGACGTTCCTCCTGCGGAAAAGAATGTTAATATAATCTGCGAGATGAATCTCCTGCTCGTGAAGAATATTTTGATTTTGTTCCTGTAATTCAGTCACTACGTTGCGGGATGAATGGTTAGTATTTTGGGCTTGGTTCGTTACTGCTTCAGGTACTTGATATTGACAAAGGGCTGAAGTATCGAACTGAAGGTCTGGAGTGAGGGCAAGAGCTCTGAAAGAGCCTCGTTCCAACCTGCAATAGCACTTTGCGGGACATAGACGATATCGCCTTCTTGAAGCTGCATGGGTACCGCCTTACCTCTAAGCATACTGTCGAAATCGACCACGAGAAGTTCCCCTTGCGTTGGGGTGTTTGAACGAATGATCCTTACTTTCTGAAGATTTGATCCCCTGTCGAGAACGTCCGCACTTGCGATGGCCTGGGCAAGGTTTACTCCTGATGCTGGCATTGGCTGGGGGCCAGATTTTTTTACGGCGCCAAAAACAAAAACCTGTCGCGTGCGGTATTCGGAAATTTCAACAACAACCCAAGGGTCGTTGAAGTATTGCCGCATGACGGAGTAAATTCGATCGCGCACTTCTGAAAGCGGTAATCCTCCGACAGTAACTTTTCCTGCAATGGGAAGATAAATGCAGCCTCTGCCATCAACCCGGTAGCCTTTAAACTGACTGCTCCCCCCTCCGGCTCCGATAAATTCGGGTTTTCCGCTGACGTTGACAGTGAGCACATCGTTTGGACCTATTCGGTAGTCATGAGGCTGCGGTGGGAGAGGCGATGTCGATAAAGTGTCACCAATATCTATAACTTCACGAATGACTGCTACCTCAGGTTTTGTGTTGATGCGTTGATGAGTACCTGCCGGAAGATCCTTGTATGAGGCGCAACCGGTCATCAACAGTGATAGGGCAAAGAGCACCATTGCCGGGCGAAAGATGTTTTGGAACATCATTGATTAGCTCTGTCTATTTAAAATTAATAGCTCCGCTACTTTCAGTCACATGAGCTGAAGAATTCACACTGTAACATTTTGTTGCAGTGAATATAGTAATTTCCGGGAAAAAACACCATTTTACCGCCGCTCAACAATACCCATTTGTGGCGCCATTGGCCCTTCACGGAACAGAGAACACCCGTCATTGCTGAAGAAGCTGCTGATTCTCTTTCAGTGAAGGAACTCTCGCACGTTTCAGGTTGGCGTAGATGAAGACGTAAAGGAAAAAGCTGATAACCCAAGCTGCAATAAGGATGTCGGTATGACGGTATTGCCAAACCGCTACACTTGAAACAAGGGCTGCATAAGTCCAGCAAAATGGGGCAACAAGGCTGTTACGTATTATAATTCGCAGGTGCCCGAAATAGGGACGAACAATCTTTATTTTAATGAGGCTGTGCAGGTGCTCGCTGTCGGGCAGGCCAAGGGCGACTTTGTGGACGTAACGGCGGCCCATGGTGAAGAGGGCTTCATTAATGGGGTAGGCACACACCAGCAGCGGGGCCCACACGGAGACCTCTGGGTTGCGCATCGGAAGCATCACGGCTACCCAGGCAAGAAGAAAGCCAAGTACATAGGCTCCGCCATCGCCCAGGAATATTTTACCGAATGGATAATTAAAGGCAATAAAACCAGTCAGGACGACGATTATCGTCAAACACAACTGTGCCAGCTCCCTGTCACCGACTTCCATTGCAATCAACCCCAAGGCAACAAAGAGGAGCATTATAGTACCAGAAGCCAGTCCATTGAAGCCATCAATCATGTTGATGGCATGGGCAACACCGGCTACGGCAAAGGCGGTGAATGCTACGGAAACAGGAAGATAAACAAGAAGTGAGTCCACGCCCGTAATTTCAAGGTGAGTTATGCTATAGCCCGTAAACCACCAGGCTGAGACGCCACTGAGCATTGTCGCAAGAAGGCGATTGCGAGGGCTCACACGCTTGGTAAGGTCTTCAACCAGTCCTGCAACAAAAGCTGGAAGGCTGGCAATCACCATCGGGCAAAGAAGAATGGAAATGGATTGAGGAGAGATACAACATGCTACAACAAGTGCGAGAAAAAGGGGTATACCGCCCACCCTGGGTGTGGGATTTACATGGAACTTTTGCGGACCATTGAGAGTGTCATGCGAGTGCTTGCCATGCCATTGCTGCGTCATCACCACAACGCAGGTCAACCCTAAAGAGGTAAGTGCAGAAATAATCAGGCCATCATGAAGGATGTCAAGGAGGGACAAAATTATTCTGGTTTTTGGTTTTTGGTTGTCGTATAATCTTTCAGGCCAGAGCTCTTAAGAAAAGGATCTGACCTGAAACTGTTGATTCATACTTATCACTGATCATTCCGATCATTCCGATCATTTCGATCATTCCGACCATTCCGACCATTTTGGCCGCCTTGTCCTTGATCATTGCCTCCACCCTGCTGAGTGCTGCCTCCAGTACTACCTCCGACAGTTCCACCCGTGCTGCCTCCGACAGTGCCTCCAGTTGTACCGCCTACAGATCCGCCTACAGATCCGCCTACAGATCCGCCTACAGATCCGCCTACAGATCCACCAACGCTGCTGCCAATCGTAGAGCTGATTGCTCCAAGTGGTGCCGAGGCTGAGACATCAGACGCATTTCCTGAAACAGCTGCGAGGAGCGGGGATGCTGTGGAACTGAAAAGGGCTACAGCAATTATACTTGCGCGTACATTGTTTTTTTTCATGATTAAATTCCTGATAGGGTTTTACAGTTTAAAGCCGAAACCACCTGCAAAGACAAAGCGGACACCGTCACCGGAGTTACGCGTAAGATCAGCAAGACCAGCGGTTACCGCAAATGGCACATTGCCTATTGAGAAAGATTTAGATACGCCTGCGTTGAGGTTCAGACCGTTCCAGTCGGTAATGATATTGAAAGAATCTGCTACTTCGTAGGCGAGGTTACCAAATACATACGTTCCATGCTTGCCTTTATTTCCTATTGCGGGGTTACTATCATCAGGGCTCTTGTCTCCAAATCTGCCAGTGCCAGCGCCTATACTGTAATGGAGCTTTGTTGTTTTAATATCTTTATTGAGCATGGATTCATACTGTAATCCACGGCTGTAGACAACGTAAAAGCTTTTACCGGCATCTCCGCCATCTGTGAGCATGACGTTTTCCACACCGACACCTACTGCATCAGCATTACCAAGTTCCCTGAACACATGAAAAGCGGAGGAGTATTCTTTCCACTCAGAAATATCAATTGAAATTATTGACGCCTGCACTCCAATGTTCTCTTTTGGATTGCCGAGACCCACACCCAATACCGCCGCACCGTCATTTTTCGTTGTGTATGGTGCAGGAGAAGTTCCGCCTGCACCTATAAAGACGACATTATTGTATGCGCCCCAGGCAACAGGTGTGGTTATGGATTTACCATGATTATTGGGCATATAGATGGATGCACTGGTTTGTTCTGCCCCCGCATCTGGTGAATGCAAGGCAAGCAAACCAAAGAGGGCCGGAATAATGGATGCTTTAGAGAGCTTCATTTTTATATCGCTTTGAGGTTTAAAATATCTTCTCTTTAATTATACTCTTTTATGTTTGAAAATGCAAAAAAAGCCCGTTCATCCTTCAGGTTAAACGGGCTTGCTTAATTTGCGGGGGTGCTGACGAAATGTCAATGAAGCGTGATCCCGAACATGGCCGATGAGTATTGTGCAAAATCGGAGAGGGGCGCGAAAAAGAGACCGAAATAGATGGTCAGGATCATCAGGACAGCCATGAGAATCTGTGCTGGCATTCCGGTGGACATCTCTTTTTCATCATGCTGCATTGATTCGCGGAGATACATGTTGAGAGGGATCAGCATGTAATAGTAGAGCGATATCACGCTGGTCATGATTCCGACAAGCGCCAGCCAGATATAGATGGATCCTTTGGCAAGCAATGCTGAAAAGATTAACAGTTTACCGATAAAACCAAGGGTCGGGGGAAGTCCAACAAGTGAGATAAGGAAAACGGTCAATGCTGCACCGGCAAGGGGCATTCTTCTGCCAAGGCCACGGTAATCGTCGAGATTTTCACTGCCGGTTTTGTTGGCGATAAGAATAACGACATAGAAGGCTCCGAAATTCATCAGAAAGTAGGAGAGCAGGTAAAAGAGGGTTGCCTGGGTTCCCAATTTGTCCATGACAATAATGCCGAGGAGCAGATAGCCTGCATGGGCAATGGATGAATAGGCAAGCAGGCGTTTGACGTTTTTCTGCCACAGCGCTACGACGTTGCCGTAGATCATGGAGGCAACGGAAACGAGAATAAGGAGTGAGAGCCAGTCAATACCCATAATATCTTCGTAGGAGTGCCCGCCATGGGGTACGGCTATGTAGAAAAAGCGCATGAGCAGTGCAACGCCAGCGGCCTTGGAAGCTACGGAGAGGTAGGCGGTGATTGGCGTCGGCGCGCCTTCGTAGACATCGGGTGACCAGAAGTGAAAGGGAACGGCGCCAATTTTGTAGCCGAAACCGGCAAGTATGAGAAGGGTTGAAAAGATCATCACCAGAGGGTCGTAGCCATGGGTGGCCAGCTCGGTGCTGATTTTCAGCAGGTTGGTCTGTGCGGTTAGGCCGTAAATGAGTGAAAAGCCGTAGACCATGAGGCCCGATGAGACGGCGCCGTAGACAAGATATTTCAATGCGGCTTCGGAGGAACGGGCGTTGCGTTTGAAATAGCCGGTCAGAATGTAGGCCGTGAAGCTTACCAGCTCCATGGAGAGGAAGATCATCAGAAGGTCTGCTGACGAGGCCATCATGATCATGCCGATGACCATTGAGACGATAAGAGCGTAGTACTCTCCAATACTTTTTACTTCTGTTTCGAACTGCTCATCGGCCATGGTAATGATAACGGCGAGCATTCCGGAGATGACAAAAAAGTATTTAAAGAACAGTGCAAATTCGTCGAGGACATACATCCCGAAAAAGAACTCTCCTGCAGGCATGGTGTGCTGCTGGTAGATGAAAAAGAGGCTGCCCGCAAGCCCGACAAGGGTTGTTATGGAGAGCAGATTGTTTTTCCTGCCTTTTGCCACCAGATCGATGACGATGAGGAGCATAAAAAGCAGGGAGAGATAAATTTCAGGTATAAAAAATCCAACGCTTGCTTTTAGACTGGCAATGATACCTTGAATTTCAGCACCTGATGGCAGCTCGAACATAATTCTCTTCGTTTATTCTTTCAGTCAATTTAATTAAATCACATCTGTGACATCACAACGGGTGTCAACACCTGAACGAGTTTGTTAATGCTTGTCGTTATCATGCCGAGCACTGGCATTGGATAGATACCAAGGAAAATGGTGATCAGCACAAGGGGCACAAGCATGGCAAGTTCACGACCGTCGAGGTCAAGCTTTCCGTTCCAGTCGTGGAAATGGATATGTTCGTGTCCATCCTCGCCAACAACAAGATCGTAGGCGGCATCTGCCTTTCTCTGACCGAGGAACATCCTCTGCAGCGACCAGAGCAGGTAGGCTGCGCCGAAGACGATACCGAGAACGGAGACCATGGCGATGGGTCGGGTTGTTACGGAACTGAAGGCGCCGACAAAGACAAGGGCTTCGGAGATAAAGCCGCTGAGGCCGGGTAGACCAAGTGAGGCGAACCATGCTACGGTGACAACTGCGGCGTAGACGGGCATGTAGGAGGCAAGGCCGCCGAATTTCTCGATCTGGCGGGTGTGCGCACGGTCATAAATGACGCCGACAAGAAGGAAGAGCATGGCGGTGATGGTGCCATGGTTGAACATCTGGTAGAGCGCTCCAACCATTCCTTCGCTGTTTCCGGCGGAGAGGCCAAGCAGCACGTATCCCATGTGGCTGATGGATGAGTAGGCAACCATCTTTTTTAGATCTTTCTGGGCTAGTGCGCAGAAGGCTCCGTATATGATATTGATGGCGCCGAAAATGCCGATGACGTACATTCCTGCATGGAAGACTTCAGGGAAAAGCGGGAAGTTGATACGAATCATGCCGTAGGTGCCGAGTTTCAGCAGCACGCCTGCAAGTATAACCGAGATCGGTGTAGGCGCTTCTACGTGAGCGTCCGGCAACCAGGTGTGGAATGGGAACATCGGGACTTTGATGGCGAAACCGATGAAGAGGACGATGAAGGCTACGTAGCGCCAGAAGACATTATCGGGGCCGAGGATGGCATCTTTGATATAGTTGCTCTGGGTGGCCATGGCAACAAGGCTGAAGGTGTGGTTGCCGGTGACCGGGTCGAGAACGCTGAAGTAGAGGCCGATCATGACCAGAAGCATGAAGACGGAGCCGAACAGGGTGTAGAGGAAGAACTTGATGGCCGCGTATTCGCGGTTTGGTCCACCCCAGATTCCGATAAGGAAGTACATCGGAAGCAGCATGATTTCCCAGAAAACGTAGAAGAGGAAGAAATCGAGCGCTACAAAACAACCCATCATGGCTGATGCAAGCAGGTTGTAGAGAATAAAGTATCCTTTTACCTGTTTCTGGATTGTCCAGCTTGACAGAACGCCGATTGCTGAAATCAGGGCAGTCAGGATGACCATGGTAATTGAGATACCGTCAACACCGAGGAAGTACTCGATGTTCAGGGAGCCGAATCCGCCGAGATTGAGACTGATCCACGGTATCTTTTCGATGAACTGGAAGGAGCCGAGAGGGCTGCCGCCGGGTCCTGCGGTGATTCCTGGCAGCGCAGGGTTATAACCTCTCCAGATCAGAACCGCCAGCACTCCCTGGGCAAGCGCCGCAAGCAGTGAAACAATTCTGATTATCTGCTTTTGCGATGAGGGCACGGCAAGAATAACCAGACCGGCGATAATAGGCAGAAAAACAATTAAACTCAGCATGTTCCGTATCTGTAAGTTTTCTGATTAAAAGTATATCTCTTAGTAGATCAGTCGTGTTAAATAAAAAACAAAGTAACCAAAAACAGCAAGAAGCAGCATGACGACGTAGGTCTGCACTTTTCCTGTCTGCAGTTTTCTCAGCATCGCTCCGGTAGTGTTAACCGTAAAGGCGGTAAAGTTTACCATGCCGTCAACAATGTTTCGGTCGAACCCGTCATTGAGGAAGGCAAATTTTCGTACCAGGGTGGCGACACCGTTAACAATGCCGTCAACGATGTGGGTGTCGAACCAGGAGAGAATGTTCGCAATGAGCATTGAGCCTTTGATGAAGGTTGCTTCGTAGATCTCGTCCCAGTACCACTTGTTGAGGGAGAAGAGATAGAGCGGCCTGATGGCAATGGCGGTCTTGTCGGGGTCGATAATGTTGAAGACGTAGACGACAAAAGCGAGACTGATACCAAGCAGCACCATAATGCTTGAAATGTAGATCGCGGTGTAGTGTGCGGCGTGTCCGGCATGAACAATCTCGGCCTGACGAGCGTCTGCGTATGTATGAGCGCCTTTCTGGGCTTCACCATGTCCACCCTTCTGTGCTTCGCCATGCGCTCCTGCTTCGGCTGCAGGCGCCTCAACAGCGGGAACAACTTCAGCGAGGGCTGGGGTAACAGATGCGGTACGAAGGTCGCCAATCTGATGGTTGGCTTCACCAACAACGGTGGCCGGTGTCTGTATCATCTTCATGAACCACCCTTTTCCTCCGTCAAGCGGATCGGGTGAATAGACAAAGAAGACAGAAAGGGCTGCCAGTATCACGAGCGGAGCCCGCATGTTCCAAGAGACTTCGTGGACTCCATGCTCTTCATGGTGGTCGTCCGAATGGGCATCGTGTGCGGCGTGTGCATGATGAGCCTGATGGTGATCATCGGCAGGTTTCAGGTGCGTGCGACTTTCTCCGAAGAAGACCAGCCATATCTGACGACCCATATAGAAGGCGGTGAGCA
>Ga0118677_10011898_pt1 | contig 12903 bp, 6 predicted proteins | sample AliMusrvi5mmetaG_FD_86154 | JGI IMG/M metagenome (GOLD analysis project Ga0118677, IMG submission 86154)
CGGATAAGGAACCTTGCCAAGTACTAAACCAGCTTCGGCAATGTAATCAAGCTCAGCAAATCCAAAATTGACATTGTGTTTCATTTTTGCCAAAATTTTGCCGTATTGACCTGATTTATTCGCTAACTGATACCTGCCGGCTTCCAGAATAGTGTAGATTACCGGTTTCTTATTGGCAATATAAATTCGTTGCATATGGTCGTCGTAGGTTCGCTCGCCAAACGAAAAACGGGTCGAAAATGTGGCGGATTGTTGTAGCAGGAATGTCGCAGTGGTATTTTCATTAAGCAACATCGGAATCGAAGCATTGGCAAATAGCTGGTTGGATCGGACATATAAATTACTTTCGATATCCTGATTCCAATCGGTTGAAAATGTGACCGAAAATTCTTTTCGTTCGCTCATTTTTCCGGCTGATTTCATAGCAAAAACCGAGCTTGAAATATCTTCATCGCCTAATACCAAAGGATTTTCGCGAAAAAGAAAATCGTTGTAATTATAATCCACCCGACGGTAATCGTTGGTGTAATCCAGACTAAAAATGCGTCGTTTGTTCCCCGGAAGTTTGAATTGTGCCTGCGCGGAATATTTAGCCGTTTCATTTTTAAATCCATAACCAATGGATCCTCCCAGCGAAATGTTTTTCCATATTTTTTCGTTGGTTCTGAAAGGCAATGTCAGGCGGAGTCCTTCTATGTCGGTTGTACGTATTATTTGCTCGATTTTGCCAATATCAATTTTTCCTACCTGTATATAACCTGTAAAGAAAGCATCGGCAATCCATTTGGCTGTGCGAAGAAGTGGCGTGTTATTCAGATCATTTAGTTTGTCATTCAGCGATTCCTGTGTGTATTTACTTTGGGCAAAGTTATTGATCTGAGCCGAAACTGAATCTGTATAATAATATGTTGCACTGCGTTTTATGAAAATTTCAGGCTTTGGATGAAGGCTGTCGGCAAGCAATTCGTAATTCATATTCAATTCCATTTCTTCCAACTGGCGGCTCCAACGCTTAGTCGGTTGTAAAGCAAAATTCTCTCTGATTCGCAAGTTATGAATGAAATTAATGTTGGCTTTTTGTGGCAGTTCGGCTTCAATTCCGATTAGAGCGTGTGTGATAGAATCAATCCACAGTTTCCCGTCGAAAGCCAGATTCTTTACGTTCTTTGACCTGAAATGAATTTCGTATCGTTTGCCGCTAGGGGTGTGGGTGCTGTCAGTCAGGTAATAATTGTAGTAAATATTGCCGATATTTGCCAGCGGGCTGACCATGCTTTTTCCGAAAACAGTAACCGTATTATTGTAAAAATTCAATTCAGAGGATAGATCTCCGACTAATTTCTCAAGAATTTTTTCTCCACTTTCGGGCGACGAAAAGATATTCCGGGAAAGTTGTTTTTTTTCGGTTCCGGATAACTGATACTTGTTTTCAACCATATAGAGCGGAATAACCAACGAAGAATCGGTTTTTGAAAGGCTGCCTTTTCTCAGTTGGTCGAAAATCCGTTTGCTCATTAACCGCTGATTGACTTTGCTCAGCAGTACCAGATTTTGCTCGGTACTTTGTGCGCTGAAATCGGTGTGGCGGGTGATATCATTTTCTTTTGCCAATAGTCGTACTTTTTTCATTAAATCCATAGCTGGATTTGCACCCGGAATCACAAATACTTCCTGTAGCAAGGTGTTTTCTTCTTCCATTTTTACCTGTATTCCAATGCTTTGCCCGGGTTTTAATTTGATTTCTTCCTTTTTGAAACCCATGCACGAAAATACTAGCGTGTTGTAATGCCCGTTAATTCGAATCAAAAAATAACCATCTTCGTTCGACTGAATAATTTGAGTTGAGTTTTTGAAATAAATATTTACCTGATACAAAGGGGTATTGTCGGTTTTGTTCAGTACCTGACCAACAACGACTGTTTGCAGTGTCTGGGCAATTGCTTTGCTTGAGACAAATAAAGTTGCAAATAGACATGCAATGAAAAGTATGATATGTTTAAATGTGCTATTTTTCAAGGAACTATATTTTTATGAGTAAATGAAATGTATTTTTATCCTTCTAGAAATTGCAAGATATTACAAGAATCTCGTAATTTTATTCTTTTTCTTTGTTAAGAAAATTAAAATGAGTGTTTAAACAGGTTGACAAATTTATCCAATAAATTTTAAAAATATGATCATGAACCTAGATGAATTAAAAACCAAATGGTTAGTTAATTATAAAACAGCTCCTACGCAACTGGAAAAGATGTCTGAAGTGAAGGGTGTAATCAGTGCTTTCAATGTGAACATTGATGCTGTTATAAAAATCACGGGTGCAACAATTGATAAAATTATTCAGGAACAGGCTTTAGATGGTAATCAGATTTTAAAAGATGGCAAAAAATCTATTCACACAAAGGAAGATGCCATCCGTGGAATCGTTCATTGCTTTAAAGGTGGTATTGCTGAAGAATGGTTGATTCCTGAGAAGGAAATGTTTTTCTGGTTGAATGAAAACATTGGTTATGATAAAATGCAAATGGGTGGACAGGGAGGCATAGTCGCCAATGCAATGGCTGTATGTGGTGTCGATCCTGTTTATGTCCATTGTGCTTCGTTGCCAAAGGACCAGGCCCGTATGTTTTTAGATTTGCCGAATCTGGTGACGTTGAATGAAGAAGGCAAAATTGAGCAGGCTTCTATGATCGAACGTAAAGCTGATTTGCCTTTGATCCACTGGATAATTGAATTCAATGCAGGCGATACTGTAACAGTCGGAGGGCAAAAGATTACATGTCCCAAGGCAAATCGTTTCATTGCTACCTATGATCCTTTGAATTTCAAATTGCATATTGACGAACATTTTGCAAAGAAAATGGCAGATAAGGATGTCAATAATGAATATATTATTTTGTCTGGCTACCAGATTCTTACAATGCACAATGATGAAGGGACTTCCGGAATTGATCGTATCAATGCATCAAAAGGTGTGATTGATCAATGGTACAAAGGTGGTGAGCATTCTGTTTTGCATTTGGAAGTTGCTTCCACGCAAGATAAAACGATACGTAAATATCTGCTTGATAATGTTGCTATGAATATTGACAGTGTCGGTTTTAATGAACGCGAATTGATCGATATCCTTGAAGTTATTGATGAGCATGAACTGGCAGCCGAATGTAATATCAAAACCAACAGCACAAATCTTTTCAAGGGGATGTTGAAAATATATCATTACCTGAACTGCTCACGCATGCAATTGCATATGTTTGGATTGTATGTGACACTACAGAAAAAAGGCTTCAAGATATCACCTTTGCAGAATCGAAATGGTATGCAGTTAGCTGCTGTTATTGCAGCTGCAAAGGCAGGGACCGGAGCAATAGAAAGATCTGATGTTTTGCTTTGGGCCAAAGATCGGGAGGTTTCAAAAGTTGGTCTGAATGAGTTAAACGAACTGGCTGATTATATTACCCGTGAATTTGGAGCAAACAATATGATGGAAGAAGGGATTTTTGAAAATGACGAAATCGAAGTCATTGCTGTTCCATCGATTATTATTGATAAACCGTTGACATTGGTTGGAATGGGGGATACCATTTCATCGATTTCGCTGGTTGGTGCAAGATAACAATACTGTCAAAAGTTTTTTTTCAAAAGGACTTTTTAACTATCTGATTTAATAAAAAAGGGCTGTCTCATATCTGAAACAGCCCTTTTTTGGTTGAGTATTGTTTTATCTGAGAGCAACATCCCAAACTTTTGAACGTCGGGATTTACCATCCGGTCCTTCAACATAAAGGGCAACTATATATAAACCGGCTTTATCATAGGTGTGTAATGGATACTGTTCGGTTGATTCTTTACCATCACCGAAATCCCATTTCCAGGAGGTGATTTTTCCAATGGACTCGTCCTGAAATGCAACAAGTCGGCGATTCATATCCAATACCTTGAAAGACCATTTAGCCTGGATCTTAGGAACATATTGAGGTTCCAACGGCATCAATACAGCTGTCCTCATGTCGGATGCCTGGCCATACATGGTGTGTTTTGAAATATTCCAGAAGCCATGTTTTTCTTTGGCATTGGTATCATCCCAATCTATAACAGCCCAACAAAGTCCAATCTTTTTGTTCTCTTTCAGGACAGATTCCACAGCACGGGAAGGTCCTTCGGGTCCTGCATAATCAAAAGGCGTAATCCAGAATTCCAGGGTATATTTGCCTGCCTCACCGGCTTTGAATGTGTAATTTTGAGCGGCATTGGCATAGGGAAGTTCTTTTATCCAGGGTTGACATCCCCAGGCAAGACACCAATCCTGACCTTCCCAGGGAGTGAAGATATGGTAGTTCTGAGCCTGAACCCCGTGAAATGTAAAATAGGCATCCCAGGGATCAATTTTAGCTTTATTGGGATGGAACCTGTCGATGAAAGGGCCACCTGAAAAGTCGCCATCTACTGCCAATTCCAGAATATCGTGGTGCAAATCCATGTGGGTAAAGTCCCAATAGTTGTCATAAGCTTCATAGAGAAAATAAAGTCTGTTAAGGCCTTTGACCCAGCCAACCTTCATTGAGATTTTTAAATCGTTGGTATCAAGTTTGGCTATCTTACCAAAATCTTCATGAAGCTGATCGCTGCCAATAACATAAGATTTGGGCACTATTGCCCAGTCATCGGTCTTACCATCAATTCTTGGAATCATATTGGCAGGAAACTGGAAGATTTTAATGGTGCTGTCTGCTATTTGTGCAAACGTTGAACCGGAACCTGCCAGATTTAAGAAACCCGGAAGGGATGCCAGAACGAACAATAAAAGACAAGATTTTATTTTATTCATAACACTTAGTGTTCTTGTTTTGAGAAAGCAACAGTTATTTACTTTTTATTGATTTCAATTGCTTTGTAGAGTTTCGGATTAGCTGAGACTCCGGTAAAGTGTTCTAGTTTCAAACCGGTTACATCTGTTCCTTCAACTGCATGTGTGTAATAATCCGGTTTGTTTTCGCCCCATTTCACAGAACAATTCTTCAATAAAATGTTGTCTGCGAAACGGATATTGAATCCTGATGTCTTCTGAGGTTCAATTCCCTGATACTTTGAGGTTGGACGGTTATCAACCAGACCACCCTTGTAAGTAGAAGTCTTATCAAGTGTCAAAGAGACATTGTCGAAAGTGATATTTGAGATGCGGCTTTCTTTGGTACCACTGATGCGGACACTGTTTTCAGTATTTCCTTTAATGTTGACAAGTTTGATGTCGTGAATAGTACCGATTTTAGACTGCGGAGTTCTGGGAACAGCAGTAAAGGAAATTCCTTCGCCGCGACCCCACCAGGGATCTGAATAATAACGTGAAGTGAATTCAATGTCGCGGAAAGTGATATTGTAAATGCTACCTTCGTCACGCAACTGAATGCAGATACCACGACTACTGGTTTTGATTTTGCAACGTTCAAAAACGATATCCTGGATATCTTCAGTGGTTTCGGTTCCTATTTTTACTCCTGCATCCTGAGTGACAATATAGCAATCCTGTACATGGATATTCTTTGACAGCCCATAGTTTTCAGGTTGGCGGGTTGACTTGATGACGATTCCATCATCACCACAAACGATGTTGCAGTTCTTGATCAATACGTTGCGGCAATGGTCAGGGTCGATGCCATCACAATTGGGGACTTCAAGGTTATTTCTGATCTTGATGTTGTCAATGACTACATCCTGACAACCCAACATATGTAAACCCCAGTTTGGTGAAGAGCCAAAAGTGATATCACGGATATCCAGATTGGTGCATTTGGTGAGGATGAATAATTTAGGACGCCAAGTTGCCGGCATATAGATTTCGGTCTCCTTACTGTAATGGGTCATGAATTCCAGGGCACGTCCGTTGATACTTCCTGTACCTGAAATCTTTAGATTTTTGGCATCCTGAGCAATGATTAATGCATCATTGATATAGTCTTTTGAATTGGTGCTGACATACAGTTCTGAATTTCCATCGAGGTGAAAATCAATGTCACTCTTGAGTTGTAGCGTTCCAACAAGATAGCGATGTCCTCCGGGGATCAAAACCTGTGCTCCGTTTCCGGCCTGATTGGCTGCATCGATTGCTTTTTGAATGGCAGGGCTGTCAAGGGTTACTCCATCGCCCAAGGCTCCATATTTTAACACATCGAAAATCTGCTTTTCAGCAGGTTTGATTTGTGCTTTTATATTTGCAGGAGCAATCATAAGTAACATTACAAAAGTTACCAGATAAAGCAAAGAATGTAATAATGATTCTTTTTTGTTGTTCATGGTGAATATTTTGGTTGATATGGTGACTGATGTTAAAAGTTAAATCCCTTTTTGAATGATTGCCTGACCTTCTTTCACATCCAAAGTAAGTCCTGTGAAGTCAAAGTTTTGGATATTATCGACAGTTAAACCTTTTTGAGCTGAGATCTTACAACCCTTAAAGGTAACATCTTTTATCGGACTGTCTTTTAATCCATGAATACTCCCGGCACTGACAGCTGTTCCTGTGATATTAATGAAATGGATATTGCGAAAGACAGGGGGTACTTTTGAAGGGGGATCAAAAGGAGCAACCATTCGCCATTCCATGTTCATTTCAAAGGCCATACGGGCATCCTTAATCTGAATATCCCTAAAAGTGATGTTCTCTACTACGTTTGTCCTTCCGGGTTGAGTCTTAAAACGGATGGGCGCCCAGTTACCTGCATCAACCGTGCAGTTTCTGATTTCAACATTTTTAATACCACCTGAAGTTTCGCTTCCCATTGCAACTCCACCATGTCCATATCCAAAATGACATTTTTCAACGATAATATTTTCGCTGGGTTTATTCACACGGACTCCGTCCTCTCCCTTGCCTGATTTTATGGAAATACAGTCATCATTCACATCAATAGAACATCCGGTTATGAGGACACCATTGCAGGAGTCGATGTCCATTCCATCGGAACTCAGAATGGTATGATCGGCAACAATATTTAGATTTTCGATCGTGACATCGTTGCAATAAAGGATATGTACACACCATACGGCTTGATTCAGGAGCTTTACATTGGCAATATGAACCCTTGTGCAGTTTTTAAAACAAATGAGTCTGGGACGTCCTAAACGTGGTATTTTACTTAAGCTGTCGCGGGTAGCCTGTGTTATTTGTTGTGTGTTCTGGCGAATAATCTTAGGCCATTCGGCACCTGAACCATCGATGGTTCCCTGTCCGTCAATTTCAACATTGGTTAATCCATCGGCATTGACAAGCGCAGAGGTCCAGATTCGTTCTATTCCCTCCCAACGTGTATTTATCTGTAGATAATCGTCCTGTTTGGTTGAACCTTTCAAGACGCCATCTTTTTCGACAAAAAGATTGACACCATTTTTAAGAAAGATGGCTCCGGTAATGAAGGTTCCTTTTGGAACCACAATTGTACCACCTCCTTCAGTAGAACATTTATCAATTATTGATTGAATTGCTTTGGTATTTAAGGTTATCCCGTCTCCCACTGCTCCATTTTCAGTGATGATATAGCGCTTAACAGGTTTAGTTGTTACTTGAGCCGAAAGTCCTATGCTGGAAACAATCAAGGATAGGGTAAATATTTGAAAAATCAAGAACCTGAGTTTATTCATATTGCGTTTATGTCAACACATTAATATTTGTAGAGTTTCACTTTGATAATACCAGGATTGGGACCTTCAAGACGGGCAACAGTACCTGTTCTGTTTTTCAAGGCTTCACCGGCTAAATCATAGTTCTTCATTATTTCATCACCATTGAGTTGACGTCCCGGAATCCAGTCTCCGTTTTCAAATGTCCCTTCAAAAACTGAAGCCAAACCTACTACCGGTAATCTTGGATTGTCGGTAGTAAATGTTATTTCGATGTCAGTGCCTGCAATGACATATTCATCGAAACTGGTTCCGATGATGATGCCATAACCCATTTCAGGGTTTACTTTTGCCCGATCATTGTGACGAAGACTGACCTGAAGATTATAATTGCCTAACTGAAGGTTCTGAACAGAATCAGTTTTGGTTAAAGAAACTGCAGCAATGTTTCCCCTACCCTGAGCAGCAAGTATGAGAGGAGAGATCTGACCCAAAATGTCATAAGCTTTAGACATTGGACCTTTGCCCGGAATCTGTTCACGGGTTTCGATACCAAATGGAGAATAACCAATAGAATTCAACTGGCCAATGACATAAAATGCATTTGCTGCCCCGGTATTTCCAGCAAAAGATTCAGGTACAAACATTGGATTCTTTAAACGTGAATACATTTGGGTGATCTTGACAAAGTCGGGCAGATAAATATCAGGAGCCAGGAAATCAAGATTAGGAGCACCTGCTCTCCAAACATCATGAAGATGAGCCTGTGGACCACCGGATGGGTAATCGCCGGGTTTTAGATCCTGCGGTTGTACTATCCAGGCATTGACGTACATAGGAATAGGGTATTCTTTTTTTCCTGCTTCGGCAACCTGGTTGATGTATTGTGCATAATACCAGGCCATGAACATCTCATCTGTTGAAGGACCTTTACCAAAACGCCACTCCCAGTTTCCGAATTTTTTATTTATCGTGGTATCAACTTTAGCAGCAAACTCAGGTATTAAGTTTGATTTGTTTTTTCTTAAGTAATCGGTAAAGGCTTTGGGAACTACATTCGCGAACTCATTATTGGCCTCTCTGGTATGATCACGGGTATCGCCAATTATACCTACTTCGTTTTCGACCTGAACCATTATGACGGTATGTTTTCTGGAATCCTTTTCTTTGATATGTCTCATCAAAGCAGCAAAAGCTTTTGAATCGGCATTCAGATTTTCTTTATAAAAAGGCGACAGAACTTCCAGATTTTTTCCGCTTGATATCTGTACCCGTGGAAAACGTTTGGTGTCTTTCTTTACCCATTCAGGAGTATAATGTGATAGTCCGTTCTTCCAACTCCCAAACCACAATACAATGAGTTTCATGTGGTGCGTTTTAGCATTCTCCATCAGGCTATCAACCAGAGTAAAGTCGAATTTTCCTTCTACAGGTTCAATCAGATCCCATGAGACACCACCAAGAACAGTGTTCATATTCATCTTTGAGAGCTTGGGCCAAATGGTATCCATGTATTTCAAACCTGATGAACTCGAGTTGAGTAGTTCACCACCTAAGACAAGAAATGGTTTATTGTCTACATAAAGTTGTGTAGCATTCCCGTTTTTAACAAGACGGGGAATGGAATTGCCTGAATTGCTTGAACACTTAATAAATAATAAAGCAATGATACTGACAAGAAGTAAATTTTTAAAACATCTGAAAGCTTTCATAATAGCCTGTTTAATAATTTTATTTTGAATTAATTACAATAAACTTTGTTTCATATGGTTCAAAAGTCAAAGATAAAGTGTTAGAACCTTTGTTTGAAACAACTCCTGAAATTGGTTGAATAGTTCCTGAGAAACAATCCCAGGTTTGGAGTTTTCCGGTTCCTTCAATTGTTGCGTTTGATGTTATTTTCTTAGCGCTTTCATTGAAAAAGAAATACAGTTCTCCATCTTTCATTTTACGGTGTTGATATTTAATAGCTGGTTGAGTTTGATCAAAGATAACATCACCTTTAGGCAGGGCTTTCATGACATTGGCAGTGAGTTCTCCTGATGGTTCACGAACAGCCCAGTCTAATTTTGTGGCTCCTCCAGCTTTTAAAAATGTTTGATTCACGATTAAGGATGGTTCACGACCCATGAATATTACCTTTCCACCGGCAGCAGAAAAAGCTTTGAGTTTTTCTAAAGCTGAAGAAGAGAGAACACTTATAGATGGGACAACGACAGCACGATAATACTGGCCACTGAGGTTTTTCAAAGTGCCCTTTTCAATAGTTAATATTGAGGTCAGAGCCTGCTCATCTATGAAGTCAAAGTCGACCTGTTTTTCCATGAGTTTCTGGACAATTGACAGATTGCTGGTATTGGATTCATCATCACCATACCACATACTGGAAGTTGGGAAATAAAGTGCAACCTGGGCAGCAGGGCGACCAAGTGATAACAGATAAGTTGCACGGTTCAAATATTGTGCAACAGGTGGGAAAGAATCAGTCGTGAAAAAGCTTCCAACGCGTGGACTACTCACTACTGGTGTTGTGGTAGCAGCCGGTTTGGACAGAGAATCCTGACGGGGTCGATTTGCAGATGATGGCATAAACATGATTTCTACAAAGTTGATACCACGTACCAGTTGGTAATCGACTACCCATTTAGCCTGGGTAACGGTAGGTTTGTAAGTATAAGCAGCAAAGCTTTCGGTGAAAGAACGGGGACGTCCAAAAACATGGGCTGCAGAAGAGGCCAGTTTAGGATAATCGGCTTCATGATCCATCCAGATCTGAGCCCAGATTGCATCAACACCGGGACAACCGACATGGCGCATATCTTTGAAAAAGTCGCCTTCAGATTTTACAAGAGCAGGTCCGGCTTCTTCATGGTTAAGGTGAACATTGTATTCGAGGTTGTTTTGATAACACCATTCTGCCTGTACATCAAAGAAATTCTCGCTGAACATGGAAGACCAAACATCCCAGAAGTCAGCCTTGGCTCGCTTTGCATCTTCAGGAAGATTTTTTAATAAGAAGGTTGCCAGATATGGCTTGATATCATATCCTTTGCGTTTTAAAAACTCTTCAGGGAGCTTAGGGGTCCAGGGCATAAAACCAAATTCAGGTTCATCACCTCTGATTCCCATGAATGTCTTTCCAAATTCAGCACCAATGTATTTCTTGTATTGTTCATGGGTCCAGGCAATGAACTGTCTGGTTGCATCAGGATTCAGATAATCGAAGAGAGATGCATTTGTGTCTTTGCCACGTGTAGGGTTATTTACAGAACGCGTTTGTGCAGTGCGAAACTGATGGCCTGCCAGTATGATTTGCCATTTTCCGGCAGGTGCGGCCCATTGCAATTCACCATTGGCAAAAGGAAGATACTGAACTGTATTGTTTTCTGCATTTACAGCAATAGCACTTACTGTTTCAGGGGTCAGCTTTTTAGTGATTGGTTGTCCTGTTGGGGCATCCAGTTTTTCGACGATCACCAGACCCTGCATTCTGAGGTCAGGTCGTTCAGCACTAAACTTACCTCCTGCAAAACCACTTGGGTATTTACCATCGTCTTCAACCCAGACACGCATCCCGCGAATACGTGCCTGTTCAGTTGCAATTTTTACGAGTTCAAACCAACCCGGTGAGAGGTAAGGTGAAGCCATTCCATATCCTGCTTCTATCATGACCTGTTTGAAACCATAAGATTTAATCTTATCCAAATCACGCTTAATGACCGCTTCGTCAACAGGTCCATCCCATCCCCACCAAAGGAGTAATCCGTTTTCAGAAGGCGGGTTCGTGAAACCGGAGGCAAGGTCTTTTAATCCAATATCGTTGATCTTCTGCCATGGTTGCTGTGCTTTTACAGCAAGAATTATCAGAATGGAAAATATAAAGATTGAAAAAAGCTTTTTCATGGTTGAGTTTTATTTTTTAATCCCCGGGATTAATATTAATTACCGTCAGGTTTAACCACAGAAGATTTAAGACTGAGAGGTAAGCTGAATGTTTCAAATGAATCAGGATGTGCAGGATCAAACTTTGGTAAACCATCCACAATAAACTTGGCGATACCCAGGTTAGCTTTTCTGATTCCTTCGATGACACATTTAGCCAATTCATAGGCGCCATAACCATTGAAGTGGGTCTGGTCATTAAAAGCATTTATCTGTCCCGGATAGGTGTTTGCAGGGTAAATGACAAAAGCTCTTTGAGAATTTTCTACTCCGAGGGCGTCATATAAAGTCGTAGTCATAGCATTCAGATCGATCAGCGCGACATTTTGTTCTTTCGCTACTGCACGGGCTGCATCAGGATAATCACCCAGTGTGTTGATGGTTTTACCATCTTCACCAAATTTACGACGACTGGTTGAAGTAACGATGACAGGGATGCCACCTTTCTCTTTGGCTTTGCTGATGAATGTTCTGAAACGTTCGGTGTACGATTTGTATGCTCCATCATTAGGACCCTTTTCTTTTTGATCATTGTGCCCGAATTCAATAAAGAGATAATCACCGGTTTTCATGGTGCTCAAAACTTTCTCTAATCGTTTGTCACCAATGAATGAACTCAGAGCTAAACCTGATTCAGCCTGATTTGAAATGACAACACCTTGCTTAAAGAATCTGGGAATTTGTTGTCCCCATGAGCACCAGGGCTCGTCATCCTGATCAACAACTGTTGAGTTTCCTGCTAAGTAAACCGTAACAATATTATCTTCAGCCTTGGTGATTTCAATAGCATTGATACATGGGCGGGTATTGGCAAACTCCAGTGTCATTTTATCATCCCAATCGAGTTTTGTTAATTCGCGTGGTTTTAATCTTACTTTATTGGCAGTTCCTGCAATTTGTGGGACACGGATATTTAAAGTAATGGTTTTGGTTTCAAACTTACCCGGTGCTGTCTGTACTTTCTCAAGCATCAGACGACGTGACTCAGCCCTGACAGTGGTAGTAGTGGCTTCCTTTGCATCACCCATGGTAATTTTGACATTGTAATTGCCTTCTGGTAAAGCAACTGAGAAGTAGAAAGGCTTATCACTTGTACAGAATCCTGCGGTTAAAGCATTTTTACCCCCTCTATTGATGGCTGTAGGTGTAGTTCCAAAATCAAAGCCGTAACCGGTTTCTTTTGAATAAACTGTTGTTGGTTTTACCTGAGTATAACCTGCAGGGACAGCACCCGGTCCGAAAGAAAACTTAAAACTTGTATTCTGCTGTGCAAAAGCACTGACAGATAAAACGATAAATAATAATAATATTTGAACTGATTTTAAATTTTTCATTTTGAAAATATAATTT
>Ga0118677_10011900_pt1 | contig 12902 bp, 12 predicted proteins | sample AliMusrvi5mmetaG_FD_86154 | JGI IMG/M metagenome (GOLD analysis project Ga0118677, IMG submission 86154)
CGAGACCGGAAAAACCTTCCACCAACTGTTGGTGGATATCCGCATTTCGGAAGTCAAGCGCCTGCTGGCGACCACCGAATTGGAAGTCAGCGCCGTGGCCTCGCTCTGCGGCTTCTCCGATCAGAGTCACCTAACCCGCGTCCTGCAGCGCGAGATCAATCTCACCCCCGGCCGATTCCGGAGTTTGTTGACCCTTCCCCGGCTGGATGAAATATAAATCCGCAAGCCCAAAGAGGGAGAACGATCCCGATTCCGACCCCGACACAGAAAAAAGATTCGGAAAAAGCGGGGAGCATAAATCGGCGTTCTGCACTATTCGTCTTACCCGCCCCTCTTCCCATCTGGGTCGAGGTCGCTATCGGGATCGCTCTTTCGCAATCTCCTGTGGCCCAACATGGGCGTGAACCTAGCCGCACTTAGGGGGGTAGCGTTCGACCGCCGTGTTCGGCCACTTTCTCGCCTCGGACGTCCTGGTAGATTCGGCCCAAAAGCTCGATTTCGGATTCATCAATGCTGATTTCAACTGCCTGGTGCCTTGGCACGGTATCGAGGACGTATCGGAAGAAACTCTCTCGATCAGGCCAGGTGAATCGTTCGTGAAGGTTGATACTGGGGCCAATGGAAAGCAGCACACGGCCACCTGCAAGCTCGCAGAGTTTACGGAGGTCGTTTTCGCGCACTTGGCCGTTCATCCCTTTCAAGTTCGGGTCGCGCAGTGAACAGGGAATGGTTCTCTCCCATGAACCGCAGGAGTGGATGCCGTACGGGCCAAGCGCCTCTCCGATTCGACGCAGATACGGGGCGTCGAACTCCTCAAACATGTCCGCCGAGACCAGAGAACGGCACTCGGAGCACAAGTCGAATGCGTTCGCCAAGCAGCCGAAATGCAGAGCATGCAGAACGCCGCCGGCGGCTTCCTTGAGAGAGAAACCCATGCGGATAATGACCTCGGTCACCTTCTCCTGCAGCGCGTGGATGGTTGCCGGTTCGGTGTTCACCCATTCCATAAGGCGTGTCGTGCCCAGAAGGTAGTTGGTCAAATCGAATGGGCCGACCATGACCGGGTTCCGGAACTGGAAACGATTCCGGCTGGCATCCCGGGCATAGCGGATCCACTCAACGGCTCCCCAGTACGTGCTCGTTTCCACCGGACGGGCAGCGATACGTTGGATCGTCTCCGCGGCCTCAACAAGGGGATGGACGAAGTAATTCCCGTCCGGTTGCTTCTCGATAGTCGCCCCGAACAGGTCACAGATTCCCTGGCTCTGCCCGTGCACGAAGCGCGGGACACCGAGTGCGGGAACCGATCCGCCGGGGAGTTGACTGGCAGCCAGAAGGCGGCTGATCCCATCCAGCAGGGCGTCCCTCCATTCGGGTGTCCATCCGGGTGGACGCACACGGGGCTCATCAGGAATGGAGGCCAGAGCCTCCTGCCGCATCTCCACCGTTCTCTCCTTCGATGGGCACACGGTGACCGCAACACCAGCTACCGGGCAAGCCGTCACCAGGGTATTCCATGGGATCGGCTGACCGGGAAAACACGGCGCTTCAGTTTTCGATATCACCATGGAGTCCTTGGTCATAGTCATTCTCCGCCAACGGTGCGCCTGAACCGCATCGGGTTCAACGTCGCGTTCCGGGAGCTTCCCTTCGGAGTCGGGGTCGCTATCGGAATCGCTCTTCGGCCAATGTTTGTTGCATAAGGAGATCTGACCCATTGCTCCGTATTCATGTCCCCGTTCATATTTTGTCCGCCGAACCCCGCCGCACTCTATTGAGCAAACTACAGCAGGCTGTAAATAGGGAGCGAAGTTGTGTCCGGCTCAATGGTCTTATCCTGTTCATCTGAATCGCAATTCCTCTTACATCCTCACGGACGCAGCCACCCGACAGACAACCTGGCCTCACTGTCCTCACCATATTGCGGTTGAATTCATTCCTCACGGCCTTAATGAAATGATCTGACTGCGTCCACCGTCGAAACCGATTCCTTGCCCACATTCTCCTCTAGTGTTTATAAACAGAACCCCAACGTCATGCACAGAAGGAATTTCCCATACAACAATTATCCAGTGCCAACTCTCGTTTGCAAACCCCTTAAACCGAACATGACTTAACCGCTCTCGACTACTAGACATAACTATTACAGGAGGCGGCACTGTTCCGATATGAACATCGATGAGATTCCTGTCAAAATTATCGAATTCAGCCAAAGACGTGGGCAACCTTTTGTATTTATTAAAGCATTCTTCTAATGCCATCAAGCTACTGTTTGCCGCCTTGTTTGCTTCAAGGCGACATGCACGCTCTGCTTCCTTTCGTCCTTCGACAATTACAATGAATATCAAGAGAATCAGGACAAGAATTAAAATATATTTATCCGAAGTCGCGCTTGAATATTTATATATCATTTGAGATTAGTTTGGTCTTTCTGTCACAATCCTTCAGGGAGCGGAAGCTCAAACTCCGGGTGTTGCGCTTTAAATTGCTTGATCCACCTTCCACGTGAATCCCACAGTCGAATTCCTTTCATGTTCATGACACTTACGCCGTGCCCGTGATAGTTCGATACGGTCGCGTCATAGAACCGTGGATACCCGGGTGTAGCACGAGCTTGATCCGACCAGTCTACGGAATACGCATTGCCCCATGGAATCTTTTTCGGGCGGGGCAATGCGTGATCATATCCAGGCATAGCGTTGGTCTCGGCAAGCCACCATTTAGCATGTCGAACGGTGCAAAAAACATTCGTTCGGAAAGGATGAGGTGCATCCCACGCTGTAGGTGGACCGAAACCGCGGGATGGTGGGCGATTGAACAGGTATACACACACACCTGTTACAAGAACCATCTGTCCGAGTATCGCATAGCGAATGAACCTGTTCATCTTTGTGTTGCCAACACGTGCCGCTGAGGGGCGCGCTTCAGCGCATACCCTCGGGCGGCTGGTTGGATTGTGTCTTTGGTTCGGAGTTGAGAAACCTGTCATCGGGAACCAACGCTGTACGCTTCGCAGGATCAACAATGAGATCATAGGGAAGGAATAACGTGTCGAAGACAAGAGAGAAGGGCAGATCCAGTAAGCCGAGGACGAAATAGCGCGAGCCAATCGCATTCCCGTCAAGACATGTCGCCGGATAGTAGCGAGGAGTTTGCTCTGGATTGTCCAGGCGGGAGAGCCCGGACCGCGTGATGAGTGTCCCACACCCGGCTGCGAGCATGCTCACGACCAATATCAGGATGAATCTGTTCATCGCTTGAAATCCAACATTTAATGGACAGACCTTTATAATCCCTAGGAATGGGAGTTAGCCATGCCTCTTTTATTCAGCATTTCAACATGAATCATAAACAATACATTATCTCCGTCAATATGAATCCCTTAGAATAGCATTGCGGCTAAACCGCTATAATATTTTGTTCGGCATTGACTTGCGGGATTTACAAGTCTTTCTGAGAGGCTTAGAAGACCGATTTCGGATTAGAATCTGTGTCGTACTAAACGCCTGGTTCGTGGCCCTTGCGCAGGTTCTGCTGCTGCGCAACTGAGCCAGCGGCCAGTTTCATCATATTCGTCACCGCCAGACGCGCGCGCACTTCGCAGACGATAACGAATGTTGCATCAAAATAGGTCCGCAACCTGTGGAGGTTGTGGAGCCGGGGTGCCCTCGCCCCGCTCTTTTCCGGGGAGATTGCGGGGTGAGGCCACCCCGACTCCAATTCCACAACGATGCAAACTTAGTTGCTGAAAAACCAGAACATCCCCATGTCCCTGAGCATTCTCCGGCATCCATCCTCAATCCCAGCCGGTCTTTTTGCCAGAAGTTTGACGTAGCGCCGCGTTGAGGTCTGGACTCGTCATTCGCCATTTGGCCAGTGGGCACTCCTGTCGCAGACGATCCGAAGCATTGGGGCAGGCGTTTCGCGCAACACCCCTCGCTCCACTGTCAACTGAATTGGCGAATGACGAGCCCTGCCCCTAATGCCCGAATGTCCCTGCCTATTTCATACCAGGTGAATTGGGTACAATGTTCTGGCTCGGAAGTGCAGGCGTGGATTGGTGTGCCGGGATTGACTTACGGGCCGCCGGCTCCGCCGCCAGGAGATCGGCGATCAAGCCGTTCTGTGGCACCCGAAGCAGCGTGAGGTTGGCTTCACCGGCCACAATACGCTGCGTTTCCAGGAGGTCGAACATCAGGTCGGCTACTTCTGAATCACCGCTGATCTCCGCCATCGCTTTGCCGACAATAGCCGGCCGCACGGCTGCCGCCTTGCCGAACTCGACCGCGGCCTGACGCTCCGCAGTGCTGGTGATAATACTCACCTGGTTCACCCCATCTTGCTTGATCGCGGCCGTGACCTGTCGTAGACGATTAACCACCTTGCTCTCGATCTGCCTGATCATCTCCGTGTCGCGGAAGTGGACCTTGCGAATGTAGATGGACCCGAGTTGGTATCCCCACTCATTCGACTTGGGCGTGACCTCTTCGCGCACCGTACGGCTCATGGCATGGCGATCCACCAGCATCTTCGCGAGCGGCAAATTGCTCAGGCATCGGACCGTGGAGTTGCTTACGTTGGCCGCCAGCGACCCGCGGGGGTCAATGTTCTTGAACAAGTAGGACACCGGATCACTGATGAACATCTCGTACCACATTCCGATGCCCATGGGGGCGCCTTCTTCGGAGTTTACCGGCTGACTGCGCAGGTACTCCTGATCGAGGCGCATGTCTGTCACCTGACAGCGTCCCAGCCACCGGACGAACAGTGCCTTCCATCCCAGTCTCGGCCACAGGAAATAGAACCCCGGATCGTTCAGAATCCCGATAACCTTACCGAACAACACGTACACCTGGCACCGACGCTCGCTCACGACCGTGTAAACGCCCAGGACGCGCGCCACACCCAGCAACAGCGGCACGCCGATCAGGAAAACGAGGAAGGAAACTCCGGCGATGGGGAGTATGGGGTTCATGGTCTCACCTCCGCGACGATGCGATCGGCGTGGGTAAACAACGCCAGTTTCGCATTCCGTACATACGCATCCATCGCCGCCTTGCCGCCAGCACTTTTGAGCTCCACGAGTTGCGCGGCCAGACGCCGCAGCGGCTCAACCTCCGCTTCCGCCTTCAGCGTCTCAATCTCCACTGCGCGCCTGGACTCTACGATCCGCTGGTCAGCCCCGGCCGTCGCCAGGCTGATGTCCGAAGACACCTGGTTGTGGGCTGTGTTGATCGCGGCCAACGCGGACTCTACCTCGGGTGGCGGGTCAATCCCGGTGATGAGCGAAGCATCGAGTAGAATGCCGTAGCGCGCTTGCGAACACTGGCATTCTCGATCCATATGCTCGTTCAGGTCCCGGAGGTTCTTGCGGAGGTCGTTGATCGAGATGCCCTCGACCAAAACCGCTTCCGCTGTCCCTTCCGCATCCTTCTTCCTCGGAGCCTCGAACGTCGCGATCCTTTCCCGCAGCACGGCGACGAAGTAGCCCATCACATGCGCAATCGGATTGGTCACGCCGAAGAGATAGGCATAGAGGTTCCGCTCAGACGCCTGAAACCGGATCTGGCCTGTCAGCCCCGTGTTCAACTGGTCCTTGGTGACGGCTTCAAGTACGGTGCCGTTCTGGTTTGCCTGGGGCGATTCAGGGTCAAATGCCATGTTGGCCGTCTTGGTCGCGACTGAGACCTTGTGCACCTGCTCCCACGGCCACTTGAAGTAAGGGCCGCCCGGCATGATAACCCGGACCTGGGGGAAACGGTACCGCTCCCGCTCATCCTCTCGCAGTGATTCTGCGATTGGATCGTCCAGAGTCGTCAGATTCCCCAGTCGCTGGGCACGTCCGAAGACTGTTTTCACGGCACGTTGGTTCTGGTCCACAGTGTAAAACCCCGTCAGGACGCAGCGTACAATCACCCATGCCGCAAACCCAATTCCCACTCCTGTCACGATGTCCATTGCAATCTCCCATGTTTCATTTCGGTTGATCCCTGTCTTGCGAACGTCAGCAGCCAGGATCGGCGACGTTAGGAGCCGTAGCCTGCGCTGCTTGGTTGGCCTCTGATATGTTGTCCATGATTGATTTCTCTTTTTGCCCAATGAGGTAAATGGCAAAAATTCCTACTCCCATAGTAACAATCGCCCATGAGAGGAGATTCGAATCACGACACAAGCTAATCCACTGAATTGATTGCTCCTCTGCCCCCCATACCCGGTACGAGAGTGTCGCCAAAAATAGTCGACATACAATCGCATTGATTGTTATCGAAAAGACAGCAGAAGACCCAAGAATTGCACATATCAATGAAGCCATTTTGCTTTTTCGAATCACAGCTAGTTTCGGTTTGCGAAGGAGGGCTATGCACAGCGTAATGACGTGGACAGCGCTTAGGACAACAAGCATGCCGAAGACAAACCATTGGATTTTATCTGGGGGCACAAGGTGAATCATTGTCATCTGTACTTCTCTTTTTTAAAATATTTCAGCCAACATTCAATGGACAAACCTTTGTAATCCCTGGGAAAGGGAGGTGTCCAAGCCCCTGTCGATGGGAATCATAAACAATACATTATGTCCGTCAATATGAATCCCCTAAAAAAGCATTGCGTTCTCTGTCAACTGAATTGGCGAATGACGAGCTCAGACCCCTAATGCCTTTTACATGTGTGTGTCTCCTGCCGTCGAATGGCCTGGGATGGGGATCAGCGAGGTCCTTCAGGCTGCCTACCAGGACCACGGAGCTTCCCCACGCAGCACCGTTTTCAGCCACGGTAGTCCCCTCTTTTCTGCGCTTCCTTCCCCGAGGTGCGTCATCTTATTCTGCCTGAAAAGCCGCGCGAATACCCGGTAGGCCTGCTCTCGGCTTGTGGGAAGCAGCCATTTCTGACCCCGCTTGCGCGCATACGCGCGAAGCTCGTCCCACCGGATGAGGGTAACGTAGAGAATCGGCAGGCGGGCACGCTCGACCCGCTGGATCACCTCGGGCTGTCCGGCCACGCGCCGCCGGGCTTCACGGAAAAGGCGGATGGCATCGAGCACAACATCCGCCGGCAAGTGCGGAGCATCGGGGGGCGACCCGAGGTCAAGGTAGAGGCCCTGCCTCTTGAACCGGCGGTAGGCCGGCTGGCTGAGAAGGCGACGCATCGAAAGGGATCCGGGATAGTCTTCTGATGCCAGCCCGGCCTCATGCACCCGCCGCAGATAGTGCCCGATAGCCTCGCCCGCCGTCCCGTAATACCCCTCGAGGAATTCCTGCACGAGCGCCGCCGTATCGAGAGAGGGGTCCCACATGAGTTTGGCCAGCACCCAGGCTCTCAACTCGGACATTTCACCGCCCACCGACTGATAGTTCCCTTCGTTGAAGATTCCTTTGACCCCATTGGCCAGATAGAAGCGGATGTTCTCGCCCAGCACAAACCAATTGGGATAAGGCTGAACATAATGGGCAAAATTGGTGAGGTAATCCCATATATACAGCCGCCGGCACACGCGCCCCCACCCCTGGATATCCCGCCGGAAGGACGTGTTGTTCGGGTGCGTGAGCGGATGCAGGAAGTCGCACTCATACGAGCAGAGCTGAATGACCACATTGGGGCGGGCCTTGATATTGGTCGGCGGCTTCCGGGTATAGGTATAGGCAAATGTGTTGATGGCCGACTGCGGAAATTCGTCGACTATGCCATCGGCAATTTTGTTGACGAACCGCAGCAGAGTTCCTGAAGGGCCGCCGCTCGCGCGATCGGACGCACGGCATCGAGGGCAGCGGCAATAGTTGACATTGTCGTCTTGCGCCACCGATACGATGACGCCCCGGGGCATCTCCCGCAGTTGCTCCCGAACCCGTTGGGCGACGAACACCGCCAATGACCGGTTTGTCAGGCACAACTGGCCTTTGTCGGTGCGTTTGCCGTCGACTTCGGAGTACCACTCGGGATGTTCCCGGAAATTGGGCTCGGGCGGAACCAAGGCCTGAAAGGAATGACCCGGCATATAAAAGATTCGCCCGCCCCACTCTTCGGTAAGATTCGGCTCCGCATTCAGCGCATTGACCTTGTTCCGCACCGACCATTGGGCTTCCATCGCGTCGCGTAGCAGTGTTTCACGGTACTCGAGAACTGGAATAACACGCTTGTGAATTTCCCCCAGCTCGATCCGGTCGCGTTGGGGGATCGAGGCCGCCTGAGGCGTCCACCAGCGGCAGCCAAGGATGTCTTCAAGGAAGGTGTAGACGGCATACAATGCGCCGCGAGACGCGCCTATTCCCCCCGTCAGTATGAGGTGGGAGCCGAGGGTCCGCAGAAGAATTCCATCGCTGCCCAACCCCTTCAACACGCGGGCCGGCAGCCCGGCGCGCATTGCGGCACCCGCCCCCACCGCAAGGCAGGGACGCAGGGCTGCTTTGTCGGGAGTAACGAGACGAAAGTGTGCCCCGCTGATCGCGTGCAGATAGGTCGCCAGTTCCTGTGCCGCGGTCCGTTCGGGAGGGGTCGCGTTAGCCGCCAGGGTGATGACGTAATGAGTTCGCTTGTGATCGGTCAATATCATCATAAGGTTCCCCTTTCATTCAACATCGAAGGTGAATGGTATCCGCACCGTATCAAACACAACCCGCTCCCGTCAAGGATCGCAAGGAAGATCATTGCGGTGAAGAGCATGCGGCTAAACCGCATAATATTTTGTTCGGCGTTGACTTGCGCGATTTACAGACATTTCTGAGAGGCTTAGAGGGCCGATTTTGGATTAGAATCTGTGACGTAAGAAACGCCCGGTTCCCCCTGAGCCTCGGTAACAACGATAGGCAGGATTTAATGGGCATTGCTTATGCGTATTCAAACACGGGAGTCTCGACGGTCTTAACGGGCTTCTTCTTGCTTCGGATGAGCGCCTGAATGTGTTCCACCGTTTCCGGGGCGAAGTACTCCTCACCGGTCTCTCGGCAGACTCGTGCAGGCACATGCTCGATCAGGTAGAACTTTCCGTCATGCTCCAGTGTGTAAGTTACTTCGGTCTCGATCATCGTCTCGTTCATCGCTTCACCTCTTTAATCTGTCTTCCGAATCCTGAAATCGGTCCAAAGAACCGGATCAGGCTCGTATACCGTCACGATCTTGACCAGCGGTCGGGTCGGGTAACTACAATGCACATGGACTGGCCGACCAGCGCCTGTGAATCCTAAAATCAGGCAACTGGGACCGTACTTATCCTCTGGATAGTCCTCTATGACCTCGCTCCGGTTCGATATTGCCTCTTCCAGCTCGGAGACACGGATACCACGCAGGATCGTCTGATCCACGGCGTGCTTCGAGAATTCGTACTGCCGCGCCGCAACCTTGCCTCGGATGTCATCGATCAATGCCATGAAGATACACTACCCGATCAATGGTCAATGGTCAATCTGTACCCGCATCCGCCTCATTCCCACTCATTCCCAACCGGTCTCTTTTGCCAGCAGTTTGACGTAGTGCACAAAATTCTGCCAGGACACGTCCGAAGGGATCCCATGGTCGCAACTGGGGATAAACCCGCCGTCGCGAATCACCGGCGCGATCCGCCGGATTTCCTCTTCGATCACGCATCCTCCTTTGGCCATGGCGCGCTTGTCCACTCCGCCGTGATAAGCCATATTTCGGCCAAAGCGTTTGCGGAAATCAACAATATCGTTCCCCGCCGCCACCTCGATCGGATTGCAGGCCTGGAAATTGGCCTCGATCCAAAGCGGAATCAATTCCCCGATGAACCCGTCGGAATCAATGTCATACACCGGAACCCCGGCCCCATGAATGATTTCACCCCACCGTTTCCAGCTCGGAAGAATGAACTCGCGCGTCATCGCCGGCGAAATCATCGAAAAACTTTTGTAGGCCATGTCCTCGGAAACCAGCACCACGTCGGGCACAATATATTGAAACAGTTTCTTCAGGAGCCGGCACATGAAATCATCCCAAAACGCGATCATCTCACCGACCCAGGCGGGATCGTCATGGAAAAGCATGCACAGATTCTCAAAACCGAGCCATTCGCGCAATTGCCAGAAGGGACCCGAAAAACCAAAGGTCAGCGGCTCCTGCCGGTTTTGTAATCGGGCCACCGTCTCCGCAAAATCGGGCGCAAACCGGGCGGGATCATCGGCATTATAACGCCGCATCATATCCGCCCAATCGGCCCGGTTTTCCACCGGACACTTGATCCAACTACGGGTGACGAAATCGATCGCGTTGCGCAGGTAGTCCAGCGTGAATTCCTTGCCGATTTCGCAGATATTGCCTTTCCAATCCTGGACCACCTGCGAATTCGCCCGAACCTCGATGACTTTCTCTTCGAACTGAGGAATCATCCGGGTATTGGCCAGCGAAACCCAAAGGTCCCCCCGCCCGGCCCGAACTTTCAGACCGGCCGCGGCATAGGCGCAATCCAGAATGTCATCATAATCGTTGCCGGCCACCGTCATCCCCTGCGCGCGCCAGGCTTCGCGGGTGGATTTCCGGCCGTATCCCGGAATCAGGGGCACCCGATCGGGATTTTGGAATAACAGGGTCTTGAGATGACGTTCGCGTCCATTCATTTTCGCCGCTCCGGGTCAGGGTTTGAAAACCTTTTATCCTAAACTAATGCCGGCCAAATTCAATGGACAGTCCGTTCTTTTTTATGTACATTTCGATACACACTTAAATTCACTTGTTATGCCTATTTTCAGAGAAGAACGGTTTAGAACACCACTGGATATGGAGCGTTCAATCGGCCTTTGGGTCGATCGGATCGGGCGCGAACGATTGGCGATCCCTCGCAAAGGGACACAGCCACCGGTTACCTTTCGCATTTTCGGCCAGTTTGCCGCGCTGGCCGTTGAAGAGGGCGGTGGAACTTTGGAAATTCTCGGGCGACCTCCGCTGACTCTACAGCCGGGCGACGCCTTTATTCTTTTCCCATCCCTCCCCATGTCCTACCGTCCCACGCGGATATGGGAAACACACTGGGTGGTTTGGAACGGTCCGGAAGCCCATCTCCTCCACAAAATCGGGTGTCTGGCTGAAACCCATCCCATTCTCTTTGGATTTTCCGCCGACGTACGCACCACGTTTACCGAACTCGAACCGCTGATGAGCCGACAGGATCGTCCCGCGCTTCTCCAGCGGAAGGCGTTGATCCTCGACCTGGTCCGCCGGTTGGATGGGGCCCGGGAAGCCCATAGTCCGACCCCCCTGCATGCGGTCATGCGGGAAGCCCAACGGGAATTGGAACGCGATATTCTCAACCCGTTATCCATCGACGAAATGGCCCACCGCGCCCATATGAGCCCGGCTTACTTCCGCCGGTTATTCAAGGCCCACACCGGAACCACCCCAAAAGCCTTTCAGTTGGCGCAACGCATTACCCGCGCCAAGGAATCCCTCGCAACCGGCTACACTCTCAAGGAAACGGCTTCACGGCTCGGGTTCAACGATGTGTTTCACTTCATGAGGCTTTTTAAACAAGTCACCGGCCAGACCGCCGGACGTTTCGCCAAGATTCGAATTTCTGATCATTTCCAAAAAAAGACCACCCGGAAATTACGGTGATCACGATTTGCGGACGTGGTCGCGATGGGTCAGGGCCAGTCCCATCGCCAGCACGGTCGCGGTGGTCCACACTGTCGCCGGCATCTGCAGATTGAAATCGCCCAGCGAGTGAAATCCCATGGCCAGCACCACTCCCAGCGCCGACAGCGGGGCCCAGACATCTTCCCGTCCCGTAAAGCCCCAATCCCCCCGGCGCCGGTCCCCGGCTTCCCGGTGCAAGGCATCCCACAACAACTTCACGCCTACTCCCATCATGACCCAAAATAATATCAATCCGACCGCCCCATATTCCTCCAATAATTGCACCCAATCGCTATGCACTTCATAGGAATAAAAACTATTATTCAACCGGGTCGGCCAACGCCCGGACGCCCGATCCCCGTCATCGCTCGCCGCAACATGTGCCCACCAGTGACGATGCTGTCCCGGCCCGATTCCCCACACCGGGTCGTGTCGCCAGGCGCGCAGGGCGCCCCCGATCATGATCGCCCGATCACTGTTCTGGATCTCGCTCCAGGGATATTGACGAAAGCGCACCGCGTACGGATGGCTCGACCCCAGTACCCATACGGAGCCCGCCACCAACACCGCCAATACTGTCCCCCGCAAGGCCCAGCGCAGGACCGGTCGGTACTGACCGAACCCAAACGTCAAAAATCCAACCCCCAACAACGCCACGGCCATCCCTCCCCCGCGCGACTTGCTTAACACGATACCCGTCAGGGCAATCGCCACCAAGGGAATGCCCAGCGCCTTCAAACGGCGCGGAATGTCACGGGCTACGCACACCGCCAAGCCTAGAGCTAGGCCAATTTCTAAAATTCCAGCGAAATGATCGGGACAATAATAGGATCCGGTCGCCCGCAGATGCCCTTGCTGGTATTGTGGAAATCCCGGCATCCACATTACATAAGCGTTGCCCGTGGCCCAATGATTCACAATCCCATACAATCCCAGGGCCAGCAAGTTCAAGGCCAGCAAAACGGCCAGCCCCCGAATTTGCCGGGCCGTAAACCCGATCAGGATCGGCAGCGTCACCAGACCCGCGGTCAAGTGTAATAAGAAACTACGCTCGGCATCGAGCCTCACATCGGCCATCAGAGCCCGGATGAAGGCATACCCCAGAAACACCACGTAAGCGCCCCCCAGCAACGCAAACGGTCGCAGGGATCGCAAATGACGGGTTCCCAGTGTGCCGCAACATAACAGCCGCAGACTGAACAGCGCGGCCACGGCGAAAAGGCCCGTCGTGAAAGTCCAGAACCACCACATCTCCCAGGCGCCGAAGAGCCAGGGGGCGGCGGTGATCAAGCCTGCCAAGCCCCAAAAAATCATCCGGCTTAGAA
>Ga0118677_10011901_pt1 | contig 12902 bp, 7 predicted proteins | sample AliMusrvi5mmetaG_FD_86154 | JGI IMG/M metagenome (GOLD analysis project Ga0118677, IMG submission 86154)
ACCCGTTACGGTGTTACGAGATAGAGAACCGAGGTCATCACGGATTTCATTGCCGAAGAAGAATCGCTACCTCTGAGACGTCTCTCCATTGCGTTGTCTCTCTACCCGAACGTTTAATGTGCATCCGCGGGCGCGGTTGGATCAGTGGATGAAGTGTGACTGGAGGGCTTATGCCCGTCGGATGGCATGGCTTGTTCTGCTCTTAAAATTGCTTCCCGAACGGCATTCACGAAATCAAAGAACTCATTCTTACGCGGGCCCGCTTGTATGATCACAAGCGCGGCAATCCCAGCCTTTGTCTGAAAACTAACCGCCGGAATCTTTGGAAGCGTGATTAGCACACAAATCAGACCAACAATGAGGAATGAAACCGCGCACCAAAATAGATTCGGCCCGAATCCAGAGAGCATCTTTCCGCTAGCATAAACAGTTCCGCAGAATCCGACAGCCATCACTAGGATCGCAAAAAGCAAGTGCGGGTTCCGTAAGCGTAGCTTTGAATATTCAGGGTTGAGAGAGTTTAATTCAAACTTGCATTCGTATTCTGTGCCGTTTGGTGTCTGTCTTCCTTTTGCAAGTATATGAGGCGGCTCCAGAATGAAATCGCGTTTGCCGTAATATGAGGCGTCAGAGTATTGCATTATATTTTAGAGGTTGAGATTCGCCTTCATCGAGTAATTTTTTGCAGAACGCAAAAGAGCACGCAACCCTATCAGCGGGGGCGAGCGTCGATCACGGGGTTAAAGTTGAAACTACGGTAGAGCATGTAAACAGGGCGGCTGATAGGGGTTGCTGTGTCTCGTCTTGTTCGCCTTTCTTGTTCGATTGAGGCATTAATCATGAGGGTATTCATTATCGCTTTCGGATTGGTGGCGTCGATGAGTCGATTCATCAATCTCCGTAAAAACAAGATCACCCGTGTTCCTGAAATCACTCTCAATCGGACTGCTATACATGAAAATCCGAAGAACTTCGTCCTCAGGGGTATTATTCTTGAGAGACGTCCATCCTTCGGACTCATAAAAAGCAGTTCTCCATCTAAGCTCATTCGCGTAGAGTTCGTCGCTTTCGGGCCACACAATAAATGGATCAACCTCAAGAAGAGCTAAGGTTGCTCGCTCAGTGATGAGCCTGTTATACAATCCACGAAACAACTTGCGTCCCCAGCCTTGTCGTTGAAGCGTGCGTGGAACGGCTACAAAGCGAGCAATACAAATCTTATCTCTTGAAATACTATCAGGAACTTGAGCTAGAAAGTAGTCTGTTGCACCTCGATGATCTAAAAACAATGAAGACGAAAGATCATCGTGACTGCACATAGGATCGTAGCTGAATGAGCCAACAGGCCCCAACCTTGGAGAGATTCCTTGCATGAACTTAGTCATTGTCTTAGGTCAATGAAAACGTCTCAAATCCTAATCCTGAGGTTCCACATAAATCTCGGAACTTGAGTATGGGTTCCCGGCACCATATGGATTGTTGATGCTGTCTGAGGAGTATGGACTTCCGTAGCGTCCATATGGATTGGATGTCGAGTCGGCGTCATAAGGATTCGAACTCAATCGTCCACGGTAATTGCCTTCCGAATCGTAGAGTTTTGGCGCATTAGTCGCATACGGATTCTTCCAAGATTCATTCGAATACTCGCTACCGTAACGACTGTAAGGGTTCATGAGACCATCTGCCTTGTATGGGCTTCCTGCACCATACGGATTGGACAGTGAATTCGGTGAATAGCTATTGGTGCCATATGCCGAAACACGGCTGCCCGAACTTGATCCGCCGCCTCCTGAGTAAGTGCCAGAAGTAGTCCCGGAATATCTCGGGTAAGAGCTCCGCGCTCCATAGTAACCGCCTTGAGGATACTGGGATGGCGCACAGCCCGCAAGGGAGACTGCAATAAGGAACGCTAATGTTTTCATAGATTTCTGGGGCGAACGATAGAGCGCATCCGCGGCGGAATGCAAGATTGAATTCAATTTGGAGGCTTCTCGCCGTCGGATGGCGCGGCTTGTTCGATGTTTGGATGTCCATCAAGTCGTATGGCATCGCGCTCAATCCCGGCTGCAACAAGACTGTTAATGTAGGATTCTCTTGAGAGGCAGTAGATGTCGCCGTCAACTCGGAACTCATATCTACTGTCATCGTGTCCGGGTAGGACTTCGAGGGATCTTGTGCCAACTTCCGAGATGAAAGAAATGGTACCAATTGAAGCGCACTTATGGTCTCGACACGGCCTTGCACTTGAGAAGGTGCTTGCCATAATTTGAATGATCTTCTGATCTGATATCGTCTTTTCAACGATCAACTTGCGAGTATACGGTTCACGCAGAGAAATCTTGACCGTTTTGGAGGCTTTCGGAATCGGAGGGGACGTCCCACTCAGAAAATATACGGCCAGTCCACCGAAGGAGACGACGAGAATCAGGATAGTCGTTCGGCGTTTCATTTTTCTATCGAACAGTGTAATTAGTACGGCCCGGAGGGTGCCATGATCCCCCCGGGTTTGGCAAGCGGAGAATCTGATTGGATTGGAACTTTCTAAGAATCAAAGCCTTATGGATTGGAAAGCAATTGGCTGATGGTTCGGGCTTATTGGATACTCCGATTTCCAACAGGGGGCAAGGCGCTCCGAGTTCGCCCGGTTAAGAAGGGTTAATTACCCGAGTTCGCCGGTCTATCAATCCGAGTTCGCCCGGTCAGTAAGTTGTGATAATCACCGATAGTTGAATGGTATTCCGGTGAGGAGATTTTTTCGCCGGGTGGCGATTTTTCATTTGCGCAGCGATCGGTTTGGCGTGAGAGTGTTCATGTGAACCGTAAAGGCGCTGCAGACTGGCGGTCGGATCTGGAAGCTTCACGGGATTTGAGCGATCTGGAGAAGCAGAATTACGTATTCTTGTTGTCTTGGTTCGAGGGCTGGCGCGTTAGGCAGCAGCTGGACCCGAGCCGGGCGACGGCAGTGGGATTCTGGAAGCGCCAGGTGGTGGTCAAGCCGCGCAAGGAATGGCAGCTCGCACGGTGGGGTGAGGCGGTGAGGTGGTATTTGCGGTGGTTGCAATGCCGCCGGGATGACGGACTGGAGGTGCTGAGCGTCGGCGAGCGGATGGGCAACGCGGTGATGCTGGTGGGGGCGCGGCGCGGGTTGGCACTGCGGACGCGGGAGACCTACGCGGGCTGGGCGCGGCGGCTTGGCGAATGGGCCGGCGAAGCCAAGGCCGCGATGGACACCGGGCACGGCGCTGAGTGGCTGGAACATCTGGTTGCCGAGAAGAGGGTGTCGTTCGCAACCCAGAAACAGGCGCTCAACGCGCTGATGTTTTTCTACCGGGATGTGTGCGGGATGGAGGACGTGCGGATGGAGGTGAAGTTGCGCAAGACAAGACAACGGGAGCCGGTGGTATTGACCAAGGAGGAACTGCTGGGCTTGTTGGACCGGCTTGAAGGGCAATACCGGCTGGCGGCGGAACTGCAATACGGAGGTGGCCTGCGGCTCAGCGAGGTGGTGGATTTGCGCGTGAAGGACATCGATCCGGTCAGGGAACAGGTCACGGTACGCTGCGGCAAGGGGGACCGGGACCGGACCACGGTGCTGCCCAAACGGGTGAAGCCGATGTTGAAGGTGGCTCTGGCCGGGGCACGGAAGTGGTTCGACCAGGACCGGGCCAATGGCGCACCAGGGGTGGCCCTGCCCGGAGCGCTGGAGCGGAAGATGTCGCGGTCCGGGGAACGGTGGGAGTGGTTCTGGATCTTTCCGGCCGACCACTTGTCAAAGGATCCGGAAACCGGGGTGGTGCGCAGGCACCATTTGCACCCCGATGTGTATGGGGAGAATGTGCGGCGTGCGGCGGCGGAGGCCGGGATCGCCAAGCGGGTCACGACCCATTCGCTGAGGCATTCGTTCGCCACCCATTTGCTTGAAGGTGGCACCGACCTGCGGACCATCCAGGAGATGCTGGGGCACGAGGACGTGCGCACCACGGAGATTTACACGCATGTTGCTACCGGCGTGAACGGTTGCGGGGTGCGCAGCCCACTCGACGGGTAGGACGAGGCCCGCGGCAAGCTGGCGCATTCGTGATTGGGCTTCTGCTACCCCGCCCCTCTGCATCCGCGACGCTGCCGCCCTTGGTCGGATCGGGGGGCGAATCTCGAAAACCAAGTTGGGCAGCGGAAGGCTGGGACTTGGCTACCACAATCGCACGGGCTTGTCACGAGGCAAGTTGCTAGTGTTTGCGAACGGGCAGCCGGCAGAGGACTACAAGCGCCTAAAGAGCTGGCCTTGACGCCGCCCGCCACGGTGCCGGACTGAGCCGACGCGGCACCACCGCATGCTCATTCCGCTCGATTTTCCCGTGCACCCGGGCCTTGGCGACGGCACTGAGGAACTCTAGCGTGGGCTAAAACGAGGCCACGCTGGGTTTCTCCTCACCCTCCCGCCAACCCCTCAAAGGGACTGACGAGAGGGCGTGGAAGGCACCGCGATCCAGCAACCCGGTGTCACGCAGCGATCGACGGGTCCAGGACCTGCCCAACACCAGGCTCCACCGCCGCTTCCCCGACGCAGCGGCAGGGCATGAGCACGCAGAAGTTGCCGGAGGATGGATCGACCGCCATGCCGGGGCTCAGCCCGTCGATGAGGCGCAGGGTGGAGCCGATGGCGAGGGCGTCAGCCAGATACGCGGCCAAGCCTTTGCCATCGCCATTGGTGGTGAGGAGTTTGATTTTCCCGCGCAGGGTTTTGGCTTCGGGACAGCGGTCCAGTCCTAACAACTCGCCCCATTCGCCGGGTGCGCTGGAGCGGAGTTGTTCGATGGATTTGATGCGGCAGAGGGCGAGCATGCCCAGTAACATGAGGATGTGCTCCAGCCCGTAGTAGCCGGCGGGCAGGGTGAAGAAGCGCGCGGCGTGGCGCAACAGGCCCGCGGCGAGCAGGGCGGGCAGGGCCAGCAGCACCCCGCCGTGGGTGACGCTTTCGCAGGGGCGCTGGAAGTCGCAGGGCACGGCCGCGATCTTCCCGAGGCTGGCCATCACGCGCATGACCTCGTCGGTGGCACCGACTCCCCGCAAGGCTGCGGCGTCCTCGCGGCTGCGCTCGCTCAGGGTCACATGCGGATGCGCGGGAGCCGGTCCGGCCGTGGCGCAAACTGGCACCGCAATGCTTGCGGCGGCATTGCTCGGTTCCGCGCTGTTGGATGGCTTGCCACCACTCCCAGCAGCACGAGCACGCCGGAGCCGATTATCTTCAGTCGCTTCTTGGCACGTGTTGTCATGGATTGAAAAATGTCGCCCGACGCCCATGTCTAGCAACGGGTCAGCGGGAGCGCCAGTGCCAATTCAGAGGGTGTTCCGCCTCTTCTCGAATCTTACCACCACCACCCGTGCATCCGATTCCAGGGTTGTGAATGCGCTGAGCATGTGGCCGAGGGCCGCATCCGTGTTGTATGAACCGGACCCCGTACCAATGATGGGAAACGCCACCGACTCGAACCCCCGGTCATCTACGATGCGCATCGCATTGCGCACCGACTTCGCGATGGAGTCGGGCGTGGCGCGCCACAGCATGTTGATCCCGGCCACATGGATGATGCCCTTGAATGGCAGTCGGCCGGCACCCGTCAGAACAGCGCCGCCCAGGGAGATGGGGCCGTGCTTTGCCACCTCCCGGAACGGGGCCAATCCCCCGCGCCTCTTGATTGCGGCGGACACGCCTTGTGGGAGAAGCATCCACCACGGGATGATGTTGCGGTTCCAGGCGTTGACGATGACTTCAACGTCCTGGTCGAGCAGATCCCCTTTGGCGAGTTCAGGTTTCATGTTCGTGGGAGGGACGTTCTAACCTAGCGAGGCTTCGCCTCAGACCCAAGACGCAAGACTTGAACATACAAGACAAGAAAACTTGACCTAACGACACCATCATTGGCTTTTCAAGGACTCTAGCCATACGTTGCCGGGAGCGCCAGCCTGGATTCAGGATTGCCTCACGCCGCCGTCCAATTGTCGCTGGACAGCCGTCTGCAAGGCCCACAATGGCCTGTGGTGCGCTGCCATCTCCGCCCCAGCCCCAATGCTGAGGCCCAGGCATCTCAGTCTGGCGGGTGAACGTGCCTGACGGAATCTGTCGCCGGGGCCAGGGCGGTCGGCGGGTGGGGATCATTGGCATGGGCTGATCAAAACCTCCGATACCTCGGGGCCGGGTGCTTGCGGGTGATTCGGGGGGTTCGCGGACGGACGCCCGGTGCCGACCGGGGCGCGGGTCACGTCCGGCGAGTCTCCATGGTTGAGACTGGGGATGGAGGTGGGTGGGCATACAACTTGCGTGATGCCGTAGTTGGCCATGGACACATTGAAAACTCCGCCGCTGTTGGAAGTGGTCACGGTATCGCTGCTTGCATGACGTTGTACAACGCGTCCAAGAGCTGAGGGTTCCCCCCCGGATCCGTGTTGCTGAGGTGAACATGATCGCTGAGGGAATAACAACTCGGGTCGTCATAGTAGGGACTGACGGTTGTAACCGAGGCGATGAACGCGTCAGCATCCATCAGATAGTCGTAATAGCCCATCCCTGCATCGGCACGAATCAAGGCATTGGCAGCCTGCCGATCCGCCTCCCACCCAGCCGCGTCAATCGAGGAAGATCGGGTGATCGTGAAAGCCACCACCTGCATGCCGCGGGATTTCGCCGCAGCCCACAGCAGGCGCAAATTGCTGTGAGTCTGCGTGCCGTTGATCGAGCGGTCGTTTTGTCCGCCCCAAATCGTGCAGGTCACCGGGAAAGAAGATGACATTTGGGAGTCGTTGATCCCGCTAGGCCCGCCCAGCTCGGCAACCATTTGAGTACTCGTTTCCCCACCCGCCGAAACATTCACCAGATCCAGGTTGGACCCGAAATAGCCCATGCGGTCTTGCATCCATAGCGCCAGGCCGCAGGAGTCCGAGGACATCGAATCGCCCTCGATGACGACCCGATACACGGGATGCAGACACTTGTCCACAAGAGCGTAAACCGCGGTCTCCTCGTCGGTCGTTAGGGCCTTCGAGAATAGCAGCCAATAGGGAACCAGCGCATCCGAGTATTTCGCCCGATCGCCACCGTTGTTGGTGCATGCGCCGAGGTACATCTTGGTATAGTTCAATGAACCCTGGCCGGCCGTGCTTGTCGTGGACTGTCCGGGAATTGCCACGGAAAACGAATTTGTCGTCCCTGGTGTCACATTCCGAATGGTGGTCGGGCGGTAGCGCCTGTCAGACGGACCGTGGCTCGGAACGCCCAGAGACGCGAACACACTGCCGTTGAAGGTGTGAGCGATGTAATTGGAGCCTTCCTGCCCAATCTCAATCTGATTTTCAAGCCACGGTGAAGTATTGGCCGGCCGATAGATTTCGACCGAGTTGCGGGAATCGACAATGCTCGCATAGTAATGTCTGAAGTCGGCACAAATAAGCGTCACATTCCCACTCGTGCTGGGAATGGTCCCGTTGCAGTATTGCGGATCGGATGGGGTGGCCGCATCGTCGTTGTTGAACTTCAAACCGTTCCTGTGGCGGATGACCGATCCTGTCATGGTTAGATTCGACAGCCCTCGAAGCGAGAACGCGGTGGTTCCTGAAGCCGGCTGGGAGTCGGCCCTGTACGTCGCGCCATCGACAAATGATGAACGCACCCCAAGATCGTCAAGTCCTGTCAGAAAATCCGAGATCGCGCTCGCCCGAACCGAGGTGATGCCTGTGGCTTCCTGATAGGCAGCCGCTTCCGGGTCAAGGACGGGAGGTCCGGCGCAAACGCGGACAAAGAGTTTGGCCGTGCCCGGCCGCTCCGTTAGCCTCACAACAACCGTTTCAACATCCTTGGCGTTGGCGCTGCCGGCGACCTGACTGGCCCCCGCGTCCCGGGTCCAGATGACGAGGTCGCTGGAAATTTGAATGGCATAGGTCAGGTCGCTGAGCGCGGGCCTGCGACGGGTGTAGGTGAAAACGCCGCTCTGGGTGATCGGCGAAACGATTGGCATCAACGCGCCACTGCGGGTCGGGTCCAATCCAAACGCATATTCCGCAAAATGGCTCAGACCCTCCGTGTTGTCGTCTGGCCCGCCGACAACCCCGCATGAGCTCGCCCAAGTGGAGTAGTCATCACCTAAAACCGCAGCGGTGGACCCTAACGCAATCAATGCGGCCAGGGCGATCTTCCGGAGCAATGGATCTGCGCTCATGAACTTTGGGTGGGGCGGGCGTGAAAAGTGAGGCCTTTGGCGTTGAGGAAGACTACAACGACGCACATCATTCAAGCGGAACCCCGCCAATCCTGCCATCTCAAATGATCCGCGCCATCTATCAAACACTCCGCGGTTCCTGCCATTCGGCATGCTTGCTGGAGATCCAACCAAGCCCCACCCGGAACCGTTACCGGAAGGCCTGGCAATGCCAGGACTGGTGAGCGCCCGGCAATCTGCCTTCGGGGTGCCGGAATCATGCGGCAAGCGGTACCCGATCAGGCCACAGGTTCACCGGCCAAGTCACCACGGCGATGCCAGGCATCGCGCAGCAACACCCGTCACTGCCCCGTCACCCTGAGCCGCATGAACAACCGGCCACCAGCCAGCGGCACGCTGAAGATGTGCGCGGAACCCGTGCCAGTGTCCGGCACCTCGGTCCAGCTTCCCGGCAGCAGGGTCGTGCTGTACTCCGCGCCGTATGTGATGCCGGTGACGCCAGGGGGCTGGGTGAATTCCATCACATAGTTGGAGCCGATGCGCTGCGCCTGTGGCAATTGCCCGGGCTGGTTCGGATCGACATGCAGACCGAAGGCCCGGTCTAGCAGAGCCTGAGCGGAACCATCGAGCGCCGCATTCGGCGCGAGGCTAACAGCCGGCAGCGCGACCACCGCGATGTTGTGCAGCGCCGCCGAGCCGCTGGCCACAGCCATCCAGCGCGCGCCGGCGGGCAGCCCGCTCGTGTCCACCGCAACCGGCACGGCGCTCGGTGTCATGCTGTTGTTACCTAGCTGACCGTAGGCATTGTCGCCCCAGGCCGCCAGCGCCCCGTCAGCGCGGAGGCCGACGCTGTGGCTGCCGCCGATCGCGATTTGCGTTAGAGAGGTGCCCGCCAGATCAATCGTCACGGGCACGTTGCTTTGGGTAACACCCGCCAGCCCCAACTGTCCGACTTTGTTCCAGCCCCAGGCGGCGAGCGTGCCATCGGCGCACAGCGCCAGGCTGTGGGCACCGCTGGCATGGATGGCCGACACCGATTTGCCGGCCAGCGCGCCGAACCCGCCGATGGGCACCGGCAGCGTGCTGGAAACTGTGCTGTCGTTGCCGAGTTGGCCGCGGTTGTTATAGCCCCAGGCCAACAAGGTGCCGTCGGTGCAAAGCGCCAGCGTGTGGTATTGTCCCGCGGCGAGCGCGCCGATACGCATGCCCGCAGGCGTGGCCACCGCCACGGGGACGGAACTGGTGGTCGTGCTGCCGTCACCCAGTTCGCCCTCATCATTGTAGCCCCAGGCCACCAACGTGCCGTCGTCGCACAGCGCGAAGCTGCCGTAGGCCGCCGCCGCTACCGCCACGACATGCTTGCCGACAAGCGCGCCCGTTTGATTCACTAGCGCCGGCACGCGGCGCGTCGCGGTGTCGCCGGTTCCCAACTGGCCGTAGTTGTTATAGCCCCATGCAACCACTGTGCCATCCGAACACAGTGCGAGGTTATGGAACGGCCCGGCGGAGATTGCTATCACTGTTTTGCCGGCGAGCGCGCCGGAGCGATCCACCGCCACCGGCACGCTGCTGGCCGCGGCAGAGTTGTTGCCTAACTGACCATAGACGTTGTAACCCCATGCGGCCAGCGTGCCATCCGAGCATAGTACCAGACTGTTCAGATAACCCTCTGCCACCGCTGTGATGGTCCTGTTAGCCAGCACGCCCGTGTCGTCGATCGAGGTCGGCAGCAGGCGGCGGGTGGTGGAGTTGTCGCCCAACTGACCATAACTGTTGGAGCCCCAGGCCACCGCCTTGGTGGCGGCCCATTGCAGGACCAGGTCATTGCCACTACCGCCGTAGTAGTTGGCTACGAAATCGTAGCCCTTCCCGGCATAATTCAAAGTCACCCGCTGTCCCTGCGTCAGATTGCCGAAGTTGCCGTAGATGAATGCAAGGCCGGTGTTTCTCACCATCATGAGGCTCGTTCCCGGCATCGGCGCATAATTGAGAATAATGTCAATCGGAATGCCGCTGGCCGCGAATCCATTGGCGCTCACCGGCACGTCGCTGGCGGAACCGAAGGTGAAGTTCAACGGCAGGCGGGTGACTGTGATGGTATATGTCTTGGTGGTGATGCCGTCTTCGGCTGTGACCAAGATGGTGATGATGGTGTTGCCAACCGGCAGGGCGAGTCGCCCGCTGGCCGCGCCGCTGGCGAGCGCCACGCCCTCCACTTGCACCGAGGCACGCGGATGATCGGTCACCGGAAGCACCGTCACCCCTTCGATGGCGAAGGGCACCGTGGCCACATAACTGGTGGTGGTCTTGGCAAAGTCCGGCCCAAAGGCGCCGGTATTCAAGCTCAGCGCAGCGAGTTTCGCATTGTCGCTGAGGGTGGTGAAGGTCATGTCGGCGCTTCGAACCACTCCGCCGTAGCTGGAGGCCACCACCCGGTAATGATAGAGGGTGCCCGGCGTCAGTCCGGCGATCGCGGCGCTGACCGCGGTGTCATTTTTGCCCGCGACTGCCGCCGGCACCGCTCCATCGCTGGTGAAGCCATACGTTTCATCCACACCATACTCAAAGGCGACGCTGACGGCATTGTCGCGGGCATTGACAGTACCGTGCAGGGTGGCGCTGAGGCCAGTGATTGCCGAGGCAGCGAGTGGGACGGCGGATGACAGGGGCATGGCGACAATGGCCAGGTTATGGGATCCGGTGGCGCCGGAGCATAGGTCCGTGACGCGCTCACCGACCGCCAGCGAGGAAAGCACCGCAATTCTGGGCACCGCCCAAGTTGTCATGCTGTTTTCGCCCAACTGGCCGGTGGCATTGTTGCCCCAGGCGACGATGGACCCATCGGAGCACAGCACCATGCTGTGCTGGCTGCCCGCCGACAGGGCGGTGATTTGCTTGCCGGCGAGCGCTGCGTTTGGCACCACGCGTGCCGGGCGTGACGAATTGGTGATGCTGTTGATACCAAGCTGGCCCTTGTCGTTGAGGCCCCAAGCCACCAGCGTGCCATCCGAGCACAGCGCCAGGCAGTGTTTTCCGCCCGCGGCGATGGCGGTGACGGTTTTGCCGGCCAGCTCGCCGCTCATATCCACGGCGACGGGGCTGCTACTCGAGCTGGTGCTGCCATTGCCCAGGCAGCCGGAATCGCCGGTGCCCCAGGCAATCAACGTGCCATCGGTGCAGAGCGCCAGATTGTGATAGGAGCCCACCGCGATCGCGCTGACATTTTTACCGGCCAAAGTGCCGGTGAGCGGGATATTCACCGGCCGCCAGGCGGTGTTGCCCACGCTTCCCGCGGGGTAGCTAGAACCCCAGGCCGCCAGCGTGCCATCCGCGCACAACACAAGCGCGTGGGCAGCCCCGACACCCATGGCGATCACCCGTTTTCCTAACAGCACCCCCGTCTGATCCACCGCCACCGGCACCGCGCTGCCGACACTGGTGCCATTGCCTAACATGCCGCTGGTCGTGACCCCCCAGGCCGCCAGCGAGCCATCATCACACAGCGCCAGACTCATCCCCGTGCCGGACGCGAGCGCCACCACCCGTTTGGCGGCCAGCACGCCAGTTAGATCGACATCCACCGGTGTCGGGCTGCCTATGATGGTGCCGTTGCCCAATTGCCCGAGGGCGTTGGCGCCCGCGGCCACGACGCGGCCATCGGTGCTCAGGGCCAAACCGAAGGCGGCACCGGCGGTGGTTGCGAGCGTGGTGCGGCCGGGCAGACCTTTGCCATATTGGGTTGGAACGGGCAGGAGGCAGTTTCCATAGAGACCATTGCCGAGTTGGCCATCGGTGTTAAGGCCCCAGCCCGCGACGCGGGTATTGGCCCAGCACAGCGCCATGTCATTGCCCGTGCCGGCGTGGTAGTCGGCCACGAAATGATAGGTCGTGCCGGCATAGTCAAGTGCCACCACCTGGCCCTGCGCGACATTGCCAAAGGCACCCTGGATCGGCTGGCCACCGGTGTTGCGGATCACGGTCAGCGCGGTTCCCGGCGTTGGCGCATAGCGCAGCGCGAAACTCGCCGTCATCCCCGTCGCCACAAAATACTCCGCGCTTACCGGGACATCGCTAGCCGCGCCAAACTCTAACATTTGCGGCAGCCGCGTCACCACCAGCGTGTATGTTAGAGACTCGTTGCCGGTCGGCGCGGTGACCGTTACGCTGATCGGATTGGCACCAACCGCCATTGGAATCGCGGCGCTGGGGCGGCCCGCGGCGAGGGCGACGCCGGCGACCGTGATGGTGGCGCCTTGGGCCGTGGCCCGCGGGGTGAGGGTGATCGCGGTGGTGGCGAAGGGCACTGTGGCCGCGTAACGCAGCAGGCTGCCGTCAAACGCCGGGGCCAGCGGGCCGCTGCTCAGGGTTAGATCGGCCAGGGTGGCCGCCGCGCTCGTGGTGAACGCCATCTCGTTGCCAAAAACCACCCCCGCCGGGGTCACCGTCCGCACCCGGCAATGATAGGTGACACCGGCCGTCAAACCAGTCAGGTCGGCGCTCGCTTGCACAGTGTCGGTGCCGGTCACTGCCGCCGGCTCGGCTGTCACCGTCGAGCCGTAGGCGGTGGTCAGCCCATAATCGAAGGCCAGCGTGACGTTGGCACCCAAGGGATTGATGCTGGCATTGAGGGTGGCGCGGTCCTGGCGAATTGCGGTGGCCGCCAGGGTGGTGGGCTCGATCCAACGGGGCATG
>Ga0118677_10011902_pt1 | contig 12902 bp, 12 predicted proteins | sample AliMusrvi5mmetaG_FD_86154 | JGI IMG/M metagenome (GOLD analysis project Ga0118677, IMG submission 86154)
TGGGGCCGGCGGCGAGTAGCTCGGCGTACTTCATGACTTCGGCGCGGATGAAGCCGCGGGCGATGTCGCTGTGGATGCTGTGCGCGGCTTCGACGGCGGTGGAGCCTTGGCGGATCGTCCAAGCGCGGACTTCGTCTTCGCCGGTGGTGAAGAAGGAAATATAACCGAGCGCTTTGTAGAGTTGCCGGGTCAGGACGGGCAGGGCCGGTTCGGCGATGCCGAGGGCGGTGAGGAATTCGGCGCGTTCCTTGGGGTCCTCGATCTGGGCGACTTCGACTTCGGTCTTGGCGGAGAGTTCGCAGACTTCGGCGCGGGGGCCGGTGACCTTGGCGCGGGTGGCGGCCAAGAGCTGGGCGTTGGGTTCGGTGCCGTTGAGGGCGACGACGAGGCCTTTCATGGTGAGAAACTGGAGGGAGCGGAGTTTCTTTTCGTCGCCTTCGTGCCAGGGGTATTCGCGGAGGGACTTGCCGGATTCCAGATACGGCTTGAGCTGGTCGAGCAGGGCGGCTTCGTCGGCGCGGTCCTGGTCGAACTTCTTTTTCTGGTCCTGGGCGATGCCGCTGAGGCGCGTTTCGATGAGGCTGAGGTCGCTGATGGCGAGTTCGAGGTTGATCTCGTCAATGTCGCGGAGGGCGTCCACGGAACCTTTGCTGTGGAACACGGCCGGGTCTTCAAACGCGCGGACGATGTGGCAGAAGGCGTCCATGTTTTTGAGTTTGTTCAGCCATTGTTCGCGGGGCTTGGGCTCGTGGGGCGGGGCGGGGGCGAGCGTGACTTCGATCTCGGCGAACTTGGTTTTCTTGGGATTGTAGAGCGCGGTCAGCTTGTCGATCCGCGAGTCGGCGACCTTGACGTTGCCGACGTGGAATTCGCCGGGCCGGCCGAGTAGATGGTCGAGCCCGATGCCGGTCATCAAGGAGAAAACAGTTTTTTTGCCGGTTTGGGGCAGGCCAATCAGCGCGATTTTCATAATTTTAATGGCGGCTAAGCCGCGGGCGGGCCGTTACGCTTTCAGGCTTTTGCAAAAGGCTTCGATGCGGTCAAGGCCCTTGGTGATGTTTTCCATGGAACTGGCATAGCTCAGGCGCATGTGGGCGTCGGTGCCGAAGGCGATGCCGGGGACGCAGGCGACGCTTTGTTGCTCGAGCAGCTTGGTGCAGAAACTTTCCGAGCCGAGGCCGAACTTGGAAATGTTCGGCAACATGTAGAACGCGCCCATTGGTTTGACGCAGGTGATGCCGGGAATCTTGGTAAGCCGGTCGTACATGTATTCGCGGCGGCCGGCAAATGCCGTGACCATTTCGCCGATGAAACTCTGGTCGCCTTGCAGCCCGGCAAGCGCGCCCTTCTGGGCGAAGCTGGTGGGGTTCGAGGTCGAATGGGATTGAATAGAGTCAATCGCGGCGGCGATGGCAACCGGCGCGGCGATGTAACCAAGCCGCCAGCCGGTCATCGCATAGGCTTTGCTGAAGCCGTTAACGGTGATGGTGAGGTCGTAGATTTCCGGGCTCAAGCCGGCCAGGCTCGTGGAAACGGCACCGTCGTACGTGATCTTCTCGTAGATTTCGTCCGACAGCATGAGGATTTCTTCTTCAACCGCGACTTCGGCCAAGGCGAGCAATTCGTCCCGGGTGTAAACGCTGCCGGTCGGGTTGCCGGGGGAATTGAGGATAATCATCTTCGTGGCCGGCGTCATGGCGTCACGGAACTGGTCGGGCGTAATCTTGAAGCCGTTGGCTTCGCTGGTCGGGATCGTAACCGGCGACGCGCCGGCGAGCTTGACCATTTCCGGATAGCTGAGCCAGAACGGGGCCGGGATGATGACTTCATCGCCGGGATTGCAGGTGGCGATGATGGCGTTGTAGCAGGAATGTTTCGCGCCGCAGTTGACGATGACCTGCGATGGTTTGTAGTCGAGACCGTTCTCGGTTTTCAACTTCTCGGCGATGGCAGCGCGGAGTTCGGGCGTGCCGGACGATGGCGTGTACTTGGTGAAGCCGGCATTGAGGGCGGCGATGGCAGCATCTTTGATGTGCTGGGGTGTGTCAAAGTCCGGTTCGCCGGCACCGAAGCCGGCAACGTCAACGCCGTCGGCTTTGAGTTTCTTGGCCTTCGCATCAATGGCGAGCGTAAGGGATGGGGTGAGGGTGGTAGCGCGGTCGGCAAGTGGGTTCATAGGGACGACTTTCGGTTGTTAGAGGTGGCAGTTGTAAAACTGCTCGACGAGCGGTTTCAGGTTGTTCTCGCGAATTTTGATGATGGCCATTTCGCGTTTGGCGTTTTCGGGGGAATCGCTGGCGTGAGCGGCGTTGACCATGATGTCCTGGCCAAGTTCCCGGCGGATGGTGCCCGGCGCGGCTTTGCGCGGGTCAGTCGGCCCGAGCACACTGCGGATTTTATTGACGGCATCCGGCCCTTCATACACGAGCGCGACAATTTTCTCGGACGAGGCGTCGCCCGGTTCGGTTGAGTCGTGGCCGGTCATGAAATGGACGATGTTGTTGAATTGCCAGTCGGCGTGCACCGGCGCGAGAATTTGGCCGAGGGTGATCTCGGCACCGTCGGGCAAGGCGTAGCCGAATTCTTTTTCGATCAGGGTCTTGGCGCGCGGGCCGGAAATCTTGCCAAGGATGTCGCGCAACACTTGCCGGACCGGGCCGTAAAAATCGCAGGCTTCGGCAACGGTCATGTGATGGACTTTGATGGCGATGATGGACAGGCCCGTCCGCGAAATTAAATCCACAATGTTGCCGGGCCGGGCGCTGGGGAAGCGGAAATTATCGGGCTTGAGGAGCACGAGCGTTTGTTGGACATTCGTGCGAGCAGGATACCGGACAACGTTTTCGAGAAAGCCGGTGTCGTCGCTGGCGTGCCGGGCCCAGATTTTGATTTTCTCTTCGATCTCCTCGGTGACGGGCGCGGCAAGCACGGCCGGCTCGAAGTAGCGGACTTGGCCATCGGGGCTGACAATATAATCGCCGTAGGTGTCGCGAATGGTTTCCCCGGCTGGTCCGCGGCCCGGTTCAATCTGGCCGACAGCGGCCCGGACTTTTTTCACGGCGTCCTCGCCCTGAAAGACGAGCATCATCACCCGGCGGCGTTGGCCGGTCTTCAGGTCGGGCGCGTAATTGTCGAGAATGTATTGGCGGATCAACTCCTGCACGCGCCGGTCGCTCGTGTTCGACGCGGAGATGATGGTGTCGGCATACTCAGCCGCCAACTCGCGACTCGGCGCAAACATCCGCGCCGCGACCAAGTCGAGTGCCGTCCGTGTGAACAAGCGGGCGATCACGCCGCCGGTACGCGATTTGTAAATCGTGTACGGATTGATGATGACGTAAGCGAGTTGGTTGTGATTCATGTGCTTCAGGAACCGGCGGTGCCGGTAGTTAATGCTGACCGCAGTGCGGTTACTTCTTGGCGCCGATGCGGAACAACTTTGTGCCGCAATCCGGGCAGACGCCTTGCAGGGCTGGCCGGCCGTTCTTCATTGTCACTTCCTCGGGCTTGGCCATTTCTTTTTTCGCCTTACATTTTACGCAATATGCTTCAGCCATAATTCTCCTTTAGTTCCGCTGTGGTTGCAGTGGAATCGTTGGAATCTTAGTGGTCGCATCCCGGAGCGTCAAGCGGCAAAGATAGCTGTCAGAGCTGTTCGACCAACTGGTGGAGTTGCGTTTCCTGCTGTTCAATGGACTCAACCAGCCGGAATTGGGTGCGGCACCGGTCGAGGTTGTGGCCGGGCCGGTGGACTTTAAAGTAGGTGTCACCGGCCAGATAATCGGCGAGAAAGCGCAATCCGATTTCCAACGTGATCACCTTGCCGGCTTCCGGGAGCAAGCGGCGTTCGGCCGGCGTGAGAAACCCGCCGGCCGCGCTCCAATAACCGCGCACTAACGCCGCAAACATCGGCAATTGCATCGTCACTTTCGCCAAATCACGCTCGTCTTCCGTAACCGGACTGGTAGTGGTGCGGACCATGTCGCCAAAATCGTACAACGCCAGCCCCGGCATCACCGTGTCCAGATCAATCACGCACACGCCCGCGCCGGTCGCGTCGTCGAGCATCACGTTATTGAATTTCGTGTCATTGTGCGTGATTCGTTCCGGTAACCCGGCTGCGAGGAGTGCGCCGGTTATCGGTTGATGACGCAACGCAAATTCGATTTCGGGACCGGCTAGTTTTGCGCGATTGGCGGCGTCAGTGGCCAACGCGCGTTCAAATTCCGCAAACCGTTTCGGCGTGTGATGAAAATCCGGGATCGTGTCGTGCAGCCGCGGTGCCGGTAAGTCTGTGAGCATGTATTGGAACCGACCGAACGCTTTGGCCGCTTCGTAAGCTTGCGCCGGCGACTCCACCGCGTCGTAAGTGCGCGCCCGCTCGATAAAATCGTAGACGCGCCAATAGTTGCCAGCCGCATCCCGATGCCACGGCTGACCGGCCTGCGACGGGATCAGTGTTAACGCCTGCCGGGCCGAGTCCGTCACGCCGGCCAATTTCTCGCGCAGATGGCCGGTCACGCGCTGAATGTTTTCCATGAGCGCGACCGGGTTCTTGAAGATGCGGTGGTTGATGCGTTGGAAAATGTAGCGCGCCGGCATGCCGGCGCGGTCAAACGTGACCCGGTAAGTGTCGTTGATGTGGCCGGAACCGTACGGTTCCGCGCCAACGAAATTGCCCAGTATCTGAAATTGCCGTGTGATCGCACACAGATCAGGTTGGTTTTTTGTCATTGATCGCTAACTAGTTCCTTACCCGCCCCGGTAACTCAGGAAAAGAAAAAAGTGGAAACACAAACCGGCTGGCGACACTTGGCCGCCAGCCGGTTGTGGGGTGAAGGGTTGGCTTAGCCTTTGCGGCCGGTCACGCCTTTGGTGCCGGCGGTGATGGTGCGGGCTTTTTCCGCAGGACGCAACGCGCGGACGGCGGCACCGGCCTGCCACATTTCGCTGTTGCGCATGATGGCGAGTTCCTTGGCGAGCTTGGCCGGGTAGTCTTTGGCGCTGCAAGTCTTGATGACGTGCGCGGCTTCATTTCCGGAGGCGACGCGGGCGTAAAGCGCTTTAAACACCGGCAGGGCGGCTTTCTTGAAAGCCGGTTTCCAGTCGAGCGCGCCGCGTTGGGCGGTCTGCGAGCAGTTGGAATACATCCAGTCCATGCCGTTCTCATCCACGAGGCGGATGAGGCTCTGGGTCAATTCTTCAACGGTCTCGTTGAACGCTTCGCTCGGCGTGTGGCCGTGGGCGCGGAGGACGTCGTATTGCGCTTCGAGGACGCCGGCCAGGCAGCCCATGAGGACACCGCGTTCGCCGACGAGGTCACTGTTGGTTTCGTGTGGGAACGTGGTAGGGAAGAGGTAGCCGGAACCGACGGCAATGCCGACGGCGAGACAGCGTTCCTCAGCGCGGCCGGTGGCGTCCTGGAACACGGCGAAGCTGGAGTTGATGCCGGCGCCGCGGAGGAAATTGCGGCGGACATTGAGGCCGGAACCTTTCGGCGCGACCATGATGACGTCCACATTCTTCGGCGGAACGACGCCGGTCTTCTTGTGGTAGGTGATCGAGAAGCCGTGCGAGAAATAGAGCGCGTCACCGGCTTTGAGATTGGCTTTGATGGTCGGCCAGACGACGCGTTGGGCGGCGTCGGAGACGAGGAATTCGATGATGGTGCCGCGTTGGACGGCTTCGGCCACCGGGAAGAGGGTCTTGCCGGGCACCCAGCCGTCGGCGATGGCGCGGTCCCAGTCGCGTTTGAATTCGGGCGCCTGGCCAATGATGACCTTGAAGCCGTTGTCCTTCATGTTTAACGCCTGCGCCGGGCCTTGGACGCCGTAGCCGATGACAGCAATGGTTTCTTTTTTGAGGACTTGCCGGGCTTTCGCCAGCGAGAATTCCTTGCGGGTGATGACGGTTTCTTTCGTGCCGCCAAAATTAATGAGTGCCATGTGTGTGTTTCCTTTTCGTTGGTTGGTTGAAATTATTTGCGCGGCATCGCGACCTTGCCGGTGCGCGTGATGTCGCTGATGCCGAACGGTGCCATGAGTTCGAGGAACGCGCCGATCTTCGATTCGTCGCCGGTAATCTGGATGGTCAACGTCTGGTGCGTCACGTCCACAATCTTGGCGCGGAAGATGTCGCAAATCTGCATGATCTCCGGGCGCGCCTTGGCGGTAGCGGCGATTTTGAGCAGGACCAATTCGCGGTCCACGTACTCGCCGTCGCGGAAATCCTGAACTTTGAGGACTTCGACAAGCTTGTTGAGTTGCTTGGTGATTTGCTCCAAAACGGCGTCGTCGCCCTTGACGACGATGGTCATGCGCGACGTCGTGGCGTCCTGCGTCGGCGCGACATTCAAGGTCTCGATGTTGAATCCGCGCCCGCTGAACAGGCCGCTGATCCGCGTCAAGACGCCGAATTTGTTTTCCACTAAAACTGACAGGGTATGTCTCATGAAAGCGGCGGTTTTATACGGCAAAACCCGCATTCGTGCAACTGCATTGTTGCCCCGCCCGGCAACTCACGATATTATGGCCGGCATGAACCACAACGAGTGGGCCGATGTATTCCGGGAATGTTACGTCAAGGCGGTGGCCGCGTATCGCGGCGGCAATCGCCAGCCGGCAACCTTCTTCGATGCCGACGAGACCGCGTTCCTCGCCGGCATCGGTTGCACGCCGCAAGAGCTTTATGACTTCGCCGAGGATTGGTGTGGCAGTCAGGAACCGTCGTTTGCGACGGTATTGTTGATTACGGCAGCCCGGCGCGATTATTTTCTCACGATCCAGAAAAGCCAGCCGACCGGCCGCATGATTGCGATGGCCGACCTGCCGGCAAAGGACGCCGCGCTGGGCGGCTTTATCTGGTTGCCCCGGCAAATCGCCAAGGCCCGCGCCAAGTTGGCCGGCGAAATGCCGGCGGATCTGATGTATGGTTGCGGTGGCGACCGGGCGTTCTTCAAACGCGTGAAATGTCATCCTGCCGATTTCCTGCGCGTCGTTTGGGCCGCCCACGACGATGATCAAAAAATCATCGCCTACATCCGGCAATGCGCCGGCGGCAGGTAGTTAACCGCGGTCACAATTATGTTTTTGCCAACCACGCCGGAGGAAGTAAAACGCCATGGCTGGGATGCGCTTGATGTCATTCTCGTTACCGGCGACAGCTACATCGACAGTCCCTACATCGGCGTCGCCGTCATCGGCAAAATCCTGACGCAGGCTGGTTACCGGGTCGGCATCATCGCGCAACCAACCGAAACCGACATCGGCCGGCTCGGCGAACCAAAATTATTTTGGGGTGTCACCGCCGGCAGCGTCGATTCGATGGTCGCGAATTACACCGCGCTGAAGAAACGACGCAAGAGCGACGATTACACGCCGGGAGGCGTGAACAACCGGCGACCGGACCGCGCCTGCATCGTCTACACGAATTGGATCCGGCGGTTCGCGAAACCGGCGCGGCCGATTGTGCTTGGTGGAATCGAGGCCAGCTTACGGCGGGTGCCGCATTATGATTACTGGTCGAACTCCATCCGCCGGTCGCTCCTATTTGACGCGAAAGCGGATTTCATCCTGTACGGCATGGCGGAAAAATCGGCGCTGGAAGTTGCCGGCGCATTCCGTGCCGGCAATAATCCGCGCGCCGTGCGTGGTCTGAGCTACATCGCTAAAGAAAAACCGGCCGATTACATCGAGTTGCCGGCGTATGAGACGGTGGCGGCAGACAAAACAGCGTTCATCGAGATGTTCCACACGTTTTACCAGAACAACGACCCGGTCAGCGCGAAAGGCTTGTGCCAGCAACACGGCGACCGGTGGCTGGTGCAGAACCCGCCGGCGTTGTACGAAGCGCTGCCGGATCTCGATTTCGAGCGGGCGCAGCATCCGTTTTACGAGAAGCAAGGGCCGGTCAAGGCGTTGGAGACAATCCGGTTTTCCATCGCGACGCACCGGGGCTGTTACGGCGAATGCAACTTCTGCGCGATCGGCGTCCACGAAGGGCGCACCATCCGCTCGCGCAGCGCGGCGTCCATTGTGCGCGAGGCAGAACAACTCACCAAGCATCCGCAGTTCAAGGGCAACATCCACGATCTCGGCGGACCTACGGCCAACATGTACGGTTTCGAGTGCGACCACAAACTCCAACACGGTGCTTGTCCGAAGAAGCGCTGCATCTTTCCCACCGTCTGTTCCCAATTGCCGGTGAATTACCGGCCGATTATTGATGTGCTGCGCCTGGTGCGCGCGTTGCCGGGTGTGAAGAAAGTGTTTGTCGCCTCCGGCATCCGGTATGACATGGCGTTGACTGACGAATATCTCCGGGAACTCGTGACGCACCATGTCTCCGGGCAGTTGAAGGTCGCGCCGGAACACACCACCGATTCCGTCCTGAATAAAATGGGTAAACCGGGTACCGCGGCGCTTCTCGATTTCCGGCAGCGATTCAACGAACTCTCCCGCGCGGCCGGCAAGCCGCAATTTTTGACGTACTACATGGTCGCCGCCCATCCCGGCTGCACCGACGAGGACATGGCGGAACTGAAACGCTTTACCAGCGAGAAATTGCAGATCAATCCCGAACAAGTGCAAATCTTCACGCCTACACCGTCCACGTACTCGACGTTGATGTACTACACCGAGCTGGATCCATTCACGCGCGAGCCGATCCAAGTGGAGAAAGACCTGCGGCGCAAAGAACGCCAGAAAGACATTGTCACATGCAAACGGACGACGTAGCCCCAGTCCCCAATCCGCCGGCCACCCCGCACAAGCGGCGGCCCCGGTATTCCGGCAAAAATCCACGCCGGTTCGAGGACAAGTACAAGGAACACCAACTCCATCCGGACACGATTGCCAAGGTGATCGCTGCCGGCAAAACGCCGGCCGGCACGCACCGACCCATCATGGTGGCGGAAATTCTCGAAGTGCTCAATCCCCAGCCGGGCGAAGTCGCGGTGGATTGCACGCTCGGCTATGGCGGCCATGCCAGGGCAATTCTCGCCAAAATCCAGCCCGGCGGCCGGCTGATCGGTTTGGACGTGGACCCGATTGAGCTGCCGAAGACCGAAGCCCGGTTGCGGGAACGCGGCTTTGGGACGGATGTGCTCACAGTCCACCGCAGCAACTTTGCCGGCCTGCCAAAAGTTTTGGTGGCCGAACAACTTGCCGGCGCCGACCTGATTCTCGCCGATCTCGGCGTGTCCTCAATGCAACTCGATGATCCGGGGCGCGGGTTCTCAGTCAAGCTGACCGGGCCACTCGACATGCGGATGAATCCGCAGCGCGGCCAGCCGGCCACGATGCTGTTGGAACGCAGCGACGCCGGCAAGCTGGCGGAGTTGCTGGTGGAAAATTCTGACGAACCTCGCGCGGAACTGCTCGCCGCCGCGCTGGCTGGAAAACATTTCGCCACCACCCGAGTGCTGGCGGAGACGATTCGCCGCGCGCTGCCGGCCACGGTGCTCGATGATGAACGCGAGAACACGATTCGGCGCGTGTTCCAAGCTTTGCGGATTGCGGTGAACGAGGAATTGTCGGCGCTCGGCATGTTTCTGCGGAACCTGCCGGGCTGTCTCAAGGCCGGCGGACGGGTGGCGATCCTGACATTTCACTCCGGTGAAGATCGCCGGGTGAAGAAAGCGTTTGAAGCCGGGCTGGCTGCGGGCGAATACAGCGACATTGCCGGCGAAGTGATCCGGGCGTCTTCGTCGGAGAGGTACGACAATCCGCGCTCCAGTTCCGCCAAGCTCCGCTGGGCCCGCCGGTCAGTCGGCTGAGGCGCCGCTGAACTGGTCAGACTTGCTTTTGAACAACACGTTGAAGGTGGTCAACGAGCCGTAGCTGCGGGTGATGTACTGCTGCAGTTCCACCTTGTCGGCATCGGTCAACTTCTCGTGGCCGTTGATCTTCTGCTCCAACACGCGGAGATTGTTGCGCAACATCACGATCTTGTGGAAGAACACTTCGAGCGGCACTTCCTTGGGTTGCAGGCTGGCATCGGACGGGTGGAGCACCAGCTTGCCGGCGTGCCAACGCGCGCCGAGCTGTTCGATCACTTGGTCCGGTTTATCGTAACCGAGTTCCCGCACCACCGCCTGGGCCGTTTGCTCAATCAATTGCGCCAACGGCATGTCCAAGCCGGTAATGGCGGCGGACGCCGTGACGGGTTGCAGGTCGGTCAATTCGGGCGCAACGGATTTGCGGCCGTCATCAAACTGGATTTCCGCGGTCTGCTCATTGAGAGCCTTGACGGTGCCAAGGCCGTGTTGCGGATGCCGGACCTGCTGACCGATGTGCAATGAATCAATTTTCATAAGGGGACTGTTCCACAAGACCGGCGCGGTGTAAATGGTTTCATGGGCGGGCGAGCAAACAGCAACTGATTCTCCATAGGTGTTTTGACTAGGCCCGAATCAGTCATGGCTCTCATTGCCTTGTCGGATGTGGAGACAGATAGTGACCGTGGCCAGCAATCTGGGCAAAGCCAAAAAAATGTCGTGGGTCTAACCAAAACGAAAGTAATTAATCATATGCCTCAAGGTGATAAATCCAGCTATACGGACAAGCAGAAACGTCAGGCGGCGCACATCGAAGCCGGCTACAAGAAAAAAGGGTTGAAGACCAAAACCGCAGAAACCCGCGCGTGGGCGACTGTCAATAAACTTACCGGCGGCGGCAAAAAGAGCGGCTCCGGCCTGAAGCGGAACTAATTGCCGCGGTTACGCACGAGCCTGATGGCGTTGCCTACCAATAAAACGAAGATCGTGTGTACGATCGGACCGGCATCTGAATCGCCAGCGGCTCTGCGCCAATTGTTGGATGCCGGGATGAATATTGCCCGGCTCAACTTCTCGCACGGTGATTTTGTCTGGCAGCAAACCGTCATCAACAATCTCCGGCAGGCGGCGCGGCAAGCCCGCAAACGCGTCACGATCATGGCGGATCTGCCGGGCCCGAAGCTCCGGATCGGGCAAGTGGCCAACGAGCCGCTTAAGTTGGAGCGCGGCGGTTCTTTCACGTTGACCACGGGTGAAATAACCGGCGACCAACGGCGCGTGTCGGTTAATTTCCCACGGCTGCTCACCGCCGTCAAACCGGGCGACTGCGTGTTCCTCAACGACGGCAATATTCAACTGGAGGTGGTCAAAGTCGCCCGCAACGACGTGGAGTGCCGCGTGCTGGTCGGTGGCGAGCTGCGCTCGCGAAAGGGGCTGAATCTGCCCGGAATCGACTTGGGCATCAGTGCGTTCACCGACCACGATCGCGCCTGCCTGAAGTTCGCATTGGAAAACGGCGTGGATGCGATCAGCCAGTCCTTCGTCGAAACCGCGGCCGACGTGAACGCGGTGCGGCAAGCGGCCGCTGACTTGGGACAGCACCCGTTCATTATTGCGAAGATTGAACGAGCGGGAGCACTGGCCCATATCGATGAGATCCTGAAAGCCGCCGACGGAATCATGATCGCCCGCGGCGACTTGGGGGTGGAAACCCCGATTGAACGAATGGCCGTGGTCCAGAAACAATTGATTAGCCGGGCCAACCGGTCCGGGAAACCAGTCATCACCGCCACGCAACTGCTGGAGTCAATGGTGGATCATAACCGCCCCACCCGGGCGGAAGCCACCGATGTGGCGAACGCCATTCTGGACGGCAGCGATTGCGTGATGCTGTCCGAGGAATCGGCGATGGGAAAGTTCCCGGTCGAGGCCGTGAAAATGCTTGTGAAGATCGCCGCCGCCACCGAGCCGGACCGCACCGCTGTGCGTGCCCAACCAGTCTTCGCCAATTACAATCGGGATGGCGATGTTAATCTTGTCGAGCTCATCGCGCACACTGTCCGATACACGGTGGATCAGCTCAACCCCATGGCGGTCATCGTTCCCACGACCACGGGCTACACCGCCCGAATGTTCTCCCGCTTCAAGTTGCCAGTGTGGATCGCGGCCGTCAGCCCGGATGAAGCCACCTGCCACGGTTTGCAGTTTTCATACGGAGTCGCGCCGATTCATGAGCCGGAGCATCCTCGCGATTGGAACGCGTTTGCCCGGTCCTGGGCGCAAAGCGAAGGATTGCCAAATGAAATGGTGGTGCTCGCGGAAGGCCTTTCCCAAGATCACCGGCAGACTAACCCTCGAATGGAAATCATTGATCTGCGCCCAGCCAGCACCGGCCAATCCGCGCCCAAGTGTGACTTGGACTGACCACAATGAAAGAAATATTCGACTACGATGTCGCCATTCTCGGCGGTGGCAGCGCCGGTTACGCGGCGGCGCGGACGGTGGCGGGCACCGGTTTGCGAGCAGTCGTGATCGAAGGCGGGGCGGAAGTGGGCGGGCTGTGCATCTTGCGCGGTTGCATGCCGACGAAGGCGCTGCTGTATGCCGCTGAAGTCCTGCACCGCGCCGGCCATGCCGCGCCGTGGGGTATCCGGGCGGAAAATGTGGGGTTCGACTTTGCGCAAGTGATGGCGCGCAAGAACGCGCTCATCAAAGAGTTTGCGGATGATCGCCGCCAACAACTGGCCGGTGGCAAATTCAAGTTCATCCGCGCCACGGCACGCTTTCTCGATCCGCACACGGTCGTGCTGAGCAATGCCGAGCCGCCGGTCACCGCGGCGCATTTTGTGATCACGACCGGTTCTGTCGTCGCGCCGCCGCCGTTGCCGCAGCTTCGCGATGTCGGCTATCTCACCAGCGATGAGGCCTTGCAGTTGACGCAACTTCCGAAATCGTTGATCGTCCTCGGCGGCGGCGCGGTGGCGGTGGAATTGGCGCAGTTTTTCGCGCGGTTCGGCGTCACCGTCACGCTTCTCCAACGCAGCGCGCACATTTTGCGGGAGTTCGACACCGATGCGGCGGTGGAAATTGAAAAAGTCTTCCGGCGCGACGGCATCGAGGTGTTCAC
>Ga0118677_10011903_pt1 | contig 12901 bp, 4 predicted proteins | sample AliMusrvi5mmetaG_FD_86154 | JGI IMG/M metagenome (GOLD analysis project Ga0118677, IMG submission 86154)
GTCTGTGCGCGGGCCTGCTCGAGGGCGGCGACGCGCTGGGCTAATGTAGCGTTCGATACATCGAACGCAGCCTGTTTTGCGTCGAAATCCTGCTTGGCGATGAGCTGGGCAGTATAGAGGGCCTGGGCGCGGTCGAAGTCGAGTTTTTTCTGCTCGAGGTCAGCCTTGGCCTGGGCGATGTTGGCCTGGGCGGTATTTTCGGCGGCCTGGTAGGAGGCGATGTCTGTCTTGGAGCTGGCGATGGCGGCCTGCTGGGCGTCGACGGTGGCCTCCGGCTGGACGCTTTCGACGCGGGCGACTACATCTCCTTTATGGACATGATCGCCCTCTTTGACATAGAGGTGGGTGATGCGGCCAAAGGAGGTGGCTCCAACATTGACGTACGTCTTAGGCTTGATCTGGCCTGTGCCACTTACGGTGGAGACGAGATCCTCCCGGGCGACCTTGCCGGTGGCGACCTTGATAATGCCTGCCTGGCCGTGGAGGATGGTGCCGGCGATGATGCCTGCCAGAGCAAGGACGATGACGACGACTATGATGATCTTCTTGGTGCTCATTCGATCTTTCTAAACGCAGATAGTTTCATGCGAGCCGGTTAGCCGGAGATAAGCTGCCGACATGGATGACGCTCCAGACCGGCTGCGAGTAAATACGTGGTAGAGGCGACGTTAGTTCCGTTGCCTCCAGGTGGTAGAGGCGACGTTAGTTCCGTTGCCTCCAGGATGAAGAAGACACAAGTGACAAAACAGATAGCAGACAAGGGAAAGCCGCAATCGCTTTGAGGCTACTGCCAGGGAACTTCTGTTTCAGTTGATGATAGCAGGGACGGGGCTGGAGGGTGGCTTGTAACGGGGAGGTGGGCGCACTACAATGAGGAGTCGGGTTCCGTCTCTGTGCCATGCAATGGGCCAACCGGACCGGAGGCAGAGCCACGAGAAGGAACCAGGCAAGGGAAGTTTGCAAAGCAGGAGCATTGCAGGCGATGAGAGCATCGGGCGGAATGGTTCTGGGCGTGATGTTGATCTCCCTTGGGGCGTGGTGGGGTGGCGCGCGGGTGCAGGCAGCACCTGCTGTCGACGGCGTGACCCAGGTTCCGGTAACAGTGGAGAAGCCGAACCCATTGAAGAGGCGGCTGACGGACAAGGAAAAGATTACCCAGCAAAAGGCGCTGAAAGAGGAGTTGAAGGGCGTCTACAAGACGTGGCTGGACCAGGATGTGGTGTGGATCATCACGGAGACCGAGCGCCAGGCGTTCAAGCAACTGAGTAACGATGAGGAACGGGACGCGTTCATCGAGAACTTCTGGCAGCGACGCAACCCGAAGCCCGACTCCCTGGATAACGAGTACAAGGATGAGGTGTACGCGCGGATTGCGTACGCGAACGAGCACTTTGCAGCGGGCAAACCGGGATGGATGACGGACCGCGGACATATCTACATTGCGTACGGCCCTCCGGACGACAAGGACACACACCCCAGCGCGGGAACGTACGACCGGCCGATGGCGGAAGGCGGTGGAGATACGATCGCCTTTCCGTTCGAGATATGGCACTACCGATATCTGGAAGGGATCGGGGACAACATCGACCTGGAGTTTGTGGATACCTGCATGTGCGGGGACTACCACTACACGATCGACCGGTCTGAGAAGGACGCACTGAAGAACACACCGAATGCCGGATTAACGTTGTCTGAGCAGAACGGTGAGACGGAGAAGAAGGACCGTACAGCGGGCGGGGTTGAGCAGTTGGGACTGGCCCCCGGCCTGGCGACACAGGAACAGGACAAGCAGTTCGACCGGCTGGACATGGCAGCCAAGATCATGTCTCCTCCACCGATCAAGTTCCAGGACATGGAAGCGTTCATGGCGGACTCCAAGATTCTGACCGGGCCACCGTTCCTGTTCGATGTGCGGACGGACTATGTGAAGGTGACCAACGACACGGTGATTGTGCCGATCACGGTGCAGGTAAAGAACTCTGACATCACGTTCGAGACGAAGGACGGGGTGTCTGTAGGCAAGGTGAACGTGTTGGGGCGAGTGTCTACGATGACCCACAAGATCGTTCCCGACGGGACATTTGAGTACCCGCTTGAGGTGAACACGCCGAGCGAGCTTCTGCCGGCGAAGCAGAAGGCATCGTCGATCTTCTGGACTGCGCTGCCGCTGAAACCGGGGATGTACAAGATCGACATCGTGATCAAGGACGTGAACAACCCGGACCACATTGGACACTGGACCCGTGCGATCAACGTACCGAAGTATGACGACGACACACTGGGTCACTCGTCGTTGATACTGGCCGACGAGATGTACCGCGTTCCTTCGAAGGAGATCGGATCGGGAAGTTTTGTGCTTGGGGAAACGTTTGTGCGTCCCCGGGTGGCGACCAGCGGAGCGGTCCCTGCCCCAGCCAAGTTCAGCCGGGCACAGAGCCTGAACTTCTGGATGCAGGTGTATAACCTTGGGATCGACGAGAAGAGCAAGCAGAACAATGCGACGATCAGCTATGAGATTGTGAACCTGGGAACCAACAAGCTGGTTCTGAATACGCAGGAATCGAGCAAGACATTGAGCCCGAATGCGGACCAATTGACGTTGGAGAAGAGCCTCCCACTAGCCAACATGCAGCCGGGGCAGTATCAGGTGAGTATCAAGGTGAACGATGGTGTGACCAAGCAGCAGACGGAGGAGTCGGCAAAGTTTTCTGTGGACTAAGAGTCTGGTAGATTGCAGTAAGCTGGCATGGAAGGTCCGAAGCGCTGGAGTCAAAAGAGCGCTGGATGGAAGAAGTTGAGGACGGATGCGCGGATAACCGGCGCGACGATTACGCGGATTGCAGGGCGATGATCGGCTGCTGGCGCAGAGCGTTCTTTCGGGACGATATTCCAGTCCCTTTTGAGGAGAAGGCCACGACGCACAGGATGATGCGAACTGTGCAACGTAGCTGGATACGATACGGGTTTGTGCTAGGCGGGCTGCTGTTGTGGCAGATGCCTGGGATGGGCGTTGCAGCCTGGGCTGCAACGGTCTCCGGCGTAGTGCGCGATGCGCAGGGCGTGGCGCAGATGGGAGTGCTGGTGGAGGCGCTCTCGGCCGATTCGAACCGCGTGGGAACGGCACTGACCGACATGGCTGGGCGATACCGAATTGCCAACCTGACAGCAGGTAAGTACCGGGTGCGCGCCTCGGCAGTATTATTCATGCCCACAGTGCTGAGCAATCTGCGCCTAACGACGGAGATGCGAGCGACGGTGAATCTTACGTTGAGCATGCTGTCGGAGCCAGTGTCGATGCTGCCCGCGGAACGGCGCAGGCCGGATGAACCTAGCGACGACTGGACATGGACATTGCGCTCCGCGGCGAACCGACCGATCCTGCGTTTACTGGGCGACGGGAGCGTTGTTCTGGTGTCGTCTGGCGCGAGGGAAGCGTCACACGGTACGCCGATCAAGGCACGCGCCAGCGTGCATAGCGGGAACGGCGGGTTTGGCGGAGGCGGAGTACACAGCGTGGTTACGCTGGACCGGGCAGGGAACAACGGTACGGATGGGGTTCTGCGGGCCGAGGTTGCGACGTTAGGTGCGGGCACCAGGGTGGCTCCGGCCAGCGAAGTGGATGCGGGATACGAACACAATGGGGCGCTGGGTGGCGGATCGAGGATGGTGGTGAGCTTTGCGTCCCATCCGGAGATGATGAGTTCCGGCGGTGACGGTGGCAACGCGATGGGCATGCAGACAATGCGCATGACGAGCGCGGAGAAGATGCAGTTGGGCGATGCGGTGGATGTAGAGGCCGGAGGCACGGTGTACGCGATCCATACGACGGGGACTACACTGTCCGCGCAGCCATTTCTGAGCGTGACAGTACATCCGGGCCAGGTGTGGGCGGTGCGCTACAAGTTGGCGACCGCTCGCGATCTACAGAGCTTTGATGGGATGGATTCGATTACAGCCGACCTGCCGGTGGCGGCGGTGTGCGGCGCACGGCTATGCACCGAGAGCGGCAGCCACCAGGAGATATCACTGAGCCGGAAGGCTGGCGGCGGTGTGCTGGAGGCGGCGGTGTACCGCGATGCGATTGGGCTTTCCTCCGTTGCTGGAACCGGGATTGCGGGCAACCGAGCAATGAGCGCGGGTGAGTTGGCTGGGAGCGGAACCATGGTGGATACAGCAACGGGCAGCTTCCGGCTACTGGCTTCGGGATACACGACGAATGGGATGAGCATTAGACTTTCTGAGCCGTTGAGTGCGAACCTGTGGGCGGCGCTGGAGTACGAGAGCGGCGCGGCGCTGGCGGAACAGAATGAGAGTGCGCGTGGTTTGGCGGAGGTAGCAGCGGGGTTGCACGCGAAGGCTGCCGAGGCGGCGACGGTCGCTGTGAAGGGGCGAGTACAGCGCACCGGGACGAAGCTGCGCGCGTCGTACCGCTGGCAGCCTGGGCGTCTGGTGACGGCGGTGGGGCCGTACGGGGCAAACAGCAACCAGGCGTTCCTGAGCTTCTATGTGGGGCAGGAACTGCGTTGGGGAGACAGATTGCCGCTAGGGTTGGAGGCCACGATCGACGTGACCAACCTGCTGGCGGAGGGCTATCAGCCGTTTCTGTCGGCGGATGGACGGACGCTTTTTCTGGCGCAGTCTCCGCGGACGATCGAGGGTGGGTTGTCGTTCAGGTTTTAAGCGGCTGAAGCCGTTTCCTTCCACAGCAGCGCGAGGAGTATGGCAAGGGCGCAAACCCACATCTCAGAATCGAGATGTGGGGCACCCGGCTTAAAAGCTGACCTCAGGGGCTAAAGCCCCCTTGATTTTGCTGCATTTACGGCACGGCTGAAGCCGTGCCCTTAAGCAAAACAGAGCTTTTCTGCACCGCGAAAGCCCACATCTCAGAAGCGAGATGTGGGGCACCCGGCATATACTTTTTGCAACTGAATTTGAGGGTTGCAAATCATGATGAAACGAAGCGATATTGCGAAAATCCTGGCCATTGGCCTTTGCAGTGTTTCTGCGACGATCTTTGCGCAGGCTGTACAGCCTGCTCCGGTGACTCTGACGGATAAGCCGACGACGGTGACGCTGTCGAATGGCATTGTCAGCGTGACGTTCTGGAAGAAGGGCGCACAGTATGCGCCAGGCACGGCCCCCCAGCCGATGCCGCCGCCGGCAGCAGCGGCAGTAGTTGCACCGCCGCCTATCGCGCCAATGGCAGGGCCGGGCGGCAATGCACCGGGCAGCAATGCGCCGCGCGTGCGGCCAGCGGGACCCACGGGGCCACGCAATGGCGAGGGCGCCTCGATTCTGTATACGGTGAACGGCAAGACGACGGAGTTCTCCGACCAGAGGCGCGCGATCTATTTCGATTCGGGCGGAGACCGCATCTATCCGGTGCAGAACGGCGATATGCAGATTGTGAGCAACACACCGGAGCAGGCCGAGATTATGTGGCCGGGCGCTCCGACGGCCGACTTTAATTTTCAGACTGAGTTTCATGTGATTATGCGCCGCGGCATCAGCGGCTACTATATGTTCGCGGTGTACAAGCATCCGGCCGATCTGCCTGCCGCCAATGTGGGAGAGACTCGGTTTGTGCTGTATGGGCCGAATGGGCAGGCGCTGTTCGACCACCATATTGTGGACGACATTCGCCAGGGCGATCCGCCGCAGGGGCGCTTCGTACGCCAGGTGCAGGACACGACATGGCAGTGGGCGGATGGGACGATTTATACGAAGTACAACTACTCGGCATTTATGGCCGACCACCACGTGCATGGAATGGTGGGGCATGGAATGGGCGAGTGGATGATAACGCCGAGCAACGAATACATTGGCGGTGGACCATACAAGCAGGACTTGATGGTTCACTCCGGCAACACGCTGCTGAGCATGTTTGTGGGCGGACACTTTGGCGCTAACGGAATCCGCGTGGCGGCGGGGGAGACGTGGGACAAGGTTTTCGGGCCGGTGTTTCTGTACTACAACCACTCGGATGTGAGCGATCCGCAACAGAATGTGGCCGCGCTGTGGGCGGACGCCAAGAAGCAGGCCGCGGAGCAGATGGCGCAGTGGCCGTATGGCTTTGTGAAGCGCGACGACTATCCGCTGGCGCGGGGCACGGTAAGCGGGCAGATCAAGCTGACAGACGGCACCACCACCAAGGGCGCGTGGGCGATGCTGGTGCCGCCCAACGACGATTGGGAGGCCAATATCAAGGGATACGACTTCTGGTCGCCGGTAGACGCTACGGGCCATTTCAAGATCGACAAGGTGCGGCCTGGAACTTATGCGCTGGTGGTATGCGGGGCCGACCAGTTCGAGCCATTTCGGCAGGAGAATGTAGTGGTAGGCACGTCGGCGAAGGACCTGGGGACGATTGCGTGGAAGCCGGTGACGCATGGGACGTATCTGTGGCAGATTGGCTACGCGGACCGTACGAGCGCTGAGTTCAAGCACGGCGACGATGCGCGGCACTGGGAGAACTTTGCATACTACATCAACGATTTTCCCAATGACGTGAATTACACGATTGGGAAGAGCGATGCTGCGAAGGACTGGAACTACTCGCAGTGGACACGGTACAACAAGGTGCCGTACTGGACGATCCACTTCGATATGCCGAAGGCGCTGACGGGCAAGGCGACGCTGACGCTGGGCGTGGCTGCTTCATCGGGCGGCTTGCTGCAGGTGAGCGTGAATGGACAGCCTGGGGGCAGCGTGACGACGGCGCACACCGGAATGGCGCCGTACCGATCTGGCAACCAGGACAGCCCGTACCACACGTATCTGGTGACGTTCGACGCGTCTCTGCTGAAGGCGGGCATGAACGAGATACGCCTTGCTCCGGACAAGAGCGAGCCGTTCCCGGCGGGCAAGGACGCTCTGTTTACGGCGGTGCCTGCGTCGATCATGTACGACGCGGTGCGATTTGAGGTGGATTCGCCCGATGCGAAGGCACTGATGAAGCGGGTTCCTCCGCCAGCGCTGACCGCGCCGTATAATCCCGGGCCGCATCCTACGCCGGGGCTGAAGGTGGCGATGGTGCCTGCGCAGTAGGGGCCAGTCCGGAAGCAAGCAGTCCATCGCAATCGCCATGGGCTGCTTGTACGGATTCGCGGGGAATGAACCGAGGTGGAGGCGGCGGCGTTGCTCCTCGCTGACACGGGTGGGTATACTCCTCCGCGAACGAAGAATGCGATCCGGAGTCGATGCCATGAAGGCTGCCCTGAAGATTTCTCTCTTATCACTCTTGTATCCAGTGCTGGCAACGTTGTCGCTGGGGCAGTCTCAAGTGCAGCGTCCATGGCAAGAGCTAACGGATCCGACGATCAGCGAGGCAGCAGCAAACTTTAAATCTCCGCCGCACGAGTATGGGGCGATCCTGCCGTTTGCGAGCTGGAATGGCGCAAACCCAGCCGTAGTGCGGGCGAATATTGTGCGCGACTTCGACCGGCTATCGGCCAATGGGATGTTTATTGTGAACCTGTCGCCGGGACGGCGCGCACCGGGCGAACCAGCGTATCTTTCGCCGGGACACATGGACCAGGTGAAGTTTACCGTGGCCGAGGCGGCGAAGCGGAACATGCGGCTTTGGTTCCAGGACGAGAGCGACTATCCGAGTGGGTTTGCGGGCGGCTACATCAGTGAGCGAACCCCACAACTTGGGATGCAGGCGCTGTTGGCAGACATCACGATCCGCGCTTACCCCGGCGAGACGCTGGAACTGCCTTTGCCTGCGAATACGATGGCGATCTGGGCGACGGAGACCGAGGAGAGCGGGGCGATCAAGCAGGTGATTCCGGTCCCTGTGCCGGCGAATGGACAACTGCGGTGGATCATTCCTGCTGAGGGCTCGACGCCGAATGAGCCGCGCTACAACTGGCAGGTGACGATCATGCGGCACACCTACCTGAGCTCGAACACGCGCAGCTTCAATCGCGCGGATGGGACGCGGGCGAAGGATTCGCTGTACTCTTTGATCGACTATCTGGACCCCAAAGCCACGGACTCGTTCCTGCATATTACGCACGACACCTACTATGGCGCGGTGGGCGACCAGTTCGGCAAGACCGTTCTGGGTTTCTTTGGCGATGAGCCCGAATACCAGTTCACGCCGTGGAGTCCGACTTTGCCGGAGCAGTTCAAGGTGCAGAAGGGCTACGATGTGACGCAATATATGCCCCAGTGGTTCAATCGCGAATCGACAGAGCAATCGGTACGCGCCGCCGCGGATTATACGGATGTGTGGAGCGGCATCTTCCGCAGCTCATTCTTTGGCGAACAGGCGAACTGGGCGAAGGCACACAACGTGGAGTATCTGGTCCACATTGGCCACGAAGAGACGATGCTGGCGGTAGCGCACCAGGCGGCTGACTTTTTCCGCGGCTACCGGTATGTGCAGGTGCCGGGGATCGACAACCTGAGCAAACTTGTGCCGGGCGCGGTACACCAGGCCGACGGAACCTGGACGGTGAATAACAACTTCCCCAAGCTGGCGAGTTCTGCGGCTCATCTATTCGGCAGGCCACAGGTTTGGACGGAATCGGGTGGCGGAACGGGGGTGGACGGCAAGTATCAGATCAACTATCAACTGGTGCGCGGGATCAACGCGCTGCAGATCCGGGTTCCTGGGCTGCGCGGCGGTGGCGGCGACGGGACAGCGGGTCAGGCATCGGAGTCCGTTCCGCCGGATTCGCCGGAGACAGCGTGGTATACCAACCGCGGCGGCTATCTGATGGCGATTGGGCGTCCGGCGGCGCAGGTGGGACTCTACCATCCGGTCAACACGATCTGGCTGGGCGGCGATGCAGCGACGGAGGCCGACCACAGCACCACCAAGTTGGGCTGGCAGTTGTTCGAGCACCAGGTGGACTGGGATTACTTTGACGAGCAGTCGCTGAGTTCAGTGGCGACATTGGAGAATGGCGGCTTCAAGAACCTGAGCGGGCAGACCTACAAGGCCATCGTGTTTCCGTCGATGACGGTGATTACGCGCATCGGGCTGGAGCGCTTGCAGGCGTTCACGAAGCAGGGCGGAAAGGTGATCTTCGTAGGCAAGACGCCCAGCCTGGTTCTGGACAAGACGTACCTGGATATGAAGGAGAAGCCGGACCTGAGCTTTGCAACGCTGATCGAATCGTCGGGCGACATCACTCCGGCTGTTATCGCAGCGCTCCCCAAGCCAGATGTGAAGCTGGACACGGCATTTCCGAGGCTGACCTATACGCACCGCAAGTGGACCGACGGCGATATGTACTTCTTCTTCAATGAGAGCACGGCGACGGAGAAGCGCATGGCAACGATTGCGGGACATGGTGCCGTGCAGGACTGGGACCTGGCGACTGGCGAGATCCATCCCATGGTAGCGGCGACGGCGGATGGGGCAGATGCAGTGCGAATTCCACTGACACTGGGGCCGTATGAGGCAAAGGTGATCGTGGTGGGTCCGCTGCCGAAAGGAGTTGCCGCTGCGGAGCCGTCGTTTGTATCGGGTGAACCGTTTGCGGATTTGAGTGGCGACTGGAAGCTGGACCTGAACGGCAAGCAGATAACTACTTCGATTAAGTCATGGGAAGAGCTGGGTACGAAGTCGTTTGCCGGACCGGCGACGTACAGCATGCAATTCACGGCAATCGCAACGCCGAAGGGGAAGCATGTGTATCTGGAGATCGCCGATGTGCATGACTATGCGCATGTGACACTGAACGGAAAAGAGGTGGGCGCACGATCGTTCCAACCTTATCGATGGGATGTGACCAGTGATCTGAAAGCGGGAGTGAATGATCTGAAGATCGAGGTATATGCCAATGTGAGCCAAGCATCGGCGGGAGCGCCTGCTGCTGTAACAGCAGCGAGTCCGGTTGCAGGATTGGCCGCTGCTTCAGGTGCAGGAGCAGCAGGTACAGGTGCGCGGCGGAGACCGGCTGGTACAAGTGCTGGAGCGGCTGTAACTGGAGCGCCGCCTGCCGGAACCGGAGCTGGAGGGCGAGGAGCCTCAGCAACGCCTGCGACGTCGGGTTTGCTGGGTTCAGTCAAGCTGGTTGCATATTAGGCCGTATCGACAGATAGCCGTACTAGCGCGGGTCTTAAGCCAGCAGGTTTATGTGGGTTCCAAGCTCTAACAGTGATCTAAGCTACGGATTCGTCTGATTAAATCAGCAGGGTGCACTACACTTAGTCCGGCAATCATTCGGTTTGAGCGTGGGAAGATAATAATGCGTCGAGTTAGACACTTTGCGGAAATACAGGGCTTGATTCTATTCGCGATGTTGGTGTGTCTCGCGCTGATCTCGCAGCAAGCCAGCGCACAGGTTCCAATACTCGATCTTGACCGCGCTGCCAGCTCCGATGAGTTTTCCATCGCGGCCAACGGCCAGGCGGCGGCAATCTATGTTGCGCCGGGCAATGCAGAGACTGTGCGGGTTGCCGCGGAGTCCTTCGCGTCTGACGTGGAACAGGTCACCGGCGTGAAACCGCGCATGCTGACCTCGCTTGCCGCTCCGCTTCCCGCGAACCTGATACTTGTGGGAGTGCTTGGAAAATCTGCTGAGATCGACCGCCTGGCCGCTTCGCATGCGATCAACACAGGAGCTGTTGCTGGGAAGTGGGAGAGCGCAGTCACAGCGGTGGTTTCAGCACCGATTCCCGGGGTGAGGCGTGCATTGGTGATAGCGGGCAGCGACCGTCGAGGAGCGGCCTTTGCCCTCTTTACTTTATCGCGCCAGATGGGGGTCTCTCCATGGGCATGGTGGGCGGATGTTCCCGTTGCGCACCACGCAGCGGTGTATGTGCAACCGGGGCTGCATATGCAGGGTGAGCCATCGGTGCAGTACCGCGGCATCTTTCTGAACGACGAGGACTGGGGCCTGCGCCCATGGGCCGCGAAGATGATGGATCCGACGGTGGACAACGGAAAGGGAAACGTCGGGCCCAATACTTATGTACGCATCTTCGAGTTGCTGCTACGGCTGCACGCCAACTCTCTGTGGCCGGCGATGCATCCCGGGTCGCTTCCGTTCAACGCCGTGCCGGAGAACGCGCGCCTGGCTGATAAGTGGGGCATTGTGATGGGCTCTTCGCACTCCGAGGCGCTGCTACGCAACAATGTAGGCGAGTGGAACGAGGATGTTCCGCCCAAGGGCGACGGCCCGTGGAACTACCAGACAAACGCACCCGCGATGAATGCTTACTGGGACAAGCGGCTCCAGGAGAACGGCAAGTATGAGAACTTTTATACGGTCGGTCTGCGCGGCGTACACGACTCTGGATTGGAAGCGACGGGCACCCCCGCGGTGAAGGCGAAGCTCGTCGAAGACGTAATGGCCGCCCAGCGCGCGCTGCTGGCCAAGCGAGTGAATCCGGAAGTTACGAAGATTCCGCAGGTGATCTGGGTCTATAAAGAGAGCCTCGATTTGTACCGCGTTGGCATGAAGGTTCCTGACGACGTGACACTGGGATGGACTGACGATAACTACGGATACATCCGTGAACTGCCCAACGCCGCCGAACAGAAACGCGCAGGGGGATCGGGCGTGTATTACCACGTGTCGTATTGGGGCTCTCCACACGATTATCTGTGGCTGTGCAGCACACCGCCAGCGCTGATTCAGGAGGAGATGACCAAGGCCTACGACCACAACGCGCGCAAGTACTGGATATTGAATGTGGGAGATTTGAAGCCAGCGGAGATCGACATTGACTACTTCATGCAGCTGGCGTGGGATGAACCGGGAACGGCGAAGCTGAGCCAACGGGAGTGGCTGACGCAGTGGTTTGGACAACTGTTCCCTACGGCCAATTCGCCCGCCATCGCCGATGTGATGACTCGCTATTACAATCTCGACTTCATCCGCAAGCCGGAGTTCATGGGCTTTAACGGCTACAACGACGGCATCCAGCGGACGGAGTTCAATCCGAATTCATGGGGCAGCGATGGGCACGTAGATCAGAACAGCACGCGTCTTGCGGCCTGGGTGGCCCTGCGCAGGGAAGCTACAGGGATTGCGGAGAAGCTGCCGCCGCAGTACGCGAGTGCTTTCTTCGAACTGGCAGGGTACCCGGTCGAAGCGTCAGCGGCGATGAATGAGAAGTTCCTCTATGCCGACCTGACCTTTCTGGACTCCATCATGTTTTACGATCCAAAGCACAGTGAAGCAACTCTCCCCGGCGACACGGCCCACGTTCGCAGTGCCTACGATGCCGTTCAGTCGTTGACGGCGAAGTACAACTCTCTAGAGGGCGGCAAGTGGGACGGGATCATGTCCGCCGCACCACGTGAGCGGCATGCCTTCGAGATGCCCGCAACTGGGACCAAGGCCGATATGGCAATGGGGCTTCCAGCCGCTTGGGAGGCGGGGGCGCTCGATTTGTCCTACCAGTTCATGACCGGCGCTCCTGCTGTCGGCTTTCGTCAGCAGCAAAATACGGTGTCCATCAATGCCGCGCATTTTGCGCGCAAGTCGGACAGCTCCACCTTTAGCCCCAAGGTCGCGCCGCTCGATCCCGCCGCGGCGCAGTGGCGCGTACTTCCCGACCTGAGCATCTCGGGCGACTCGGTCGTGTATGGCAGGCCAGGGCTGCTGGCCATCCTCGATCTGCCGTGGATACGGTCCGGCGAAACTCCCAATCCGACCGCGTGGCTGGAGTACGACTTCACCATTTCCGGTTCAGGCCCGGCGACGCTGGCACTGCATCTGCTGCCGACGTTCGCCGTGGACTCCGATCACCGACTGCGCTATGCGGTGGCGCTGGATGGCGGCGTGCCTATAGAGCTGGATGCCTCCGGCCCAGACGGCCATGGCCCCGACACGGAGACCTGGTCGGCGAACGTATTACGGAATTCGGCGATAGCGACCGTTCCGCTCGGTCCACTTGCGCCGGGAAAGCACACCATTCGTTTGCTCTACCGCGA
>Ga0118677_10011904_pt1 | contig 12900 bp, 10 predicted proteins | sample AliMusrvi5mmetaG_FD_86154 | JGI IMG/M metagenome (GOLD analysis project Ga0118677, IMG submission 86154)
GTCCAGGCCTTCCGCGCCGATTCCCCCACCATCTCCTGGACCACCACCGAATCCGCCCTCCCGCTCCCCATCGACCCCCGCGACAAACTCATGGACCTCGCCGTCAAATCCTCCGGCATCGTTGACCAGCTCGATCGGGAAACCCTCCGCGTCACCGGCCTCACCGCCGCCAAATACGACCTCAAAATCGATGGCGAGCCCGTCGGATCCTTCCCTGCCGCCGACTTCGCGAAAGGCATCAATCTTGCTACACTCGTCACGCCGATGCTCAAACAGGCTCTCGAGGTCCATGCCCTGACGCTGAAACACAACAACATCCACTTCTTCAGCTGGCGCTCCATCCAGACCGGCCTCGCCACGGACGCCTCCCCCGCCACCAAACAGGCGGCTATGGCCGAACTCGACAAACTCGACAACGAACTCGTCGCCGAACAGCGCGCCGCCGCTCAGCCCCGCGCCCACCACTTCGAATTGGTGCCGGTACAGTAGATATGAAGCGCGACTTCCACAGCTGGCACAGCCCCTCGCTCGGCCGGGGCATGGACCTCCTCGTCTTCGGGCACGCCGGCCTGCCCTTCCTGGTCTTCCCTACCTCCCAGGGCCGCTTCTTCGAGTACGAAGACCGCGGCATGGTCGACGCCGTTCGCTGGCAGCTCGACCAGGGCCACATGCAGCTCTTCTGCCCCGATTCCGTCGACGCCGAAAGCTGGTACAACAAAGCGGCCCACCCGGCCGACCGCGTCCTGCGCCATATGGCCTACGAACGCTACATCATGGATGAACTCACGCCCCTCATCCGCAACGTCAACCCCGCCGCGAACACCGCCGGTATCGTCACCACCGGCTGCAGCTTCGGCGGCTACCACGCCCTCAACCTCGCCCTCAAACACCCCGGCGTCTTCTCCCGCTGCGTCTCCATGTCCGGCGCCTTCGACATGCGCCCCTTCCTCTCCGGCTACTTCGACTACAACTGCTACTTCTGCAACCCCGTCGACTACCTCCCCCAAACCCGCGATCCCTGGTTCTTCGACCGCTATCGCGAATCCAACCGTTTCCTGCTCGCCGCCGGCGAATGGGACATCTGCCGCGGCGAAAACCAGCGAATGGCAGACATCATGCAACGCAAAGATATCCCGCACCGCCTCGATATCTGGGGCGAACGGGCCGTCCATGACTGGCCCCTCTGGCAGCGCATGGCGCAGGCGTATTTCAGGTAGAAAGGGGCTTTTATGCAAACGAAGAAAATCGGCATCATCTACGGGATGGAGAACAGCTTTCCTCCCGCCCTCGTCGACCGCATCAACTCCCGCGCGGTTCCCGGCATCGTCGCCGAACACATCAAAGTCGGCGCCGTCCGCATGGCCGAACCCTCCGGCTACCGCGTCATCATCGACCGCATCTCGCACGACATCCCCTTCTACCGCGCCTACCTCAAGAACGCCGTCCTGGGCGGTACCATCGTCATCAACAACCCTTTCTGGTGGAGCGCCGACGACAAGTTCTTCAACTACTCCCTCGCCGGCAAAATCGGCGTCGCCGCCCCCAAAACCGTCATCCTGCCGCACAAAATGCTGCCCCCCGGCACCACCGGCAACTCCATGCGCAACCTGCAGTACCCGCTCGACTGGGATGCCGTTTTCGCCTACATCGGCTTCCCCGCCTTTCTCAAACCCCACAGCGGCGGCGGCTGGAAAAGCGTCTACAAAGTCGATAATCCCGACGAATTCTTCCGCGCCTACGACGACACCGGCGACCTCTGCATGACCCTCCAGACCGGCGTCAACTTCAAAGAGTATTTCCGCTGCTACGTCGTCGGACAGAAGAAGGTCCACATCATGCAGTACGATCCCCGTCTGCCCCATCAGGATCGCTACATCCGCCATCCCGAGCCCGTCGATCCCGCTCTCCTCCAGCGCGTCGAAGACGATGCCATCAAGCTCTGCGTCGCTCTCGGCTACGACCTCAACACCGTCGAATTCGCCGTCGAAGACGGCATCCCCTACGCCATCGACTTCCTCAACCCGGCCCCCGACGCCGACCTCCACTCCGTCGGCCCCGACAACTTCGAGTGGATCCTCAACGCCGTCTCCGACCTCGCCATCGAAAAGGCTCAAAGCGACGAGAACCCCGCCGCCGACCTCCGCTGGAATGCTTTCCTGAAAGGAGAAGATTAGCCATGCGCCCCAGTTTCACGCTCGGCATCGAAGAGGAATACCAGACCATCGATCCCGAAACCCTGGATCTCCGCTCCCACGTCCAGTTCGAAATCATCGAGAAAGGCCGCGCCTTCCTCAAGGAACACGTCAAAGCGGAAATGCACCAGTCCGTCGTCGAAGTCGGCACCGGCATCTGCAAAAACGTGCAGGAAGCCCGCCGCGACGTCACGGAACTGCGCCGCACCATTATCCGCCTCGCCCGCGAGAACGGCCTGCGCGTCGCCTCCGCCGCCACGCATCCCTTCGCGGACTGGCGCAACCAGGCCATCTATCCCGACGAACGCTACGCCCACATCGTCGAAGACCTCAAGATGGTTGCCCGCTCCAACCTCATCTTTGGCCTCCACGTCCACATCGGCATCGAAGACCGCGAGACCGCCATCCGCATCATGAACGAAGCCCGCTACTTCGTTCCGCACATCCTCGCGCTCTCCACCAACTCGCCGTTCTGGCTCGGCATGGAAACCGGCCTCAAATCCTACCGCTGCAAAGTCTTCGACAAGTTCCCGCGCACCAACCTGCCCGAATACTTCACCAGCTACAGCGAATTCGACGAGTTCGTGAAGCTCATGGTCAAGACCGGCAGCATCGACAACGGCAAGAAGATCTGGTGGGACATCCGCCCGCACCCCTTCTTCGACACCCTCGAATTCCGCATGTGCGACGTCCCCATGCGCGTCGATGAAACCATCGCCATCGCCGCCCTCATCCAGGCCACCGTCGCCAAGCTCTACCAGTTGCACTCCCGCAACCAGGGCTTCCGCCTCTATCGCCGCGAACTCCTCATGGAGAACAAATGGCGCGCCCTCCGCTACGGCATCGACGGCAAACTGATCGACTTCGGCAAGCAGACCGAAGTGCCCTTCCGCGACCTCATGTTCGAGTACCTCGAAGTCATCGACGACGTCGTCGATGAACTCGGCTCGCGCGAGGAACTCAACTACATCCGCACCATTCTCGACAACGGCACCGGCGCCGACCGCCAGTTGCGCGTCTTCCGCGAGACCGGCGACCTCAGGGAAGTCGTCAAATACATCATCGAAGAAACCGAGGCGGGCATCGTCCCCCGGGAGGCCACCGCCGCATGACCGACCTTCACCAGATCGCCTTCGACCCCGAGCTTTCCCAGGGCGCGCGCAACGCCGTCGTCACTTGCCTGCGCATCCAGCCCGCGGAGAAAGTCACGCTCATCACGGACCTCGAAACCGCGGAGATCGCCGCCGCCCTCGTCGCCGAACTCGACAAAGTCGGCTGTACTTACAACGCCTTTGTCATGGAGGATTACGCGGAGCGCCCGCTGCACACCAAGCCCCGCGCCATCCTCGACGACATGCACTCCAGCCAGGTCAGCATCTTCGCCGCCCAGGCGCAGCACGGCGAACTGCAGACCCGCATGCAGATGACGGACGTCGTGAACCAGCGCCACATGCGCCACGCCCACATGGTCAACATCACCAAAGAGATCATGCTCCACGGCATGCGCGCCGACTTCCTCGAAGTCGACCGCATCAGCCAGCACGTCTGGGAAGCCGCCAGCAAAGCGAAGCGCGTCCGCGCCACCACGCCGGCCGGTACGGACATCATCGCCGAGATGAACCCGCACTACAAGTGGATCAAGACCAGCGGCATCATCTCGCCCAACAAGTGGGGCAACCTGCCCGGCGGCGAGACCTTCACCAGCCCCGGCGAAGTCAACGGCACCTTCGTCGTCAACGGCGTCGTCGGCGATTACCTCTGCGCCCGCTACGGCGACCTCCGCGAAACGCCGCTCACTCTGAAGATCGTGGAAAACCGTCTCGTCGACGCCAGTTCCGTCAACCACGCGCTCGAAAAGGAGTTCTGGGAATACACGCATACCGACGAGAATTCCGACCGCGTCGGCGAGTTCGCCATCGGCACCAACATCGGCGTCCGTGACGTTATCGGCAACATCCTCCAGGACGAGAAGATCCCCGGCGTCCACATCGCCTTCGGCAACCCCTACGGGCACCACACCGGCGCGGACTGGTACTCCGGCACCCACATCGACGTCGTCGGACGCGACTTCGATATCTGGCTCGACGACCGCCAGATCATGCGCCACGGCAAATTCCTCATCGACTAACGCATATGATTCCTGCCCTCCGACGCGACTTCAACCAGCGCTTCACGCAGGACAAGTACGCCCGCTTTCTCGCTCAGCTTGACGCCGCCTGCGGAACGCACGTGAAGTTCCGCATCTGCGAAACGCCCTGCTTCTTCCCGCGCCCGCTCGTCGAAACCATGCAGCGCGCCGGCGCCGATCTGATCCATCAACTGGTGGACAATCCCGCCTATCTCGACGCCGCCCGGCAGCAGATTCCGGCGGGCTTCAACGCCCCGAATGAAACCCGCCGCCCGCTCTTCCTGCAGGTCGATTTCGGCATCGTCCGCGACGACCAGGGCAACCTCGCCCCGCGCCTCGTCGAGATCCAGGCCTTCCCTTCGCTCTACGCGTACCAGCCGGTGCTCGAAGAGACTTACATCAACGCGTACGACCTCGCTCCGAACCTTCTGACCCCGCGCTACGACGCGCTCTTCCGGCGAGCCATCCTGGGCGACCACGCTCCCGAGAACGTCATCCTGCTGGAGATCGATCCCCAAAACCAGAAGACCCTCCCGGACTTCCTGCTCACCGAAAAGCTCTGCGGCATCCGCACCGCCGACATCCGCGACCTGCGCCGCCGCGGCAACAAACTCTACTTCCACGACACCCCCGTCGAGCGCATCTACAACCGCGCCATCGCCGATGAACTCATCCGCCGCGACGTCCACGCCGAGTTCCGCTTCGACGATGACATCGAAGTGGAGTGGGCGGGACACCCGAACTGGTTCTTCCTCATCAGCAAGTTCTCCATCCCGTTCCTGAAGCACGAAACGGTCCCCGAATCGCACTTCCTCCACCAGATCCCGGAGATCCCGCCGGACCTCGACAACTGGGTCCTCAAACCCCTCTACTCCTTCGCCGGCCTCGGCGTCAAAGTCGGCCCCGCACGGGAAGACATCGATGCCATCCCCGAAGCCGAACGCGCCCACTATCTGTTGCAACGGCGCATGCGCTTCGAACCGCTCATCGAAACGCCCTTTGGCCCTACCCAGGCGGAGGTCCGCGTCATGTACATCTGGCTCGACACCCTTGAGTGCGTCACCCCGGAACCCGTCAGCCTGATCGTCCGCATGGGCCGCGGCCGCATGATGGGCGTCGATCACAACCGCGACCTCGAATGGGTCGGCGCCTCCGCCGGGTTGGTCGGCGAGAGCCTCGTAACATAACAGGAAGCCCTCATGAACAGCTCTCGCCGCCACGCATATTTATATGCGTTCACGATCTTTGTCTCCGCCTTCCTGCTCTTTCAGGTGCAGCCCGTCATCGCCCGCATGATCCTGCCATGGTTCGGCGGCACCTCGGCCGTCTGGAGCACCTGCATGCTCTTCTTCCAGATGGTGCTCCTGCTCGGCTATCTCTACGCCCACTGGCTCCATGAACTGCCCGCCAAACGCCAGGCCGCCATCCACACCGCGCTGCTGCTGGTCAGTCTCGCCGTGCTGCCCATCGTGCCCAACCCCTCGTGGAAGCCGGCCGACGCCAACAACCCGCTGCTGCTCATCCTGGGCCTGCTCACCGTCACCATCGGCCTGCCGTACCTGATCCTTTCGACCACCAGCCCGCTGCTCCAGTCCTGGTATGCGCGCCGCGCCGGTTCCGTGCCCTACCGCCTCTTCGCGCTCTCCAACCTCGCCTCCATGCTCGCCCTGCTCTCGTACCCGGTCCTCATCGAACCGAACTTCTCTGTGCGGATGCAGAGCTACGTCTGGTCCGCCGGCTACGTCGGCTTCGCGCTGGCCTGCATCGTGGCCGCATGGATCGCGGCAGGCGCCCCCGCCGCGGCCACTACCGGAACCGTGGATCGCGGACCTGCCCCCGGCTGGCCGCTGCGCGCTCTCTGGATCGCCCTCGCCGCCTGCGCCTCCACGCTCCTGCTGGCCGTTACGACTTTCCTCACGCAGGACGTCGCCGCTATCCCGTTCCTCTGGATCCTGCCCCTCAGCGTCTACCTGCTCAGCTTCATCATCTGCTTCGAATCGCCCCGCCTTTACCATCGCGGCGCCTTCTTCCCGCTGCTGCTCGCCGCGCTGCTCTGCTTCGCCTACTTCCTCTGGCCGCGCTCCATGAAGATCCACATGGGCCCGACCATCACCCTGCTCGGCCTCTCGCTCTTCATCTGCTGCATGGTCTGCCACGGCGAACTGGCGCGCCTCAAACCGCACCCCGGCCGCCTCACCGGCTACTACGTCATGATCTCGGTCGGCGGCGCCATCGGCGGCCTCTTTGTCGGCCTGCTTGCCCCGAACATCTTCAACGCGTATTACGAGTTCCCCCTCGCCCTCGCCCTCTGCGGAGCCCTGGCCGCTCTGCTGCTCATCCGCGAAGGCGTGCGGCCCGTCTACCGCTACGCGCTGCTCGCGGGCGTCCTCGGCTATGCCATCATGCTGGGCGTCATCACGCGCGATACGGTCACCGGCTATCGCGTGGTCGCCCGCAACTTCTACGGCGAACTCCGCGTGGAAGACGAAGGCGCGGACGACGAAATGGATGCAGACCGCAAGCTGCTCCACGGCCGCATCAACCACGGCATCCAGATGCGCGACCCACAATTCCGCCGCACGCCCGTCGCCTACTTCTGCGCCGCCAGCGGCATCGGCCACGCCATGCGCGCGCGCGCCGCCGGAGCGCACTGGCGCGTCGGCATCCTCGGCCTGGGCGCAGGCGCCCTCGCGCCCTACGGACAGTCCGGCGACACCTTCCGCATCTATGAGATCAACCCGCTGGTCCTCGACCTCGCGAACTCCGAATTCACTTACCTGAAAGACACCCCGGCGAAGACCGAAGTCTCTCTCGGCGACGGCCGCCTCGCCCTCGAACGCGAGCCCGATCAGCAGTTCGATCTGCTCGTCATGGACGCCTTCTCGGGCGACTCCGTGCCCGTCCACCTCATCACGCAGGAGGCCTTCAAAACCTACTTCCGGCACATCAAACCAGGCGGCATCCTGGCCGTCAACATCTCCAACCGCTATCTGGATCTGGAGCCCGTCATGGAGCGCGCCGCCGCTCACTTCGGCAAACTCCCGCTGGTCTTCGACTACACGCCCGTGAACGATGACGACTACCTCTGCAACGCGTCCGCCTGGGCGCTGCTGCTCACCAAAGGCGCGCCGCTCGCCGCCTCCCTGCAGTCCGGCCGCGTCCTGCAGCCCCATAACGGCTTCCGGATGTGGACCGACGACTTCTCCAATATGTTCAGTATTCTGAAATGACGGACAACCGATGATCGTCACCCTCACCATGAATCCGGCGATCGACCGGACCATCGGCGTCGACCGCCTCGCCTTTGACGACCGCGCCTATATCCTGTCGAGCAAGGATTCGCCCGGAGGCCGCGGCATCAACGCCGCAAGCGTGATTCACTCCTTCGGCGGCGACGCCCACGCCATCCTGCCCGCCGGCGGCGAGCGCGGCTCGCGCTTCGAACAGTACATGCAGAAGTGCGGCTTCCCGGTCACCACCGTGCCCGTCCGCAACGACATCCGCCTGAACCTCACCATCACGGACCGCCACGGCCTCACCGTGAAACTCAATGAGATCGGCCCCCGCCTCGATCGCGGCGAGATCTCCAGCATCGAAGGCACCGTGGACGCGCAACTGGCCAAAGCCTCCTGGCTGATGCTGTGCGGCAGCCTGCCGCCCGGCGTGCCCTCGGAGTTCTACGCGCAGCTGATCGCGCGCGCCAAAAAGAAGAACGTGAAGACGCTGCTCGATACCGATGGCGAGGCGCTCGCGCAGGGCATCGAAGCCGGACCGACCGTCGTCACCCCCAACCAGCAGGAAGCCGAACGGCTGCTGAACGTCGTGCTGCTGACGCGTTCGCAGTCCATCGCCGCCGCGCGACGGATACAGAGCCTGGGAGCGCACGACGTCGTGCTGTCGCTCGCCAGCCGCGGGGCCATCGGAGTCAGCGGCGAAAGCATGTGGGAAGCGATCCCGCCGCGCGTCGACGCCATCTCCCCCATCGGCTCCGGCGACGCGCTCGCGGCCGCCTTCGCGTGGGCCTTCGACAAGTCCGGCGACTTCCCCGACGCACTGCGCTGGGGCGTCGCGGCGGGCACCGCGTCGGCCACTCTGCCCGGCATGAGCTTCGCCTCGCTTGAGCAGACTCTCGCCGTCCACGACGAAGTGGATCTGCGCCGGATCGAAGCTTGAGAAAGAACGCGTGAAAGACAAAGCACCCCCGGGCCTGCTGCGATCGGCGGGCGTGGTCTCCGCGGCCATCGCGGTCAGCCGAGTCACGGGACTGCTGCGCGAGAGCGTGCTGAGCTGGCTCTTCGGCGCGAGCGCCGTCTTCGACGCCTACGTGCTGGGCTACCGCGTGCCGAACCTGGCGCGCGACCTGTTCGCCGAAGGCGCGCTCTCCGCCGCGTTCGTGCCCACCTTCACGCGCTACCTGACCACGAAGAGCAAGGAAGAAGCGCGCGAACTCTCCGACATCATGGGCACGCTGATCATGGTCGTGGTCGGCACGTTCTGCGCGCTCGGCATGATCTTCAGTCCGGCCTTCGTGAACCTGTTCGCGCCCGGCTTCCACGCCGTGCCGGGCAAGTTCGAACTGGCCGTGCAACTGGTGCGGATCGTCTTCCCCTTCCTGCTGCTGGTGGCGCTTGCGGCGCAGGCCCAGGGCATCCTCAACGCCTCGCACCAGTTCGGCGTTCCGGCGCTCTCGTCGAGCATGTTCAACATCGGCTCGGTGCTGTTCGGGCTGACCATCGGCTACTGGTTCGGCCCCGCGCTCGGCATCCGTCCGGTGCACGGCATGGCGTTCGGCATCGTGTTCGGCGGCGTGGCGCAACTCGCCTTTCAGCTGCCTGCCGTATGGCGCGCGGGCTTCGGCTGGCGCCCGCGCTGGAACCTGCGGCACGAGGGGGTGCGCGCCATCTCCGCGCTGATGGGGCCGGCGGTGCTCAGCGGCATCTCGGTCCAGATCAACACGCTGGTGAACACCAACTTCGCCGCGGGTCTGCGCGACGCCTCCGGACATGCCATGAACGGCCCGGTGAGCTGGCTGTCCTACGCGTACCGCTTTCAGCAGTTGCCCCTCGGCCTGTTCGGCCTGTCCATCGCCGCGGCCACGCTGCCGCGCATCGCCCGCAGCGCCGCCCGGCACGATTACGACGAGTTCCGCGACACGCTGTCGCACTCCATTGTGATGATCCTGCTAATGACGGTGCCGTCGTCCGTCGGCCTCGCGGTGCTGGGCGAAAGCATGATCGGCATCGTCTACCAGCACGGCCGCTTCACGGCGAGCGACACGCACCAGACGGCGCTCGCGCTCAGTTGCTACGCGGTGGGCCTCGCCGCCTACGCGACCGTGAAGCTGGTGAGCCCGGCCTTCTACGCGCTGGGCGACGCGCGCACGCCGATGGTGGTCAGCATGTCGTCAATCGCCCTCAACGCGGCCACATCCTACACGATGGTGAAGGTGCTGCACCTGGGACACGCGGGCATGGCGCTCTCCCTGTCTCTGGTCTCCACCGTGAACGTGCTCGCGCTGCTGACGCTGCTGAGTCCGCGGGTGGGCGGCGTGCGCGCCCGTGAGATGGCGACCAGTCTCGCGAAAATCATCCTCGCCGCCGCGCCGATGGGCGCTGTCTGTCTCTTCGTTGTGCATGTGACCCGCTCCCGCGCGGTGCACCTGCTGGCGGGCATTCCGGCCGGCGCGCTGGCGTTCTACGCATCCGCCTCGGTGCTGCGGATTCCGGAACTGGCGGAAACCCGCGACGTCGTGCTCGCGAAGCTCTTCAGCAAACCCGGCGGCAAACCCGGCGGCAAAGTTCCGGGTAAATCCTGATGCGTTTGTTAAAATCACGGTCGAATACATGCTTCCTGATATAAAGCACGCCATCCGGTTACAGATTCTCGACGACCGGATCACCGTGTTGACGAAGGAGATTGCCGCTCTTCCGAAACATATCGCGGAAATCGAGAAGAAACTCGAAGGACATCTGCGCCGTCTGGAGGCCGATAAAGCGGCCCTGAGCGCCAACCAGAAGGACCGCAAAAAGATGGAAACGGACATCCAGACCAATGAGCAGAAGATCTCGAAGCTCAAGGGTCAGATGAACGACGCGAAGAACAACGAGCAGTATCAGGCGTTCCAGCACGAGATCGGCTTCTGCCAGCAGGAAATCGCCCGCTGCGAGGAGCGCATTCTGGTGCTGATGGGCGCGTCCGAGCCGCTCGATCAGAACGTGAAAGCCGCGGAAGTCGCGCTGGCGGCGGAGAAGAAAGACGTGGACGCCGAGAAGAAGCGGATGCAGGAACGCACCGTGGCGGACCGGCAGGAGATCGAGAAACTGAAGGGCGAGCGCGTCGGGATCGTGGCACAGATGACGCCGAAGATCGCGTCGGAATACGAGCGGATCCGCAAGGGCCGCGCCGGCGTGGCGATCGCGGAGGCGGTGAACGGACGCTGCTCGAAGTGCAACATCATGCTGCGCCCGCAGTTTCTGCAGGATCTCAAGCTGGGCCACAGCATCATGATCTGCGAGAGCTGCCGGCGGATGCTCTATTACAACGCGCCCGAGAGCTTCGACGATCTGGTGCCGCAATCGGTGCGGGACACCGCTCCGGGCCGATGAGAAGCGGCGCCGCGCTGGCTCTTCTGGCGATGCTCGGCAGCGCCACGGCGACCGCGCAGAAGAAGGGCGAAGTCCAGCGGATCAAGGTGCACGGCCGCAGTCTGGAGGGCAACCTCGACGGCGATTCGCCGGACCGGGACGTCTCCATCTGGCTGCCTCCGGACTACAAGACCGGGACACAGCGCTATCCGGTGGTCTATCTGCTGCATGGCTATACCGACAGCGACGAGCGCTGGTTCGGCCTGGTGAAGCACTTCATCAGCGTTCCGGAAGTGGCCGACAAGGCTCTGGCGGCGGGCGCGAAGCCGGTGATCATCGTGATGCCGAACGCTTACACGCGCTTTCAGGGCAGCATGTACTCGAACTCGGTCACGACGGGCGACTGGGAAACGTTCGTTACGAAAGATCTGGTCGAATATATCGACGCGCATTACCGGACGCTGGCGCGGCGCGAAAGCCGCGGCCTGGCGGGCCACTCGATGGGCGGCTACGGCACGCTGCGGATCGGCATGAAGTACCCGGACGTCTACGGGGCGATCTATGCGCTGAGCCCGTGCTGCATGATTCCGAATGCGGCGGCGCAGGCCATCCACACCGAAGCGATCAAAACCCAGGAGGAGTTCGAGAAGGCCGACTTCGGCACGAAGGCGCAGTTCGCCTCCGCCGCCGCGTGGTCGCCGAATCTGAAGAACCCGCCGTTCTTCCTCGATCTGCCGACCAAAGACGGCCAGTCGCAGGGACTCACCCTGGCGCGATGGCTGGCCAATGCGCCGCTCGCGATGGTGGATCAGTACATCGGCAATTTGCGCCGCTACAAGGCGATCGCGTTCGATGCGGGCGATCAGGATGCAGGCATTGCCGGCACGGTGAAGATGCTGGATTCGATTCTGAACCGCTACGATCTGCCGCACACCTTCGGGATCTACGAAGGCACGCACACCAGCGGCGTGGCGGAGCGGGTGGAGAAGAACGTGCTGCCGTTCTTCTCGGAAAATCTGGTCCGGTAAAGCCGTCTTCAGGAGTGGAAGAAGCGGGCGATTCCGACCGCCAGAAAAGCGCCGAAAATACGGGCCATGGGGACGCGCGGGCGGCGGGGTTCCGGCTGCTCGGCTTCTTTGGGCGGCATGGCGCGCGCGAAATCGGGAAGCGGCGGCCTGCGAGCGCGGAGCTACCGGATTCAGTTCGCAGAGGCGGTCGATGGAAACGATCAGGCGCTGCAGGTTCACATCGGTGTCTTCCGAACGGGCCCGCAGCGAACTGATGGATGCCTGCTGTTCGAGCAGGGCCTGTTCGAGAGGCGCCACCCGCTCGGCGATCTTGAGGTCCACGAAGTTTTCGGTGACGCCGGCCAGGCTGCTGGTGAGACTGGCGATGCGGGCTTTGACCGCCGCTTCCACCATCGCGGGGAGTTCCCGGCGCAGGTCTTCGAAGGTCTCGTGAATCACGTCGAGGGTCAAGGCCGCGTCGTGTTCGGCGGCATGCAGGCTGTTCTCGATAGCGTGCCGATCGTCGGCCTGCGCAGGCAGTCCGGGTTCGACGGAGCGGGCGGCGTCGACGTAGGCTTCGACGCGTTCCAGACGATCGAGGCGGAGAAGAATGCTGTTCTTGCAACCACTGATGAAGCCTCCATGGATTTCGCTGACCAGGCCCGCAAGGCTGCGGCGAAGGTCGAAAATGGCCGCCAAAAGTTGGATTCTATCGTTGTGCAGGCCAATTCGTCCGAAGAGAAGCAGACCTTGAAAGAATTCAGCTGCAGTTGGGAACAGTTTCGGACACTCGAACACGAAATTCTGGAACTCTCTACGCAGAATACGAATATCAAGGCGCAAAAACTTTCATCCGGGCAGTGCGCACTCGACGTCAAGGAGCTTCAGGCGATTCTCGCCAGTGTGATTCAACAGAGAAACAGCGAGAGCCGAACCGGCGATGCCGTCCGGCTCGCCTATGAATTGCTCACCGCCAGCCTCAATATATT
>Ga0118677_10011905_pt1 | contig 12900 bp, 11 predicted proteins | sample AliMusrvi5mmetaG_FD_86154 | JGI IMG/M metagenome (GOLD analysis project Ga0118677, IMG submission 86154)
CACTGGCGTTTGCGGCAGCGGCCCTGGCCGGCTGCGCCAGCGAGCCCATCGAATACAGCGAGATGCCGCGCCAGCATGGCCGCAGTGTCGTCGAGGCCGGGCCCGCAAAGCCGCTGCAATGCGTGCCCTATGCGCGCGAACATTCGGGCATCAAGATTCGCGGCGACGCCTATACATGGTGGGACCAGGCGGCCGGCAAATATCCGCGCGGCGCGGCGCCTGAAGCCGGCGCGGTGATGGTGCTGCATGATTATGCCGGCACCGATCACGGCCATGTCGCGGTGGTCAAGACCATCGTGTCGGCCCGCGAGATCCGCGTCGATCACGCCAACTGGCTCAATGACGGTTCGATCTATGTCAACGATCCGGTGATGGATGTCAGCCAGGACAATGACTGGTCCGCCGTGCGCGTCTTCAACATCAAGTCCGGCGGCTGGGGCGCCAAGGTCTATCCGGTGCAGGGCTTTATCGGCTCGCACAACAGTTCCGGCTCGGACCTGGATGTGGAAGACCGCTCCCCCGCCCGCCCCGAACTGGTGGCGCAAGGGCGTGGCGGCATGGGCCGCGTCGCCCTGGCGGCGGACGAAACGCCCTGATTCACAGAAATTTGTCCGGGTTCTGCGCTATTGTGCCTCGCCCCCTTTGAGCGGCGCGGGCAAAGGCATATCGTCCGCGCCTTGTCTCGCCCGGCCCAGACGGATTCGTGATCCCCAAATCTTCTGAAATCGGACTGACGCCGGAACCGCTGGACAGCGTGGCCGGCGATCTGCCCGCCACTGCCCCATCGCACGTTCATTCCGCCAGTGACGGCCACAACATGCTGGGCCTGATGCTGGGCGCCATGGGCGTGGTGTTCGGCGACATCGGCACCAGCCCGCTCTACGCCCTGCGCGAATGTTTCGTCGGTTCGCACAAGCTCGACCTCTCGTCAGCCAACGTGCTGGGTTCCGTATCGCTCCTGTTCTGGCTGTTGGTGCTGATCGTCTGTGTGAAGTACGTGGTGCTGGTCCTGCGCGCGGATAATCGCGGCGAGGGCGGCATCATTGCGCTCCAGGCGCTGGTGGTGCGGCTCGGTCCGCAGCGGCTGCGTAACGGCGTCATCCTGGCGACGATCGGCGCGTTTGGCGCGGCCCTGCTGTTCAGCGACGGCGTGATCACGCCGGCCATCTCCGTTCTCAGCGCCGTCGAGGGCGTGATGGTCACTGCGCCTGATCTGCATGTGCTTATCATCCCGCTGACGCTGCTCGTGCTGACGGCCCTGTTCATGATTCAGTCGAAGGGCACCACCCACCTCGGCCTCTTGTTCGGCCCGGTCATGCTGGTCTGGTTCGGCGTCTGCGCCGTGCTCGGACTGGGCGCAATCCTGCGCCACCCCGCGATCCTCCAGGCGCTGAATCCGGCGCATGCAGTCTATATGCTGACCAGCAACGGCTGGCTGGGGTTTGCGCTCATGGGCACGGTCTTCCTGGCCCTGACCGGCGCCGAGGTGCTCTATGCCGACATCGGTCACTTCGGCAAGCAGCCGATCCGGCGGACCTGGTTTGCGCTCGTCTTTCCCGCGCTTTTTCTAAACTACATGGGGCAGGGCGCCTATCTGCTGCAGTACATTGCACAAGGTCACGCCAAGACCGCGCCGGAAAATCTATTCTACCTGCTCGCCCCGACCTGGTTTGTACCGCTGCTCGTGGCGCTGGCAACCGCCGCCACGGTGATCGCCTCGCAGGCCGTCATCTCCGGCACGTTCTCGCTGGCGCGCCAGGCCGTGCAGCTCGGCTTCTGGCCGCGCCTGCGCATCGTGCATACTTCCGCCAGCACGATCGGGCAGGTGTATGTGCCGTTCATCAACTTCGCGCTGTTCGTCTTCACCGTCGGTGCGATCCTGTATTTCAAGGATTCCACCAGCATGGCCGCCGCCTATGGCATCACCGTCTCCGCCACCATGCTGATCACCACCGGTCTGATGCTCCTGATCGCGCCGGCCCTCTGGCCGGCCATTCCCCGGCCGGTCCTGTTCTTCGCCGGCGCCTGCTTCATGCTCCTCGACCTGGCGCTCTTTTCCGCCAACCTGGCGAAGCTCATGTCCGGCGGCTTGATCGTGGTGGTGCTGGCGGCATTCATCGTGCTGCTGATGAGCACCTGGGTCAGCGGGCGTGCCTTCCTGCGCAAGACGGTCGAGTCGCAGTCGTTTCCGCTGGTCGATTTCGTGCAGGATGTCGGGCAGGTGCAGCCCGTGCGCGTGCCCGGCACGGCTGTGTTTTTGACGGGCAGCACCGTGGCGGTGCCGCGCGCCCTGCTCCATAATTACCGGCACAACAAGATCCTCCACGTCCGCACGCTGATCGTCGCCGTGCTGACCGAGGAAATCCCCACCGTGCCGGAGAAGGAGCGCGCCGAGGTGACACCGCTGGGGCAAGGCATCACCCGCGTGACCCTGCGCTTCGGCTTCATGGAATCGCCGGCCGTCCCCGAGACGCTCGCCCGCCTCGACCTGCCGGAGGGCCCCTTCGATCCGACCCGCGCCAGCTACTTCCTCGGCAAGGAATCGCTGGTGCTCTCCCGCCACAGCCGGCGCTCCTACTGGCGCCGCCGCCTCTTCACCCTGCTCGCCCGCAACGCCCAGAGCGCCGCGGCATTCTTCAGCCTGCCGCCCAATCGCGTCGTGGAACTCGGCGTGCAGGTGGAACTCTGATCGCCGCTAGCCGCCGAACCGGGACTTGACGGTCTTCGGCATCCGGTTCAAACTTTGCCTCCGGTTGGGGTGAGGGCGCATCTTTTCCGTCCTGGAACCGTCCTGCCGCAGTGAACGCCTGAAGAGGAGCGCATGTGAAGGCAATCGACGCAGTACGGACCATGTTTGCAAAGGCTGGCATCGGCAAACGCTTCAGGTTGCGGGTGACGGCCCTGAGCACGATCCTGGCCGCGTTCGTTTGCCCGGCCGGCGTGCAGGCGCAAGCTCCGGTCGACGTCGACGCCTACGGAACGGTTTGGAAGCCTCTGCGGATTGGGGCGGGCGGTTGGCTAACCGGCATCGATATTGCGTCCGATGGCACGAAAGTGGTGCGCACCGACACCTACGGGGCATGTCTCTGGACTGGTTCGCAATGGACTCAGCTCGTGACGTCGACATCCATGCCGGCAAGCGATGTCGATATCGAAAAGAACGCCGGCGTCTATGAAATCAGAATCGCGCCGAGCAGTTCCAGTCGTTTGTATATGATGTATCGCGGCAGCGTCTATCGCTCCGACGACAGAGGCGCGACGTGGACGAAAACCGCTTTTGTTTCGGTGGCTGGTGTCGATCCAAACGACAATTACCGCACAAATGGGCAAAAGATGGCGGTCGACCCCGTCAACCCCGATGTCGTCTATGCGGGCACCACCGACAATGGCGTATGGACGAGCTCCGACGGCGGCGCAGACTGGTCGCAAGTCTCCGCAATTCCAGCGGGCGCCAGCGGGCAAGGAGGTATAACCGGCATCGCGTTCGATCCGACATCCGGCCAAACAGGCGGCAAGACGCGTACGATCTTTGCTGGCAGTTGGAGCAACGGTTTGTATCTCTCGACCAACGCAGGAGTCAATTGGGCGAGGACCGCGGGAGGGCCGGCGACCATTCATAACGCCATCGTCTCACGCGACGGCATCTACTATGCCACAAGCGGCGCCGCGGCGTGGAAGTATGCGTCCGGGACCTGGAGCAATTTGGAGTCATCGAGAGCATGGCATTCGATTGCCGTCGATCCGTCGAACACGGCTCGCATTGTCTTGGGAGACGATGGGGGATATCTCTGTCAATCGCCTGACCGCGGCGCCACCTGGCCGCAAGGCGTTATCTGGGGATCGACGGCGCATCCCATTACGCGCCATGCCGCCGATATCCCGTGGCTCGGTTGGACGATGGAGAAATATATGTCCAACGGAAACATGGTTTTCGATCCTTCCGCCTCGAACGAACTCTACTTTTCCGAGGGCATCGGCGTCTGGCACACCGCAATCGCGACCAACCAAAGCTGGGATCTGGGACCGATTTGGAATTCGCAGAGTCTCGGAATCGAGCAGTTGGTGGTCAATGAAGTCATCTCGCCGCCCGGCGGTAAGCCGCTCGTTGCCGCCTGGGATCGGGCGGTTTTCTATGTCAACGATCCCGATGTCTTCCCTTCGACTCACGCACCCGATAATCAACAGAGCCTGGAAGCGGGCTGGAGCGTCGACTGGGCGTCGAGCCGTCCTTCTTACATTGCCGCGATTATGCAATGGAACGTCGAGAAGTCGGGGTATTCGACCAACGGAGGGCAGACGTGGTGCTCATTTGCGTCGTATCCTCCCTTCTTCTCCGCGTACAAAATTGGAGGCGGCATCGCGGCAAGCACGCCAAGCAATATCGTGTGGGCGCCGAATAACAACGGCAATCCTTACTACACCAAGAACGGCGGCGCAATCAATGCCACCACGCCATTTGCGGACATCTTGGTGGTCGAGGGGATCCCAATGCCGCTGGACGCGCTGCAGACATCCTGGCAACTTGCACCAACCGGGAAGTAGGCCGCAGCCGTCCCCGGCAAGGCCAGTTCCGCGCGATGCACCAGGTACCGCCGGAGTGAACCGCAGATTGACGATTGCAGATTTCCGAATCATGAAGTTGAGAACCCACCCCGGCCTGCGGCCATCCCTACGGCGGAGGGGATGTTGGACTTCATGATTCTGCGGTTGGACATTCGGCAATCTGCGGTTCTGCAACCTTGCCACTTTGGTCACGGAGTCCACGAAATCACATGCGCAAAGCCACCTTCAGAAAAATCAGCATCGTGTTGCTGTCGCTGGCGCTCGTGGCGCTGCTTGTGCAGCGTATCCACCGCGTTGTGAATAGCCACGTGCGAATCTACCCCGCGCACACCAACGCCAGCCGCAGCCTTGGCAGGGGAATGTAATCGCAACATGAGTGTTTTGGGCATCGTCCTCATCCTGCTGTCGGCCGTGACGCACGCGGTGTGGAACCTGTTTTCGAAGGCCTCGGGCGCTCCGATGTCCTTCATGTACCGCGCGCTGGTGTACTCGGCGGTTCTCTTCCTGCCGTTGTTCCTGGTGACGCAACTGGTGGCGCCGTTCACCGGATTGCTCTGGTTGCTGGTGCTGGCGTCCGGACTGCTCTGCGGCGTGTATTTCATTGCGCTGTGCAAGGCCTATGACTGCGGGGCCGTTTCGTTCGCCTATCCGATCGCGCGCAGTTTTCCGCTGATGATCGTTGCGTGGGCGGGATTGTTCATCGGCGAAATCCCATCGCGGATGGGCATGTGCGGCATCAGCCTGATCGTTGCTGGCTGTTTCGTCCTGCCGTACAAACGGTTTTGCATCGGCGAAGACGGATTTTGCCGCAAGAACTACCTGAACCGCTCGGCGGCCTGGGCCCTGTTGGCGGCGCTGGTGACGAGCTTCTACTCGGTCATCGACAAGGTGGCGGCCGTGCAGATGCGGACGACCGGCTTCTGGCCATCGTTCTGCATGCGCACGAGCTATGTCTACCTCCAGAATGCCGTGAGCCTGGCGGTGATCGCGTGGTTCATGTGGCGGACCCGGCATGTGATTCAGCGGGTCGGCCGGGGGGCGGTGGTTCTGTGCGCCATCATCTTCCTCGTGTCGTATCTGCTGGTGATGGTGACGCTGGCGCGCGATCCGGTTTCCTATTCCCTCGCCCTGCGGCAGTTCAGCATCCTGATCGCCGCGGTGGTCTCCATGTTCTGGCTGGAGAAGGAATTTTCCTGGCCGCGGCTCACCGGCGTGCTGACGATTGTGGCGGGCGTCGTTCTCGTGAGTCTCTCTTCGTAGGAAGACGGCGAAGAGGGTGGTGGATCCGGAACCGCAGAATCAGGAAGGTACGACAACCTCCCGCCTGCCGCAACCACAGGCGTCGCCGTGCGAACCCGCATGCCCCGCCTGCCGCGCGGCCTCGCGCGCCCTATCGGGCGTAGACCTTTTTCGCGTGGTAGTGGTTGTGCAGGAGCTTGTGGGCCTTCTCCCCGAGCGGCTTGCCCAGGAAGTCGGCATAGAGCTTGATCACGTCCGGGTTCTGGTGGGAGCAACGCACCTTGCAGCGCTCGTCGTCGGTGTAGATGCCGGCGGTGCGCGCCTTGCGAACCTCGTCGGTGGCACCCTGGGGCTGGCCGCCGCCGCCGATGCAGCCGCCGCGGCAGGCCATCACCTCGATGAAGTGATAGCGCGGTTCGCGGCCGGCCTTGCGGTCCTCGCGGATCGCCGCGAGCACCTGCTCGACGTTGCCCATCTGATGGGCCACGGCGATGCGGATCTTGGTCCCCTTGACGTCGATTTCGGCTTCCCGGACGCCGTTCATGCCGCGCACCTGGCGGAAATTGACATCCTTGAGGTCCTCTCCGGTCACAAGGTTGTAGGCTGTGCGCAGCGCGGCCTCCATCACGCCGCCCGTGGCGCCGAAGATCGTGCCCGCGCCGGAGTAGGTGCCGAGGATGGAATCGGCCTCGCCCACCGGCAGGTTAAGGAAGTCGATCCCCGCCATCTTGATCATACGGGCCAGTTCGCGTGTGGTGAGCACCACGTCGATGTCTTGGTGGCCGCTGGCGAACATCTCGTTGCTGCGGGAAATCTCGTATTTCTTGGCCGTGCAGGGCATGACCGAAACCATCACGATGTTCTTCGGGTCGATGCCCATCTTTTCGGCGTAGTAGGTCTTGGCGAGCACGCCCAGCATCTCGTGCGGCGACTTGGCGGAGGAGAAGTTGGGGATGAAGTCGGGGGCGCGCTTCTCCATGTAGTCCGTCCAGGCCGGGCAGCAGGAGGTGATCAGCGGCAGCGCGCCCTTCTTGTGGACAAAGCGCTCCACGAACTCGCTGCCTTCCTCCATGATCGTGACGTCGGCGGTGAAGTTCGTGTCGAAGACGGCCTTGAATCCCAGGCGGCGCAGCGCCGCGTAGGTCTGGCCGGTGAGGAGCGTGCCCGGCGCCTTGCCGAAGGCCTCGCCGATGGCGACGCGCACGGCCGGCGCGATCTGGGCGACGCAGTACTTCTGCGGATCCTTGAGCGCGGCCCAGACCTTGGGAACCTCGTCGTACTCGTAGATGGCGCCCACGGGGCAGTGCGCGGAGCACTGGCCGCACTTGATGCAGGGGGATTCGTTGAGCGTGACGTCCGCGGCCGGGGCGATGCGCGTGCGCTCGCCGCGTCCCAGGAACTCCAGCGCCCACACGCCCTGCATCTGCTGGCAGACCAGCGCGCAGCGGCCGCACTTGATGCACTTCTCGGGGTTCAGCACGACTGACTTGGTGGACTCGTCGCGCGGAATCTGCGCCACGCGCGACTCGAACGGCACGTCGCGGATGCCGAAGTCGGCGGCGATCTTCTGCAGTTCGCAGTTGCCGCTGCGCGGGCATTGCAGGCAGTCGTTCGGGTGCGTGCTGAGGATGAGTTCCAGCACGGTTTGGCGGACCTTGACGATCTCCGCGTCGTGGGTCGTGATCTTCATGCCCGGCGCGGCCTCGGTGCAGCAGGCGCGCAGCAGCTTGGGCGATTTGGCCTCGCGTACCACGCAGATGCCGCAGGCGGCCCAGGCTTTCAGGTCCGGGTGGTAGCAGAGCGTCGGGATCTTCACCTGCACGGCGCGGGCGGCGTCCAGGATCGTCGTGCCGGCCGGGACTTCCACCGGGATGTTGTTGATTTCGAGTTTAATGAGGGTATCCATGTTCTTCTCCAAATCGGTCATTGGTCATCGGTCAGTAGTCATTGGTCATTGGGGAACCCAGTTCTCCCCAATGACTAATGACCAATGACTTCTTCACGAACGCACCACGGCATGGAATTTACACACCTCGAAGCACTGGCCGCACTTGATGCACTTGGCCGGGTCGATCACATGGGTTTTTTTGCGTTCGCCGGCAATGGCGCTGGCCGGGCAGACGCGCGCGCAAGCGGTGCAGCCGACGCACTTGGCGGGGTCGATGCTGTAGCGCAGGAGGTTCTTGCACTTGGCGGCGCGGCATTTGCGCTCCACGATGTGTTCCTTATATTCGTCGAGGAAGTAGCGCAGCGTGGAGAGCACCGGGTTGGGGGCGGTCTGGCCGAGTCCGCAGAGCGAGGCGCGCTGCATGGCCTGGCAGATGTCGCGCATCTGGTCCAGGTCGCTCATCTCGGCCTTTCCCGTTGCGATCTTTTCCAGGTAGTTGTAGAGCGTGCGTCCGCCGATGCGGCAGGGCGCGCACTTGCCGCACGACTCGTCCACCGTGAACTCCAGGTAGAACTTGGCCACGTCCACCATGCAGTCCGTGTTGTCCATGACGATCAGGCCGCCGGACCCCATGATGGAGCCGATCTTGCCGAGGTTCTCGTAATCGATCGGCGTGTCGAGAAACTCGGGCGGAATGACGCCGCCGGAAGGGCCGCCGGTCTGCGCGGCCTTGAACGTGTGGCCGTTGCGGATGCCGCCGCCGATGTCGAAGATGATCTGGCGCAGCGTGGTCCCCATAGGCACTTCGATCAGCCCCGAGTTGTTGATCTTGCCGGTCAGGGCGAAGACCTTGGTTCCCTTGGAGGTGGCGGTGCCGATCTTGCCGAACCATTCGCCGCCCTTGAGGATGATGACCGGGATGTTGGCGAGGGTCTCGACGTTGTTGATCACCGTCGGCTTGCCCCACAGGCCGCGCACGGCCGGGAAGGGGGGGCGCGGCGTGGGCATGCCGCGCTTGCCCTCGACCGAGGCGATCAGCGCGGTCTCCTCACCGCACACGAACGCGCCGGCGCCGAAGCGCATCTCGATGTCGAAGCTGAAGCCGGAACCGAGGATGTTGGCGCCGAGCAGGCCGTAGGCGCGCGCCTGTTCGATAGCCGTCTCCAGGCGCTTGATGGCCAGCGGATATTCGGCGCGGATGTAGATGTACCCCTTGCTCGCGCCGACGGTCTTGCCGGCGATGGTCATGGCCTCCAGCACGGAATGAGGGTCGCCCTCCAGCGTGGAGCGGTCCATGTAGGCGCCGGGGTCGCCCTCATCGGCGTTGCAGACGATGTACTTCTGGTCGGCTTCGACGGACCGGGTGAACTGCCATTTGCGGGAGGTCGGAAACCCGGCGCCGCCGCGGCCGCGCAGGCCGGACTTTTCGAGCTCGCGGAGCACGTCGTCCGGCGTCATCTCGAACAGCACCTTTTCCAGTGCGCGGTAGCCGTCGCGCGCGATGTACTCGTCGATCTTGTCCGGATCGATGATGCCGCAGTTGCGCAGCACGATGCGGAACTGGTTCTGGTAGAAGTCGATGTTGTCCAGCCCGATGTAGGTGCGGCTCTGGCGGCGGTCGTACAGCAGGCGCGTCACGGGGCGCCCCTTGACCAAGTGCTCGCGCACGAGTTCCCTGGCGTCCTCGGGCTTGACGGAGACGTAGAAGGTTTCCTCGGGGAGGACCTTGACGATGGGGCCTTTTTCGCAGAAACCGAGGCACCCCGTGCGCACGATCTGCACGGTCTTGGACAAACCGGCGGCCTCGACTTCCTTCTTCAGATTGTCGATAAGCTGTCCGCTGTGGCCGGACTCGCAACCGGTGCCGCCGCAGACCAGAACGAATTGTTTGTAAGCCATGATCTTCTCGCCTCAAGAACCCATCATCTACGAATGTGACCCAAAACCATAGATTTCGCGGCACGCGAAATCTAGCGCATGACATCGACAGCCGGGCGGTCCAGGATGTGGCTGTCGAGCAGGCGCTTGCCAACCACGTGCTGCTCGACGATCTGGGCGGCCTGCTCGGCCTTGACCCGGCCATAAATGACTCTGGGCATGCCGGGCACCGCGACCTCCACCGTGGGCTCCGAGTGGCAGAGCCCCATGCAGCCGGTCTGGCGCACCGACACGTTGCCGAGGTTCTGGGAGGCGACGGCATCCACGAGCGCGTTCAGCGTGTCCTTGGCCCCGGCGGCGATGCCGCAGGTGCCCATGCCGACCACGATCTGCACGTCCTTGGCGGTCGTATCGCGCAGGTTGATCTCCTTGCGTCGTACGTCGCGCAGCTTGCGCAGGTCATCAAGCGTCAACTTGCTCATCGTAGCTCCTCCGGGTTGGCCGGGCGGCACCCCGTGCCGGGCCGACGTCCCTCTCTCTGCACCCGTCAAAATCGATCCATGCCGCTAGGCGGCCCGCGCGCGCGGCCGTGGCGGAACATCCAGTTCCCGCTCCAGCGCGGTCAGATACTGCCGCGCGAGCGCCAGGTTCACGGCGTTCTCCAAGTCTCCCAGCGTCTCCGCCAACTCATGCCGTGCGACCGCGTAGTCTCCGGCAGGCGCGCAGCGATGCACGGCCAGGTCGTAGCTGCCGGGCAGCGACAGCAGCGTCAGCAGGGTGCCGGCCAGATCGCCCAGCGGCGGCGTATCCACGTGCTGCGCGTCGAAACGGAACGACACCGTCGTGCCCTGTCCCGGCGTGGAGCGCACCTCCATGTCGCCGCGCGTGGCCTCGGTCGCCTGCCGGAGCAGGGGAAGCCCAAGCCCCACGCGCCGCCGGTCGTGCTTGCCCGGCGCGCTGAAAAAAGGGTTTTCTGCGCGCCGTACCTGCGCCGCATCCATGCCGCATCCATTGTCCGCCACCGTCACCGCCACCCGTTCCGACCGCGTTTCAATCTCCAGCGCCACTCGCGTGGCGCCGGCTTCGACCGCGTTCTGTACCAGATCGGCAATGTAATCGCAGACCGTCGCGTGCATGTCCTTACGCCTGCCTGTACTTGGCCAGAATGCCCGGCAACTGGCTCGTCTCCAGCTTGCCGTACACCTCGCCGTTGATTACCATCACGGGCGCCAGCCCGCAGCAGCCGAGGCAGCGGACCGCCTCGAAGGAAAATTCCCCGTCCGGCGTCACGGCATTGAGCCCCACGCCCAGATGGCCTTCGACCTCGTGGATGATGTCCTCGCCGCCGCGCAGATAGCAGGCCGTGCCCAGGCAGACCTGGATCTGGTTGCGCCCCGGCTTCTTCAGCTTGAAGAAGTTGTAGAACGTGATGACGCCGTAAATCTTCGCCAGCGGCACCTCCAGCAGCTCTGCGACCTCGAAGGCCACGGCGCGCGGAATGTAGCCAAAGGTCTGCTGCACGCGGTGCAGAACCATGATGAGGCTGCCCGGCTTGGCCTTCCATTCGGCGATAAAGGCCTTCAGTTCGGCGGTCAGCTTCAGGGTCTCGGGCTGGGTTGTCGTGGTGCTCACGGTTTCCATCCTCCGGCAAGTGCGTCCGGCCGGTTCGGGACCGGCCCATGCGTTCGAAAAGGAAAACATGATTGCAAAACGCCGTGGACTGCGCAAGGTGAAAAAAGTTACAGAAAGCACCTACACGATCATATCGTGGTGTATATAAGTCATTTATGGGCTGGCATGAGCGTATGTTAGGCATAATAGAACATAGAATGGCAATATAATGTTATTTGATGCTTGTAATATGGTAATAGGACTGTTTATTATTTGCGCCAACCCCGAAGGAGGTTCCGTCATGGAAGTGACCCGTGAAGCGATCGAACGTCTGTCGCGCTACCGCGCGGTGCTGTTGCGCCTGAAGGCCTTGGGCTTCGTCAAGGTCTTCTCGGACAATCTGGCGGACGCGCTGAGCGTTTCGGCCTCGCAGGTGCGGAAGGACTTTGCCGCCTTCGGCATGCGCGGCGTCAAGCGCGGCGGCTACCAGGTCACGGACCTGCTCGACCGGCTCTCCGAGCTCCTCGGCGTGACGGATTCCCTGCGCGTGGTGGTGATCGGCTGCGGCAACATCGGCACGGCCCTGCTGCATACCTATGGCGGCAAGCGCGAGGGCGTCTGCGTGGTCGCGGGATTCGACATCAACCCGCAGGTGATCTCGCCCAAGGCCGAAGTGCCGATCTGCGACATGCACGACCTGGTCCCGTTCATCGACAAGCATCGCATTCGCGTGGCCATCCTGGCCGTGCCCGAAGAGGCCGCCCCGGGCGTCATGGAGCAACTCCGCCGCTCCGCGGTGCAGGGCGTGCTCAATTTCACGCGTGCCCAGTTGCGCGGCGACGCCCAGTGCCTCGTGCAGACCATCGACATCCGTATGGAGATCGAAAAACTCTTCTGCCTGATTCATCTGATGCGGCCGGGGAAGGAGCAGCGGGTTGGGAAGTGAGCAGTAAACAGTGAGCAGTAAACTGTGGCAAGGGTTCGGGGTTCAGGAATCGGTAGAATTGATGCCGGACGTTGGCGTACCTACCACAGCCTGAACCCTGAACCCCGAACCCTATCTCTCGAAGGAACTTTCATGACAACCGGAATGATTGTACAGCGCACCGGCTGGGAGGTGCTGGCGAAGGGGAGTAGTTTCGACCGCCACATCCGCAGGATTGTGGCGTCGGACCTGATGAGCGACGTGCTGGTCGTGGACGAGGACGACATGCTGCTCCTGACTTCGCTGGTCAGCGACCAGGTGCTGCGCACGGCGCAGGTCGTGGGCGCGGTGGGCGTGGTCGTGGTCAATGGCAAGCCGCTGCCGTCCTCCATGGTTTCCGTGGCCAACAGCCTGGGCGTGTCGCTGCTCACCACGCGGCTGAGCAAGTTTGACGCCTGCGTGGCCTTGCACCAGCTTCTGGAGGCGAAGTAAGCCATGACCAAGCCCATCGCTTCCGCTCCTGCTGTGCCGCTGGATGAAGACCGTCCTTCGCTGGTGCTGCTGGAACTCATCCATCGCATGAAGGTGCGCGACGTCATGACGCGCGAAGTCTGCACCGCCGACCGGCAGACGCCGCTGCGCACGGTGCAGCACCTGATGCGCGACCGCGGCATCAGCGGCGTGCCGGTCGCCGAGCACGGCCGGCTCTATGGCATCGTCAGAATGCGCGACTTCATCCGCGCGCTGGAAGGCGGCACCCTCGACGAGCCCTGCCAGGTCCACAGGAGCACGCGCC
>Ga0118677_10011906_pt1 | contig 12899 bp, 10 predicted proteins | sample AliMusrvi5mmetaG_FD_86154 | JGI IMG/M metagenome (GOLD analysis project Ga0118677, IMG submission 86154)
GATATTGCCGGATATTTTGTTATTGGGTAAAGCATTGGGTGGTGGAATGCCGCTCGGAGCGTATATAGCAGATCGCAAATTGATGAACACCTTAACCCATGATCCTGTCTTGGGCCATATCACCACATTTGGCGGTCACCCGGTTTCCTGTTCCGCTGGTAAAGCTGCTCTGGAAGTATTACTCAATGGTGATTATATCCCTTCTGTAAAAAGGAAAGAGAAAATTTTGCAAGACCGACTAGTACATCCCCAAATCATTTCAAAACGATCTGCCGGATTATGGATGTCCTTACAATTTTCTTCTGCTACCTTAAACCAGCAGATCATACATCAATGCATTAAAAATGGCCTAATTACAGATTGGTTCCTCTTCGCCCCCGACAGGCTCCGAATAGCCCCCCCGCTAATTATTACCGATGAAGAATTGACTGAAGTTTGTGATAGAATACTGAGAAGTATTGACGAAGTAATTGAAAAATTAAAGCCCTAAAAAAACAACAAGTTAATTATTCATTATTCATTATTTACACGGTTCCATCCTGCAAAACCTGCTATATAATTTTTCATACAAAGGGATAATATTTTTGATATCGAATTGACAGGCATGCAGGTAAGCAGCTTCTTTCATTTTTGCAAGCTTATCTTCATCCTTCAGCAGGTTAATGGTAAAATCACTCATTGCCTCTATATCACCCACATTAGCCATAAATCCGGTTACATCCTGAACATTGATTTCTGTTAATCCACCTGCGTTACTGCTGATTACAACAGCACGTGCCGCCATGGCTTCGAGTGCAGCCAATCCAAAACTTTCATATTCGGAAGGAAGCAGGAATACATCACTAACGGCGAGGATATCTTCCATCTGCTCCTGTTTTCCCAGGAAACGAACATCTTCATCAATGCCCAATTCCCTGACCAATTCTTCAGTAGCGGGTCTTTCCGGTCCATCCCCTACCATCAATAATTTTGCGGGCATAGATTTGCGAACGGCAGCAAAGATCCGGATCACATCATCCACTCTTTTTACTTTTCTGAAATTAGAGGCATGCATCAATATTTTTTCGCCATTGGGGGCAATTACTTTGCGAAATGCATCAATGGGTTTTTTATTGAATCGACCCACATCCACAAAATTGTGGATCACTTCAATTTCTTTACGGATAGGGAATGATTTATAGGTTTCATCCTTCAGATTCTGTGAAACCGCAGTAATGGCATCACTCTCATTGATAGAGAATGTGACCACAGGCTCATAGGTTTTGTCTTTACCCACCAGCGTAATATCCGTTCCATGCAAAGTGGTAATTACCGGAACATTGCGCCCCGTTTTTTGCTTAACAATCTGCTTGGCCATATAGGCTGCCGAAGCATGGGGTATTGCATAATGTACATGCAGCAGGTCCAGATCATGGTTCATAATCACATCAACCATGGTACTGGCCAATGCCACTTCATAAGGCGGGTAATCAAATAAAGGATAGGTTGGCACCCTTACTTCGTGATAAAAAATATTGGTATTGAATACATTTAAACGAACGGGTTGCTGATAGGTAATAAAATGTACCTGGTGCCCTTCATCGGCCAATGCCTTCCCCAATTCTGTTGCCAAAACGCCACTTCCCCCAAAGGTTGGATAGCAAACAATCCCTATTTTCATAATACGGTTTCTGATTTATGGTTAGAATTTTGGAGTACAACGCTGGCGGCAAAAATACTGCCCTACAGCTACCTCAATTCTGCTGCAAGTAACAATTATTTCTTCATTCGGTTGATTCCGTTTATCATACTTGGTTAAACGATACAAATAGTTAACTTTAGCACTATGAAAAAAATGATCCAACTACTGCTTTTATTGCCCATACTGGCATTGGCACAAACCGGGGATGATGCCGCTAACATTAAAAAAATCTCTGATGAAATTTTACGAAATGGCAAAGCCTATGATCTTCTTTACCAACTTACCAAGCAGGTAGGTGGTCGTTTGGCCGGCTCACCTCAGTTTGCCAAAGCGATTCAATGGGGGAAAACTGCTCTTGAGCAAAATGGTGCCGATAATGTTTTTTTACAGGAATGTATGGTTCCACATTGGGTAAGGGGTGGTCAGGATAAAGCCATTATTATTCAGGTTGATAAAAAGAAAGCCGGCCGTGCACTGGATGTGTTGGCTCTTGGTAATTCCTTAGGTAATGGCACCGTTACCGCCGAAGTATTGGCTGTAGCTGACTTTGCAGAACTGGAGAAAAGAAAAGATGAAGTAAAGGGTAAGATCGTTTATTATAATTATGGTTTCGACCCTACCAATGTGATGCCCTTTATGAGTTATGGACAGGCAGGTATTTACCGGAGATCCGGACCCAGTCGCGCTGCCAAATATGGTGCGGTGGGTGTTATGATCCGTTCACTCACAGAATCGGTAGCCAATGATCCGCATACGGGTGCTATGGCGTATATGGACTCTTTTCCAAAAATTCCTGCCGTGGCACTCGGACCCAGGGATGCAGATGAGGTGTGGGCACTTAGTAAAAAATCGGGCTTTGTTGTTTCCATGACCACCAACGGTCATTTTCTTCCGGATACCATCGGACATAATGTGATTGGGGAATTGAAAGGAACAGAATTTCCAGATCAGTATATCACCATTGGCGGGCACCTGGATAGTTGGGATGTAAATGAAGGTGCCAGTGATGATGGAACCGGTATTGTGCATACTATTGAAATCATGCGTGCCTTACAGGCCATTGGCTATAAACCCAAACATACTTTGCGTTTTGTATTGTTTGCCAATGAAGAAAATGGATTAAGAGGAGGTGTAAAATATGCTGAAGAAGCCAAAGCCAAAGGTGAGAAACACATATTTGCACTGGAAAGTGATGCCGGTGGTTTTACGCCACGGGGATTTTCTGTTGCTGCCAGTAAAGAACAACTCGCAAAAATGCAAAGCTGGCTTCCCTTATTAAAACCCTATGGTACTGAAGAAATCAGTCAGGGTGGTGGTGGAGCCGATGTGAGCCCCTTAGCGAGATCCGGCACTCCGGTAAGTGAATTAAGTCCCGACCCGCAAAGATATTTTGATCTGCACCATGCAAGAAGTGATGTGTTTGAAAAAGTAAACAAAAGAGAACTGCTACTCGGAGCCGTAAATATGGCTGCATTGATTTACCTGGTTGATAAATATGGTCTATAATGAAAAAAATACTCTGGTCCTTTCTGATTATTTTAATGGTATCCCTGTCATTATTTGTGTACTGGCGTTTTTATTTTGTTTTTGCTGAAGGAACAAAAGCCGGTTCATTAAATACTTTTCAGTTGAAAGGGATGTTATTTAAAACCTATGAAGGCAAGATTATTCAAAGCGGATTCAGGGCCAATGTACAGAGTAATGAATTTGATTTTAGTGTAACCAGTAAGAGCGTTGCCAATATTCTGGAAAACAATTCAGGCAGGGAAGTAAACCTGCATTATAAAAGATATTTAGGAGTGCTGCCCTGGCGGGGAACACAGGCCTATATCGTGGATAGTGTGTATGAAATAAGAGGAGTGGATAAGCCAGCTACCATCAGTCCTAAATAGAAAATGATTGGCTGTTCTTAGATTAGTTCGCTGCCTGTAATAAAAATATGGCCAGCCGTTTATGAATATCTTCTTCATTTTCTTTCCATTCTTTTACCGATTTGGTGCGAATGGTTTCTGAGCCGGCGGTAATATCCACTGCAATACAAACCCGTGTTTGGTCTTTGCAGGTTTGCATGATATCGCGGATCAGTGAGTTATTACGGTACGGGGTTTCAATAAATATCTGGGTACATTGATTTTTGAATGAATCGGCTTCTAATTCTCTAATCTTCTTTTTTCTTTCCAGTGAATCAATGGGCAGATAGCCATGGAATCGGAAACTTTGCCCATTCATACCCGAAGCCATTAGTGCCAATAGAATAGAATTGGGCCCTACAAAGGGTTTCACATGAATATTGGCCAGTTGTGCAGCTTCCACCAGAATCTGACCCGGGTCGGCGATACCCGGACAACCCGCTTCGCTGATAATACCGATATTTTTTCCGGAATGGAGTAATTGTAAAAACTGTTTTTTCACTTCCTGCTCTGCTTTATGAATCGCGAACCATTGGTAATCATCGATCACCATTTCCTTCCATAATTTTTTTAAAAATCGGCGGGCAGTTTTTTCATTCTCTACAAAAAATACTTGACAATCCTGAACGGCTGCTATGATATAAGGGGGGATGGTTTCAAAAGCATCATCATACAGAACAGTTGGTATCAGGTACAATTTACCGGGTTTCATATCGATGGTCTGTTCTTGTTTTCGGCAGTATACCAGCCTGAAACGAGTGAAACAATTATTTCTGTGTTTGTTTTAAGGGATACATACTTACTGTGGCAGCTACTACTGCATAAGCCGGTGCCAGCACCCAGCCAATAATGGGTAAAAAATGCATCATATAAAATACCAACCCATTTCCTACTGCCAATCCCTTATGGTTGCCAATAAAGAAAATACTTTCCGGTATGGTTTTCTGGTGTCTGCCCATACTATAATCCAGCATGGAGAATCCATAATAGTAACATTCTACCAATAGTGCCAGGATGGGTGTCAACCATCCCGCCAGGGGAATCAGGCTTAATAATAGAATGGATAGTACATAAACTGTTTGCCATAGGCTATTCCTTACCGCAATATGGATACCTCTTCGAATATCTTTCAGTAATTGCGGAAAACTAAAGCGGATATCGGTTCCTTCCATAATGGCTTCTGTTTTCTCGCTCAGATAGGCAAAAAGGGGGGAACCCACAATCAGGAAAACATATTTGAAAAGGGAGAAATAGAATAAAAGCAGGATCAGCCATAATAATAAACTACCCATGGTAAACAGGAACCCCAGAAAACTATTGTTTAGCCTGTCGAGCCAGTTTTTTAGTCCGGTTTGCAGAATGATCCATTCGATAAAATTACTGGACGTATGACTAAAAAAATAGATACTTACCATGAACAGGACAGCATAAATGATACCCGGAATCAGTATCCATTTCCACAGTTTATGTTTTTTGATAAACCTGTGCGCTTCAAAATACGCCTGTATGGCTATGATCATTTCTTTCAGCACCCTGTATCGTTTAGTGTGGCGAAGTTAACACATTCAGTAAGTTTACACATATGAAAGCTATAACGCAGTTATATTCTCATAAATTGCCCCAGGACTTTTATCTGCAGGAAAAGGTGGCTGTTATTGCAAAATCTTTGCTGGGTAAGGTTTTGGTCAGCTTTTTCGATGGACAGCTAACGGCAGGCCGTATTGTAGAAACAGAAGCCTATAATGGGGTAATGGATAAAGCTTCCCATGCCTGGGGTGGCAGAAGAACCAGTCGAACTGAGACCATGTATGCCCCAGGTGGCATTTCCTATGTATATCTCTGTTATGGTATTCACCACTTGTTTAATGTAGTAACCAACCAAGCAGAAATTCCGCATGCTATTCTGATCCGGGGTATTGAGCCGATTTTAGGAAAAGACATAATGATGCAACGGACAGGTAAAACGGAGTCTGATGTATCGGTTTCCAGAGGCCCTGGTAATGTTTCCAAAGCAATGGGAATTAAAACATCTCATGACGGTATCAGTTTACATGGGAAAACATTATTTATTGCAGATGATGGCTACTCACTGACTAAGAGCAAAATAATTGCAACCCCCAGAATTGGTGTGGATTATGCAGGAGAGGATGCTTTATTGCCTTATCGGTTTATTGTAAAGGACAATTCTTATGTAAGTGGCAATCATTGGCAAATAAAGAAACCGGAAAAATCACAATAACTCTCTGAGTCTTTCCTCTGTGTAAAAACTATTTTACTTAACTTTTCCAGTTAATCTCTGTTATATGAAAAAAAAATTTCCCCTTCTGCTATCTCTGCTCTTATTTGTATCACTGACTGCGGTAGCGCAATCCGGTAAGATCATTCGTTTTAGCTCGTCTAATGCCATGTTTCCCGATACGGCAAGGATGCATGGGCATGATTATAACGGAAAGCATTACGATGCCAATACCTGTTATAGTGATAGCAGTATATTGATATATGTGCCCAAACATTTTTCTTCGAAAAAGAAGATCAATTATGTATTTTGGTTTCATGGGTGGGGGAATAATATTGATAGTGCCTGTAAGCAATATGACCTGCTTAACCAGTTCGATGTATCTAAACGAAATGCGGTATTCATTTTTCCGGAAGGGCCTAAGAATGCACCCGATAGTTATGGCGGTAAGCTGGAGCAGCCCACTGTGTTTCAGAACCTGATGAAAGAAGTAATCAGTTATTTGGTAAAGAATAAAATCATACAACGTCAACCTGTATTTAATATTGACAATTATAATATCAGCCTGGCGGGCCATAGCGGTGCTTATCGTGTAATCAGTAAGATCATCAATTTTAGTCCGGTAAATGAAGTAATCCTTTTCGATGCCATGTATGGTGGCAATGATGCTTACCTGCAATGGTTATCGATACCCAAACATCGCTTTATCAATATCTACACAAAAGACGGAGGTACATTTGAAAATAGTCATTGGATTATGCAGAAGCTGACCGATTCGCTACATATGCCCTTTATATCTATTAATGAAGAAGAGATCACAGAATCTATTTTACAAAAGCAGAAGAAAATATTTATTTATAGCAAGCAGGCACATAATGATGTGATTACTTATCATCATTATTGGGAGATGTTTTTGCGTTGGGGTGATATGGAATAGTAAAGTGATTGTTTGTTGGTCAGGCGACCACAGGTGTTCGGAAGAAATTCGCCATTGTTGGTGTTATCACCAACAACAAATAGTGTTTTCGCCATTGTTCGTGTTATGACCACAGGTGTTTGGAAGAAATTTATTTGATACTTATTGCTTATCCTTTCACTTTCTCCATGTTCCTACGGAACATGAGTTCCTTCTTGCGCAAATGGGTATAATGGGTGAGGCCTAATTTATATAACGTTAAAGCTATAACCATTCTAAACACCTAAAATAGGCAAGGAATACCTATTTTCTTCCGAACACCTGTGGTCAGGCGACCAACAAGGACAAAACGCAATTAATATTACTTATTTATTAACTATACTCCCTATCTCTTCATTCCCTATCCAATCCCAAATTTCTCCAGAATTAACCACTAGTTTTGAGAAGCCCATATGGGTTTCATCTATGCTTAGAAAAACTGCCGGTATTTTCTGCACATGGGTCCTTATTTTTTTAGGCGGATCCCTGGATGCCCAAACAGCCATTCCTTTGGGTGAAGCAGTGCAGAAAGCTGCCATTAATTACCCCGCACTAAAAGCCAAAGCCCTTCAGGTAGAAGCACTAAAAAAGAATATACAGGTAGTTACGAATACCGGACTACCCTCATTGGATGCTTCTTACCAGGTGAATTATGCTACGTATAATAATATCACTGGCATGGCTTATCCTACTTATCTGGTACCTATAAGCGGTCCGCCTTCTAAGGATAATAATCTGGCTGGTGTTTTTGGAAGTGCTACCGGTCTCCTACTTAACTGGCAACCCTTCACTTTTGGTCAGCGCGAATCGCAGACTGCTTTTGCCAAAGCCGGTGTTACACAAGCGAACTCAGATCTGGCTAATGAAATATTGCAGCATAAAGTAAGGGTAGCGAATGCCTATCTGGATGCATTGGCGGCAAAAGAGTTGTTACAGATATTTAGAGAAAACCTTAGCCGCAGTCAGGCTAATTTAGCATTGGTGCAAAACCTGGTTGCCAATGGTTTGAGACCGGGGGTTGACTCTGCGCTGTTTGCGGGCGAAGTATCAAAAGCTACCGCCGAATTATTAAACCATCAACGCAATTATGAACAGGCTTTGTTGAATCTATCCCAGTTGATGGGGGTTACGGATAATATTACGATTAGTGACTCCTCCTATAGTTATCGATTACCCGTGAATGGAATTGTTGCCGATTCATTACAACACCCCTTACTCGCTTTCTATCAATCTGCTATTGATCTGGATGTGGCAAAGCGGAAAACCATTGAAAAAACGACTTTGCCGGGACTGGGCTTTTGGGGTACTACTTATGCGCGTGGCTCAGGTATTCAATATGATGGAACGGTAAAAAGTCTGGACGGATTGGGATTGCAGAGAGTAAATTATGGTTTGGGAATACAATTGAGCGTGCCTTTATTACAATCCATGAAGATTAAGCCGCAACTGCAGCAACAGGATATTCAGGCCAGAGCAGATAAAGAAAAATTGAATGAACTGAGTTTGCAGCTTAACCGGCAAATGCGAATAGCGGATACCACTTTACGCTACGCACTGGAAATTGTAAAGCAGAACCCCGCATTATTGCGTTCAGCTGCCTTTGCTTACACTACCATGGTTTCACGCTACAATGCTGGGTTAGCGAACTATACAGATATTGTTCAGGCGCAATACAATCTGATAAAAGCAGAAGACGATGATAAAACAAACCATATAGCCGTATGGAAAGCGTTTCTATATAAGGCCGCAGTTGCAGGTGATATTGATTTATTTCTAAAACAGGTTAAATAAGCAGTATGAACTTAATCAAAGGGGCTTTACAGAAACCGGTTACGATTATCGTATCTGTACTGGCCATCCTGTTTTTTTCTTTTATCACGCTTCAAAAAATGAAGATTGATATCTTCCCCAAAATGGGGTTGCCCACCATTTATGTGGCACAACCCTATGGGGGATTATCGCCCGAGCAAATGGAGGGATTTGTGACTTCGTATTATGAATACCATTTTTTATATGTAACGGGTATCAAATATGTTGAATCCAAATCTATCCAGGGTGCTGCCATCATCAAGATCGTTTTTCAGGAAGGAACAGATATGAGTCAGGCGATGGGTGAAGTGGTGGGCTATGTAAACAGATCAAGGGCATTTATGCCTCCAGGCACGGTGCCTCCTTTTATTACGCGTTTTGATGCAGGTAGTATTCCGATTGGTCAATTGGTATTTACATCCAGCACAAAAACCCTCGGAGAAATTCAGGATCTGGCGCTGTTTAAAGTGCGTCCCATGTTCTCTACACTTCCGGGTGTATCTGCGCCACCTCCTTTTGGTGGTAACCAGAAAACGGTGATCATCAAAATTAATCCGGATAGAATTCGTGATTATCATTTATCTCCCGATGATGTGGTACAGGCATTGGCAAAATCGAATACGATTAGTCCGGCAGGTAATCTTCGCATTGGCGATGAAACCATGATCATTCCGCAAAATTCTGTTGTTGAAAATATTAAAGAGCTCGAAAATATTCCGCTTAGTATCGGTTCCGGACCGGCTGTTTATGTAAAAGATATTGCCAATGTAGAACTGGGTGCGGATATCACAACTGGCTATGCACTGATTAATGGAAAGCGCTCTGTATATATACCGGTAACCAAACGCGCCGATGCGGCTACCTGGGATGTGATCAAACGAGTGAAAGCGGCTTTACCCGATATGCAGGCTGCGGTACCCGATGATATTAAAGTATCTTATGAATTTGACCAGTCAGGCTATGTGAGCAAATCTATCCGTAACCTGATCTTTGAAGGATTATTGGGTGCTTTACTTACGGGTTTAATGGTATTTCTGTTTTTAGGTAATCTCCGTAGTTCAGTAATCGTATTATTCACCATTCCGATGGCTTTGCTATCAGCAGTGATTTGTTTGGGTGCATTTGGACAAACCATTAATATCATGACCTTGGGTGGTTTGGCATTGGCGATTGGTATATTGGTGGATGAAGCCACGGTAACCATTGAAAATATCCATAGTCAGTTAGAAAAAGGAAAACAGAAACCAAGGGCTATTCTTGATGCATGTCTGGAAATTACGTTTCCGAAATTGCTGATACTACTCTGTATTCTTGCTGTATTCGTTCCTTCTTTTTTTATGACAGGCATCCCCGCTGCTTTATTTGTTCCTTTATCATTAGCCGTTGGTTTTGCGATGATCGCATCTTTTCTGTTATCACAAACCATGGTTCCGGTTTTGGCTAACTGGATTCTGAAAGACAAAATGAATTCCGGAGTACATGAAAAATTTAATCGATTCAAAGAAAGATATACAAACTGGTTACAGCGGATAAGTGGTTTAGCAAAATGGTTGGTTCCGGTATATATACTGGCATCAATTGGTTTGGTAATCCTCTTATTTCATTTCAACGGTACCGAAATATTTCCCAGAACAGATATGGGGCAGGCACAAGTTAGGGTAAGACTGGCTACCGGCACAAGAATAGAAAGAACAGAAGAAGCTACGCAAAACCTGTTGGGGATAGCAGACAGTATCAGCCATGGAAAAATAGCCATCAGTTCTGCGTTTGTAGGAACACAGCCCTCGAGCTATCCAGTTAATTTAATTCATTTATGGACCAGCGGTCCGCAGGAATCTGTGATCAGGATCAATTTGCAACCTGGTTCAGGAATTAATATTGAAGCGTTCAAGGAAGACTTGCGTTCGGCAGTTAAAAAAACGATGCCAGGAGTGGTTATCTCATTTGAGCCTGGCAACCTGATAGAACAGGTAGTAAACCTGGGCTCCAATAACCCAATTGAAATAGCTGTATTGGGTAAGAATCTTTCTCAATCACGGGACATTGCCAATAAGCTCGAAACAAAATTGAAAACCATATCTTTTTTAAGAGATGTACAAATTGCAACGCCGCTGGACTATCCGAATATCAAAGTAGATATTGACCGGGTAAAAGCCGGACAGTTGGGATTAACGGTAGACCAGGTAAGTAAATCAATGGTAGCGGCCACTTCATCGAGTCGTTTTACACAACCGAATTACTGGCTCGATAAATCAACGGGTACTGCTTACCAGGTACAGGTAGAATTGCCACAGTACAAAATGAATTCGCCGGAGCAGATGGAGTTGATACCGGTTTCGGGAAGCGGGAAAGCGCCTGTATATATGCGTGATCTGGCCAGCTGGAAAAAAACCAGTTCTCCGGGAGAATATGATCGGATCAATCAGCAAAGATTTATCACCCTTACTGCCAATATATATGAGAAAGATCTTGGGTTGGCCCAGCAGGAAGTTAATAAAGCAATTGTATCATTGGGCGAATTGCCCAAGGGTGTGAAGATAAATTTGCGTGGTCAAACAGAATTGCTGACTCAAACTATGTCGGAATTGCAATCCGGACTTATTATTACCATTGTGGTAATCTTCTTTTTATTGGCCATTAGTTTTCAATCGTTCCGGGTATCTATCTCAGTTTTATCCGTAATACCTGCCGTAGTTGCCGGGTCCCTATTTCTTTTATGGGTAACAGGTAAAACATTGAACATACAATCATATTTGGGAATGATTATGGCAGTAGGTGTGGCCGTAGCCAATGCGATATTATATATTACCAATGCGCAACAATACAGAAAACAGAAAGAGGCAAACGCTTATCAAACCGGAGCTGCAAATAGGTTACGTCCCATTATTATGACAGGTATGGCTATGATAGCGGGCATGACGCCGATGGCTTTAGGTTTTGGCGAAGGCGGTGATCCTACTGCTCCTTTAGGAGTAGCGGTGATTGGCGGATTATTATTTTCGATTATTGCTACACTTATTTTATTGCCACTGGTATATAAACTACTTACCGACAGAACTGTTTATCAAAATAATTCACTGGACCCTAATGATATCAATAGCCAATACTATGATCAGAAATTATCGTAACCATATATTATTAGTGGGTGCAAGCCTTGCAATAGCAGGGTTGTTCACTGCCTGCAACCAAATCAATAAAGAAGCTGCCAAATCAACTGGTGCTAAAGCAGACTCGGCAAGTATTTTCCTTTTGCAGAAACAAAAAATAAATAAGTCATTGGTATTTCCTGCCGAACTAACTGCATTGGAAAGAGCCGAGATATTTGCCAAAGTAAACGGCTATCTAAAAGAAGTAAAAGTAGATATTGGTGATCATGTTCAAAAAGGACAATTACTCGCTGTAATAGAAGCCCCGGAAATGATGGCCAATTATGCACAGGCAGTAGCCGATGTTCAATCGCTGAAAGCAAAATATACAGCCAGTAATGATGCATATCAACGAATTGCGAATGCTGCAAAAGTAAATGGTACCATTGCTGCCGTTGAATTGGAAAAAAGCAGAAACCAAATGCGCTCTGATAGTTCAGCGGTTGAAGCAGCGAAAGCAAAACAAAATGCTTTGGGGCAACTGAAAGACTATCTAATCATTCGCGCACCATTTAATGGAACTGTTTCACAAAGAAATGGGGATGCAGGGGTTTTGGTGGGAAACGGAAATAGCAAACCGATATTGGTAATTGAGAATACCGCTCAATTGAGATTGCGTTTACCGGTTGAAGAAGCATATACTGGCGCAGTGGCAGATTCTTCCATAATTGCTTTTACGGTTGATGCCCAGCCAGATAAAATCTATCATGCGAAACTTAGCAGAAAAGCAGGTGTGATTAGTCAGGATAACCGCACAGAGATATGGGAATATATATATACCAATAGTAGTAAGGATTTGAAACCGGGAATGTTCGCCAACGCCCGAATTACTTTAGGCCGACCCAATCCTTCCTTTACGGTTTCACCCTCAGCCATTGCAACTACATTAGAAAAGAAATTTGTGATTCGGGTAAAACAGGGTAAAGCCGAATGGGTAGATATCAGAACCGGAATGAATACGGGTGATAGAATAGAAATATTTGGTAATCTTTCCGAGAACGATACACTGCTACAGAAAGCGACAGATGAAATAAAACCCGGAACCAGTCAGGCTATCAAAAAAAACTAGCCTTTTATTTTATCCTCACCCTTGTTGGTCAGGCGACCACAGGTGTTCGGAAGAAAATGGGTATTCCTTGCCTATTTTAGGTGTTTAGAATGG
>Ga0118677_10011908_pt1 | contig 12897 bp, 6 predicted proteins | sample AliMusrvi5mmetaG_FD_86154 | JGI IMG/M metagenome (GOLD analysis project Ga0118677, IMG submission 86154)
GGTGGCCCATCGCCCAGGCCGTCACGCGCAGCCTCAGCCGCGTAGGCTACCATGGTCGCTGAGTTTTCTCAGGGAGCCGACCTTGCCCGACAATTCCTCCACCCGCCGCCGCTTCCTCAAGCAATCCAGCCTGCTCGGCCTGGCCTCTACTCTCCCCGCCGGCCGCCTGCTTGTCGCAGCCGCAAATTCGCGGGCTGCGGTCATCAAAAATCGCGCCCCACTCGCTCCCTCGGCCTTCTACGCTCTGCCGCTCGGCTCCATCAAGCCCATGGGATGGCTTGAGGGTCAGCTCCAGATTCAGGCTAAAAGCCTAAGCGGCCATCTGGACGAGACCTGGCCCGATGTTGGCCCCAACAGCGGCTGGCTCGGCGGCGCCGGTGAATCCTGGGAGCGCGGCCCCTACTGGCTTGACGGCCTGGTGCCCCTGGCCTGGTTGCTGGACGATCCGCACCTCAAGGCCAAGGCGCAAAAGTTCATCGAGTGGACGCTTGCCCGCCAGGCACCCAGCGGCATGATCGGTCCCGCCACCAACGACGACTGGTGGCCGCGCATCGTCATGCTCAAGGCGCTCACTCAGTACCAGGAATTCACTCAAGACCCGCGCATCCTTCCATTCATTGACAAGTATTTCCGCTACCAGCTCAGCCAGTTGCCTGGTCGTCCGCTGCGCGACTGGGGAAAGTTCCGCTGGCAGGATGCGCTGCTCAGCGTGCTCTGGCTCTACAACCGCACCGGCTCTGCATACCTTCTGGACCTGGCCCGCCTGCTGCGCAAGCAGGGCTACGACTGGATGGCCCAATACGCCAAATTCCAGTACACCGAGCGCATCACCGCCGAATTCATCAAGCTGGACGAAGACAACGGCCTCAAAGACCTGGCCCTCGCCACGCACGGCGTCAACAACGGCATGGCAGTAAAAACCGGCCCTGTCTGGTCGATGGTGTCAGCAGACGACGCAGACCGCCGAGCTGTGCTCACCATGATTGGCGAACTCGACAAATATCACGGCCTGCCCAACGGCATGTTCTCCTGCGACGAGCACCTCGCCGGTCTCGACCCCTCGCAAGGCTCTGAGCTTTGCACGGTTGTCGAATACATGTTCTCGCTGGAGCACGCACTGGCCATCCTGGGAGACCCCACGCTCGGCGACCGGCTAGAGCGCCTAGCCTTTAACGCGCTGCCCGGCACCTTGACGGACGATATGTGGGCGCACCAGTACAACCAGGAGCCTAACCAGGTGGAGTGCAGCCTGCATCGCAAACCCTGGACCACCGACGGGCCCGAGTCGAACCTCTTCGGACTGGAGCCCAACTTCGGCTGCTGCACCGCCAACTTCCATCAAGGCTGGCCCAAGTTCGCCAACAGCCTCTTCCTGCTCTCCGGCGCGCCGGGCATCGACTCACACGATGGCCTGGTTGCCGCCGTCTACGCTCCCTGCGCGGTCCATACGGTTCTTCGCGGAACGGCGGTCGACGTTGTCGAGGAGACCGGATACCCCTTCAACGGAACCGTGCGGCTCTTCGTCAACCCCGCAGCGCCGGTGAGTTTTCCGCTTCATCTGCGCATTCCTGCCTGGGCCGCGGAAACCGTCATAACAATCAATGGCCAGGCGCAACCCTCTCCCCAGGCCGGCGCATTCGCCCGCATTGAGCGCACGTGGAAAGCCGGCGACCGCGTCGAAATCCATTTCCCTATGCGCCCGCGCGTCTCCCGCTGGTTCCACGACTCGGTGGCCATTGAGCGCGGCCCGCTCGTCTTCAGCTACGGCATTGGCGAAAGCTGGGTGAAACTGCGCGACTGCGGCATGACGGCGGACTGGCAGGTCTTTCCAGCCAACGCCTGGAACTATGCGCTCAACATCGATGCGGTCGCACCCGAAAAGAGCATCGCCATCTCCGAAGCCGAAACAGGAGAGGCACCCTTCACGCGCGCTCACACGCCTGTAAGCCTCAAGGTAAAGGCACGCAAGCTAACCGCCTGGCGCGCGGAAGACGGCGCCGCCAACCCGGTGCCGCAAAGCCCCGTGGTCAGCGAAAATGCAGAAGAAACCATTACGCTGATTCCCTATGCCGCCGCAAAGCTCCGTATCACCGCCTTTCCGCGGTGCCAGAGCTGAAAATTCCAAATTTATTGATGGGATTGAAAAACGAAGGCGGCGGAAATTATTCCGCCGCCTTCCCTGCTTGCCCGTTTAGTTTCGCTATGCCGCCGCTTCCAGGTTCACGCGGCTCGATATGTCGGTCAGCAACTCGTCGGCATTTATCTCTTCCGTCTCAATCATTTCCAGCACCAAGGCGTCGTCGTTGAGGCCCAGCAGGCCTGCCCAGCGGCGCAATGTCCCGTACAGCGCAATCTCGTGATGTTCCACTTCCTGCGCCGCGCAAATCAGCGCAATGTCCCGAACCGTGGGATCCTTTACATCCTTGATGGTGTCTGCAGCCTCGGCGGTAAGGCCGTTGATCGCTTTATTGGTTTCGGTCTTCGGCTCGCCGATCAGCCGGTTGAGAATCGCTTCAATCTTTGCCACGTGGCCCTGGGTTTCTCCCAGGTGAGTGCGGAAAGCATCCGACAGTTCAAGGTCGGTGGAGTTATCGATCATGTCCGGCAATGCCTGGGTGATCTTCTCCTCCATGTCCAATGCTTTCTTCAGGCTGGTGATATAGAGGGATTGCAGGTTCTCGATGTTGGCTGAGAATAGCTTCATATGTTCGTCTCCTGGGATGAGATATCGCGGTTGCAGCAGTCCCTGCCCACACCAGCGACGAGACAACTCCGCCTCGCGCCTTGCTTCGCGAATTTGTCCCGGTGCCGTTCCCAGCATGGGGGGATCGGCTAACGCGATTGCCTATGAGAGTCCTCGCCGTGGCCGTGGGTTGCCTATGGGGACTGACCTACGTAATCAGGCCTTTCCCGCGCCGCATCTCAAAGACCCTATGTGAGGCGCACTTCCCAGCGCAGCGGCTTGCCCGGCTTGCTTTCCCCTTTGAAGTTGATTCCCACGGCTTTGGTCGTTTTATGCTCGACGCCGTTGACCGTAATTGAGCTCATTCGGTCGGAAATCAATGGAACGACCTTGGTCATCTGGTGCTCAACGCCATTCACCGAATACCAGCGCACCTTCGGCCACTCGGCCTCGAGCAACCGGATCTCAATCTCCCAGCTTCCCGCCACCATAGGCGCATACCAGCCGCTGTAGCCGCTCTTGGTCTTCTTCACTCCCACCAGCGCCGAACTGAACTCGTACTCCGCCATCGGCAACACCGGCGCAAGGCGAAGCCCGCTCTGGTGGAACTCGAGCCCCATCAGCTTGGCCGATGTGTAAAGCGGCCATGCATGCTGATGCAGGCACATCACCGGGCAATCGGTCCAGTTCGCGCCCCAGTCACTGCGCTCCTTCGGATCGGAAGACTTCGGATCGGCGTACTGCGTCTCGCCCGGATGCGGCGACAACACCGACCTGTAAAAGTCGGGGCCGCTCCAGGTGCCATACCAGATATTCGGATACGCCTCGGCATGTGTCGCCAGCATGTTTTTCTTCCACTCATCCCACGCCATCGCGCCGTCCTGCGTCGCCAGCGCCCAGATCAGCGTTCCGTTGATCGAGGCCCATACTCCGCCGTTCTCAAGGCAGCCAATCGGGCTGCCGAAAGCCGCCGTGCCCTTGCTCTGAATCATGGCGCCAATCGGCGAAGGCTTGCGCGAGAGTTCGTCGATCGCCTTCACCAAGATCGCGTTCTGCTCGGCGGTTGACGCGCCGCCGATGATGGCCCACGGCTGCGGCTCAAGCCAAAGCTGATCTTCGCCAATCCAGCCCAGGTGCGGCCCAAGCCACCCGCGCTTGAACCAACGGCCCGCCCACTGCGCGCGAAGAGCCACGCGCTGTGCCTCGGCCTTCGACCGTGCTTCCTCGGCCACCTTCGCGTCTCCCAGATAACTCAACAGCCGCGCATAATGTTCCATCACGTAGCAGGCCATGGCAGAGTTGAGCGCGGTCTCGCCCTTTTCCGCAACTTCGTTTTTGAGGTCCTGCGGAACCAGGTTCTCCACGATGCCGTCGTTCCAGTCGCCGCGCAGCACCCGGCTCAACCCGTGCTCGCCTACGCCGATCACATCCACCAGGTGGCGGAAGGCGCGCATCACCAGTTCGCGAACCGTTGGGTCTGTAGCCTCGGCCCGCTGCCGCGGATACAGCGGAACCTTCTCTTCAAGGAACGCCTTGTCGCGCGTGGCCAGTACGTATTCGCTCACCGCCCACAGCAGCCACATCTCCTGGTCGCTGGGCAGGAAAGGACTGGGCATAGGCACGCCGCTGCCGACAATTCCATAGGGTATCGACCCATCCGGCTGTGTCTCCTTCAGCGTGTAGCGGATAATCCCCTTCACGATCTCCGGATCGCTGAAGATGAATGGTAGCGTGTGTTGCAGCGGATCGCGCGCCGCTCCCTGGAATCCCATTACGTATTGATAAACGCAGCCCTGCGAGAGAATCGGCTCGCGGAAAAAACTGTCGCGTGTCATGCCGCCGCGCAGGTAGTAGTTGTGCCATGAGACTTCGCGCTCCACCCAAGGCTCCGCGGGCGTGCTCAGTCGCATGCCGCCCGTCTTCCACTTCGCGCAGGAGCTGGCCAGCGCCTCTGCCGGGTCGCCGGAGTGGCGGGCAACCAGCGCATCCAGTTCAAACCCCTCGGGCAAATACCCAAAGAGGAAAGCAATCGTCTTCGTCTCGTTCGGCTTCAGGGTGATGCTGCGCTCTATCAGGTGCGCGCTGCCCACGCCTTTTGAGGTTGCATCGTTTGTCAGCTCTGCCTTCAGGCCGGGAGGGTTCAGCGCTCCGCCGCTGCCAAAGAACGCCGCTCCATCCGTCGAATACCCATCCATCGGCCCATCCAGCGAGACCAGGAAAGTGTTGGGCGGATTCAGATCTTCCATCGTGGTGCCGGGCGCCAGGTCCGCTGCCTTGGTGCTGGCTTTTATCTGTGCCCACAGGCCCTCTTCTTGCGGAGTCCGCCCCAGGAACCGCTGCTTCTCAAGCAATCCCCTGCCATTGGCCGCCACTTCAAAGTTGTGCTCAAAGCGCTCGGCAAAGCTGCGCCGCAACTCGCCGGGAAGCTTGGCGCCTTTCATCGCGCCGGACTCAACCGTCGTGCGAAACGAGAACTGGTAGTTGCTGCATCCCCAGTATTCAACCCAACGCGCGCTCACTGTTTCGCTGCCGCAGTTAGTCACTTTCACCAGCGAGATCAGCACCGGATCGTCGCCGAATGGAGCAAACACCGTTTGATCCACTAAGTACTCTTTGCTCCGGACTATCTTGCGCAGGTAGCCCTCGCCCAGGATCCTCTCAAACGATCCGCCGCTGCCCGGATAGTAAGTGCCCAGCACTGCCTTCCCATCCGTCAGATAGCCAATGCCGCCGCCGTAGCGGTTGTGCTCCGGAGAGTAGTCGTTCAGATACTTGGGCGAACCTTCATCCTGCCGCACCTGCACGTATCCAAAGTTCGAAGCCACGGCCACCACGCGGTCATTTCCCACCTCGTGCAGGTGGTCGGTGGCGCCGAGAAATTCCTTATGAGTCGGAGTGATCGCGTGCAGGTCGGTGAGTTGGTCGCAAGTGTAACGGAAAGCCGGGAGCCCGAATTGGTCTGTAATCCACTCGCCGAAATGCCCCGAGCCAAACGGCTTTGCCGTCTTTGCCGCCGCAGAATCGCTCTGAAGCAACTCGGCAAACGCTGGCTTGCGCAACCCGCAGGCAATGCCAATTCCAGCCAATCCCATAAACTTGCGACGATTCATCTTCGCTCCTTTTCAAGCACAGTGTTTGGTTCGCACACCATTCTGTCAGATTGGAGCGGGCTTTTTCAGGTTTTTCTAGGATCGTGTGCGAGTTCTACCAACGCCCGTGCCTCAAGATGATCGGGGGCGAATTCCACAAATGCCGGGGGCCCCATCCATTCCGCGCTCTTTGCGGAATGGGTGGGATACCGCCAACCCCAACCGCCCCGTTCATCGGGAGAAGCCCAACTCGCTGAAAGCGAGTTGCTACGCCTGCGGCTTGAACCGTTCCTTCATGGCGCAAATGTGCGCCGGGGTCGATCCGCAACAGCCGCCAAGAATCTTCACGTGCTTCACAAGCGGACCCAGCAGGCTCGCCAGCGCCTCCGGGCCGCAGTGGTAAACAATCTTGTCGTCCTGCGCGTCCGGCTGTCCCGCGTTTGGCTGCAACATCAGCGGCAAATCGCTGGCTGCATGCATGCGCTCAAGCAGCAGCAGAAACTCGCTCTCCTGGCTGAGCCGCCCGCAGTTTGCGCCCACCACGTTTGCGCCGCCCTCTGCCGCAACCTTTGCCAGTTGCTCGGGCCGCGCGCCCATCATGGTCCTGGGTCCTGACTTTGTCGGGTCAAAGGCTCCGGTCACTATCACAAATGGCGCGTTCATTTCCTGCGCCACTTCCAACGCAAGCGCAACCTCATCCAGCGCGCTCATCGTCTCCAGCAGAATCGCGTCCGCGCCACCCTCAAGCAGCGCGCCAATTTGAATTCTCAGAGACGCGCGCAGTTCCTCGGGCTTGGCCGTGCCCACCGGCTCCAGCATCTCGCCGCAAGGGCCCACGCTGCCCAGCACCCAGCCGCGGCCCGCCATTACCTCTTTTGCAATCCGCGCGCCGGCGCGGGCCATCTCGGCCTGCTTGTCGGCGATGCCGTGCTTCTCTAGCGCGAAGCGGTTGCAGCTGAATGTATTTGTCGAGACAAGCGACGAGCCGGCATCCGCATACATCCGGTGAACCTGGGCCACGCGGTCGGGATGCGTAAGGCACCACAGGTCTCCGCAGGAGTTGATCTCCAGCCCCAGCTTTTGCAGTTCCGTGCCCATTCCGCCATCGGAGAACAACAATTCTTCCCGGCCAATCGCTTCCTTGAGTGTCATCCGCGCTCCTTATTGAATCAGTAGGGCCATTATATCGGCCGGCATATGCGCTCCCACAGGTTGTCCGCACTCAGCTTCAGTGCACTATAATTCCCGTGCTCTTCCGGGAGGCAGTTTTTCGCGTTCTCTTCAGCGCCGCGTGTTGCACTGCGAACCGGCGATGAACATCCGAAGACCATCCTTCTTCCGGCGCATCGAGGACACACCATGAAATTTAATGCAATTGCCGCTGCCGCCTTTTGTTTCTGCCTAGCCTCAATTAACGCAGCATGGGCCGCCGAGCATGAAGCCAAAACCCCCTACTACACGCTGGCGGTTGCGCCGGATGGCTCGACCATCCAGTCCATTTCATTGGATTCCCTGGGACACGGGCAGTTCCGGCCCAACGCGCTGTTCTCGCCGGAAGCGCAGACGGCGGCAGCCGGTTCGGACCCCGCCTGGCGATTCACGTTCCTTCCGAAGTCTTTCAAGATGGAGAGTGCCTATCGCAAGGGAGCGACGGCGGCGCCGATGACCCTGCGCTTCAATCCCGAGGTCTCGCACGCCACGCTGCTTGCCCTCGTCGATCACGGCAAGGCCAATTTACCCGCCGTGCTCTACTTGCCGGAACAGGGCTCGCTGCGCATTGAAGCCGCAAGCAAGCAGCCGGTTCGCCTGGGTTACGACGCGCACCGCAAAGGTAAGGGCTACGTTGAAGTCACCTTCCCCGCCGCAACTGAAGCGAATCCAAGCGTCGTCTACACCCTCACGGTGACTGCAATATATCCCGATCTTCCCGGCATCGCCACCGACCCGCGCTACGACGGTTTCCGCCGCAACTTCCTCAACATCTTCCAGGTGCAGGCCGAGGACGGCGTGCTGGCCAACCATGCCGCCAGCGATCCCTGCGCCTTTGTGCAGCACATGTACACCGAGGTTGCCCGCTACGCGCCTCCCCTGGCCAAAGGGCTCACCACTATGGACCTGGAGCGCATGTCGCTCGACCGCTACCTGGCCGGCGATCTGGCCTACGGCATGCCCGGCTACCAGATGTTTGACGGCGAGGCCGGCGGCGACGGCGGATTCAAGACCTTCTCCGCGGACTCCTACCCTTCCATGCTGGTTGCCGCCGGCGACTACGTTGAAACCACCCATGACAGCGCATGGCTTGCCAAGAGTTATAAAGGCCTCCGCGCCTGGACCGAAGCCATGCTGGCCACGGACACCAACGGCGACGGCCTCATCAAGTACTACGCCTCCGGCAATGCCGGTTCCTGGGCCGTCAAGCCCGACGGCGAACCCATCCTGCGCCCCTCAAACTGGTGGGACACCATCGGCTTCGGCTACGAGGACGCCTACTCCAACGCCCTCGCCTATCACGCTCTTGAAATGATGGCCGAGATGGCCGCCATCAACAAGGAAGGCGCCGACGCCGAGCGTTATCGCCTGCGCGCCGAAAAACTCAAAGACGCCTTTGTGCCCACCTTCATGAATCCGAAAACGGGCATCCTGGCCGGATGGAAGAGCGCGGACGGCAGGCTGCACGACTACTGGTTCCCCTGGGTCAATGGCGCCGCCGTGGTCTACGGCCTGGTGACCCCGGAGTTGGGCAATCAGCTCTTTGACCACCTGCTGGCCAAGTTGAAAGAGGTTGGCTACACCAACTTCGAACTCGGCCTGCCCGGAAACCTGGTCCCCGTGCGCCGCGAAGACTCCGTAACCCTCGACCTCCGTTGGGGCGGGCCCAGCAAGGAAGACGGCTCCGACGGATTCCAGATCTACGAGAACGGCGGCGCCACCGCATCCTACGCTTTCTACACCATCGCCGCCCTCTACCAGCTTGGCCGCGTCAAAGACGGAGACGGCATCCTGTTTCCCATTCTCAAAGCCGTCAAGACCGGCGGATTTGAGGGCCGCGGGCCCAACGGCCTCACCTACGATTGGAAAGCCTGGGACGGGACCCCGCACGGATATGAAGGCTTTCTCTCCGACAACTTCATGGTGCTGGCCGCGGCCATGCATCGCCCCAAGGACGCGCCAACAGCAAGGTAGCGGCCCCACCCCGCTTCAAAGCAGACTCGGGTCGTCGCAACGCGCACTGCCGGTTCAACTTGCGCCCAGTGGTTTTGCTCCATCGCGGTCCGTTGTCAACGGAAAAGTCGGTGTGTATGCTTGGTACGAACAAAAACAAGCATTTTTGCCGTAGTCTGTGCTGCGAATAGAGTTGAAAATGACCGCTGCGGCAGTCGAATGAAAGGGCTCAAATGACCACAACGCAAGCTCCAAGCAAATCGCGCCAACGCCTGTTGGACGCATTGAACCACCGTCAGCCCGACCGGATTCCGGTAGATTTCGGCGCCAGTCCGGTGACCGGTATTCACGTGAGCTGCATCGCCGAACTTCGCGACCATTTTGGATTGGACAAGCACCCCGTCAAAGTGACCGAGCCGTTCCAGATGCTCGGCGAGGTTGAAGACGACCTCAGGGATGCTCTGGGCTCAGACGTCAAGGGCGTTCCAGGGCGCAAGGTGATGTTCGGCTTTGAGAACAAGAACTGGAAGCCGTGGCGGCTCAATGGCCTTGAAGTGCTGGTGCCCGGCGATTTCAACGTCACCGTGGCCGATAACGGAGACATCCTGATGCACCCCCAGGGCGATGTAACCGCGCCGCCCTCCGCGCGCATGCCAAAGGGATTCCACTTTTTTGACGCGATCATCCGCCAGAATCACTTCGACCCCGAGCACCTCGACCCGGCCGACAATCTTGAGGAGTTCGGCCCGATGTCCGATTCGGCGATCGACGATATCGCCGCCGACGTGAAGGCCGCCAACGATGGCGAGTACGCGCTCTTCGGCAACTTTGGCGGATGCGCCCTCGGCGATATCGCCCTGGTTCCGGCGGTGAATCTCAAAGACCCGCGCGGCATCCGCGATGTGGCGGAGTGGTATGTCTCCACCCGCAGCCGTCGCGACTATATCCACAAGATCTACGAGCGCCAGGTTGAATTCGCCCTGGGCAACCTTGAGCGCATCCACGCGCGCATCGGCGACTCCATCGACATCATTTTCCTGTGCGGCACAGACTTCGGCACCCAGAGTTCCAGCTTCTGCTCTGTCGCAACCTTCAACGAGTTGTGGTTCCCATACTACAAGCAGATGTGCGACTGGATCCACGGCCATACTTCGTGGAAGATCTTCAAGCACACCTGCGGGTCGGCGGCGCGGTTCTTCGATTCAATGGTGGATGCGGGCATCGATATCGTCAATCCCGTGCAATGCTCGGCGGTGGGAATGGAGCCGGAGCAGTTGAAAGCGAAGTACGGCGACCGGCTGACCTTCTGGGGCGGCGGCGTCGATACCCAGCAGGTGCTCCCCTTCGGCACTCCCGAACAGGTACGCGAGCAGGTGTTGCGCCGCTGCGAGATTTTCGCGCCCGGCGGCGGCTTTGTCTTCAACACCATTCACAACATTCAGGCGGAGACGCCGGTGGCCAACATCCTCGCAATGGTCAACGCCTTGCGGAGTCTCGAGTAGCAGATTGAATTCGCTTTCGAAGTTCGTCATGCAACGCATGGAGCTTCGCCGGCCCAAATGGAAAAGGAGCTGTAAGTGACAGATCTCAAGAAGCTGCACGATGCAATTTTGACCGGCAATGCAAAGGCTGCCGGGGAACTCACCAAGGAGGCTCTCGCCGAGGGCGCCAATCCAGCCGACCTTGTGGCCAACTACATGATTCCTGCCATGGACGAAGTGGGCAGCCTCTTCGAGGCGGAAGAGTACTTTGTGCCTGAACTCCTGCTGGCCGGCCGCGCCATGAAGGCGGCGCTTGAATATCTGCGCCCGCTGCTGGCCGCTTCCGGCGCCAAGCCTTCGGGCAAGGTCGTCATCGGCACCGTAAAGGGCGACCTGCACGATATCGGCAAGAACCTCGTTGCCGCCATGCTTGAAGGCGCAGGCTTTGAAGTTACCGACCTCGGCACTGACGTCTCGCCCGAGAAATTCGTCGAGGCGGTCAAAGAAAAGAACGCGAACATCGTGTGCCTGTCTGCCTTGCTCACCGTCACCATGCCGGCCATGAAGACCACGCTCGAAGCCCTTAACGCCGCGGGCGTTCGCGACAGGGTAAAGGTAATGATCGGCGGTGCTCCCGTAACTGACCAGTACGCCCGCGAAATCGGGGCCGACAGCTTCAGCGAGAACGCCAGCGCTGCCGTAGCCACAGCGCGCCGTCTCGTATCTGAATAGCGATAACTTGCGGCAACCGCTCCCCATTCAGGGGGGGTGGTTGCCATCGTAAAGACGTGTGGGCCCAGTCAATGCCGGGAGCCGCCGCCATGACACGCCTTCGGTTTTTGAAGCACCCCCGGCAGGAACCGCGTTCTGGAGGCCCATGTGAGTATCTGTCCTTTTTCTAAAATGCAGCATAGCCGCACGTATTCCGCATTATCCACGTTCATCATTCTTGTTCTGGCCTTCTCTGCCGCGGCTTGTGTCGCGCAGAAAAAGACCGTCGTCCTTGACGGCCAAAGCGCCGGCCGCACCTTTGACGGATTGGGCGCTCTCAGCGCCGGAGCATCCACCAGGCTTCTGGTGGATTATCCCGAACCGCAGCGCAGCCAGATTCTCGACTACCTTTTCAAGCCCGCTTATGGCGCGGCTCTGCAGCATCTCAAGGTCGAGGTCGGCGGCGACGTCAACTCCACCGATGGCTCCGAGCCCAGCCACATGCGCAGCCGCACCGACCGCGACTACACGCGCGGCTACGAGTGGTGGCTCATGGTCGAGGCGCGCAAGCGCAATCCCAACATCATTCTCGACATCCTTCCCTGGGGCGCGCCCGGCTGGATCGGCAATGGCAAGCTCTATTCGCCTGATATGGCCGAGTACATGGCAGACTTCATCGACGGCGCCAAAAAGACCTACGGCCTCAACATCAGCTACGCCGGCATCTGGAATGAAACCGTCCATGACACCGAATACGTCAAAGAGCTTCACCGTGCGCTGGTGCGCCATCACCTGGATACCAAGGTAGTGTGCTGCGATCTGTACGTTGGAGAAAGCAAACAGCAGTGGATCGTCGCCGACGAAATGCTCGCCGACCCCGAACTGAAAGCGGCCGTCTATGCGATCGGCGTGCACTACCCGCTTGAGAACGGAAAAATCACCACCACCGATGCGGCAAGAAAATCCGGTAAGCCCCTCTGGTCCAGTGAAGACCAGCCTAACAGCGGCGGCGGCCCGATTCTGCAGCGCACCTGGCAGGTAGGCGGCCACATCCTGGCCCATGTCTATAACCGGAACTATCTTGAAGGTTCCATGACCAAGACTGAGATATGGAGCCCCATCACCTCGTACTACGACATTCTCGCCGCGCCGAACTCGGGTCTCATGTACGCGAACACGCCCTGGTCGGGATACTACGACGTGCAATCCACCATATGGGTCACCGCGCATACCACGCAGTTTGCCCAGCCCGGCTGGCAGTATCTCGATGCGTCCTCAGGCTACATGCCCGAGAAAGGCACGTACGTAACGCTCAAGTCTCCCAATCAAAAGGATTGGAGCATCGTTCTGGAGACCATCGACGCGAAACAACCGCAAGCGATCAGCTTCAACGTCGCTGGCGGTCTTTCAACCGGTGCCATCCACATATGGGAAACCAACGGCGCCAAAACATTTGAGCACGTGGCCGACGTAACCCCGAAAGACGGCGCCTTCACGTATACATTTGAGCCGGAGTCGCTCTACTCGCTCACCACCACCACCGGCCAGAACAAGGGCACCGCGCAACCGCCAGCGCAGAAGCCTTTCCCCATGCCTTACGCCGATGATTTCGAGAGCACCCCGCTGGCCCGCGCTCCCAAGTACCTTTCAGACCAGGACGGCGCCTTTGAGGCTCAGCCCTGCGCCGGGCGCAGTGGCCGTTGCCTGGAGCAGGTGATCACCGAGAAGCCTATTCCATGGAGTCCGCTGCCTGATCCTTTCACGCTTGCGG
>Ga0118677_10011910_pt1 | contig 12897 bp, 17 predicted proteins | sample AliMusrvi5mmetaG_FD_86154 | JGI IMG/M metagenome (GOLD analysis project Ga0118677, IMG submission 86154)
CACCGGCGACACCGTGATCCGGGTTGTCACCGATTCGCGCACCGGCCTGTCGGTCCAGGTCCGCGACCGCTACGACGGCCGCCTCGGCAAGCAGGAAGTGAGTTTCACGCTGATGTATGGATTTGCCGCCGGCAACAAACCGGTCATCGAGCGCATCATCCGTCCGGCGGCGTGAACGGTTCCGATGTGATCGCTGGTTCGTGGGCACCCTCTTCGGGAAACCGGGGAGGGTGCTTCATTTTGACAACATCACACCTGCATGGGACTCGAATCGGAAATCCTGACAGATCTGCGCCAGCTTCTATCAGAGCATGGGGTGAAAGCGCGTTGGCATGGCATCGACCTGTTGGTTCTCGTCAGCAAGGTGGACGTCAAACAGCAGATCGAGATGGGCGGGTTTATTGAGACACCCGACCTCAGCCTGCGGGTGCCCAAGATCGCGTTTCCCGACACGCGCCCGAAGTTCGGCGAGCGCATCGAGGTGGACGGCACCGAATACCGCATCTCGCGGGTGTCGGGCCATCCGCGGTCGCCACTTCTAACATTGATCCTCTCCACCACCGATGAGTGACGCCATCAAATTCACCGTGAAGATGCAGGGTGGCAGCGAGGTGGTCCGCCTGCTCAGACGCCATCCCGAGAAAGTCGGCCGCACGCTGGAATCCCTGGTGAAGCAGGAGGCGCGGGGACTCGGAGTCGAGTTGGCGCGATACACGCGCCCGTTCGGATTCGGTGCGGGGGCCAGGACGCAGGGTGAGAAGGGCGTTGCGAAGGACATCCACAAGGTGTTCGCCATCCCGTCGGACGCGTACCAGCAAATCCAGCCAGCGGACCCTGCGGCGGCGGATCGCTTTTGGGCGGATGTGGTGGCCGGCAGGTTCTCCCGCGCCAACACGACACTCCACAGTTCGTCGGCATCATGGCGCAACCTCTCAATCGGTCGCCTCGATCCGGCCCTTCACGCCGCCAGCCGCAATGCGAAAGGCCGGGTGACGCGCAGGGACCCCGCGATGATTGTCACCACGCCCAAGTCGCTCGACACCTATATCGCCAAAATCCAAAAGCGTGTCGGGTTTGCCAAAGGGTCGTGGATCAACGCGGCCAAGGCAATCGGGGGGCGGGTGCGCAACGCCGCCCAATGGGTGACGAGGCACAAGCAGGCACCGGGCACGGCCACGGTGAAAACCGGCGTCAAGCCGTCCGTCACGCTGATCAACAACCTCGACTACATCGGACAGGTGTGCCCGGAGAGCATGGTGGAACGCGCCCTGGGATTCGCCGAGAGCCGTCTCAGGAAGGCGTTGGCCACGTCTCTCAGGATCATCCAGGAAAAAGAGAACCGGGAGTTGAACAGCCGACGCCGCGCAGGTTGACGCCGATCCGGTGGCATGGCCAACATTGCCGAAGATGCCCTCACAGCCGGATTGGCGGATTGGATCGCTAACAACCGGGGGACCGCTATTCCCGACACCGTCCACATCTATGTCGCCAACCGCGACGAGATCCGGGTCCGCCCGTGCATCGTGCTCGCCGCCCCGGAGTCAAAGCGCCTGCCCGTGCCCCCTGACACATCCAATGTGAAGCTGGAAGTCCACCTGTTCAGTCAGATCGACGACACGCCCGCCGCCACCCATGCAGCCTATGCGAAGGCCATTGCCGACGTGTTGGGTAACAAGGATGGGATCAAGACCGCACTCAATACCGATGCCTTCGTCCTGCACGGACTGCTCCTGAGGGAAACGTCCACCGCGCCCGACGAAGCGAGGGGCCGCGAATCCGTCCTGACATACGAGGCGGTCGTGTCCGCCGTGTAGTTGACAATGGAGCCATGGCGTATGAGCGCGACTTCCATTGGAACCACCGGCGTGTGGGGTTTGGACCATTCCGAAGCCGGGATGATCCTGTCGGACATTTCGTTCGACTACTCGATCCAGGACAAACTCGTTCTCACCATCCAGGGCGAAGTGCAAGGGGCGAGTTTATACGGTTCCAAGTGCGAGATCAAGTGCTCGGGACTTGTCACCAAGACGGCGCCGTTCTCGTCCAAACTCGGTGCCACCATCACGTTGACCAATGCGATACCCGATCACATGCCGGTTTCCGGTGGGCTCACCGTGATCATGGGTCTCTCGCGCAACTCCACCAATGAGGACTTCCAGAAGATCGACATGCACGCGGTGAACTATCCGGCGATGACCGCCTAACAGTATCCCGACCACCAGAGATCCCATGCAACACTTCTCGCATTTATCGTCGGACTCCACCACGAACACCAACCTTGCCGCCGCGTTGACGGCGGTTGGCATCCCGCTGGCACCCAAGCCCCTCGCCCAAATCGTGGGCGACGGCATCAAGGGCGAGCGGACCATCTGGTTCTTCGATCCTGTGAGCCTGTGCGGGAAATATGTCACCAAGGAACTGATAGAGGCGTGGAACGACGAGTCGTGGCACATCAGGAACCCCGAGCACCCGTTCGCCTATATCAAGTGCGCCATCGGCAACCGCGAAAAGCTCGTGGACAGGATCAAGCACAACGTCGCCCTGGCCTGCGTGAAGCGCCGGGGCAAGATCGCCCTCATCCCGATGAACTCCTCTCCCCAGGAACAGGACTTCTTTCTCCGCCACCTCTGATCCACCACCACCATGAACGACAACCAAAGGGAAACATTGCTGTCATCCGCGTTTCACTCCAAGGAAACCATCGTCGGCGCATACGTCATGCGCCCCATCTCGCTGGCCAGCTATGACGTGCTTCTCAGAACCGGCAACCCGATCATGAGCGGGCAAATGCCGAAGGATGGAACCCCCGAGTTCACTTCCGCCATCCTGGGTTTCGTCTTCGCCCACTGCGGCCCGTGGCCGGAAGTCGTGCGGGCATCCTTCGACGAACAGGAATACCGCGAGGCGGCCCTGATCTTCTGTGGCGACCTGACCCCGGACGATTTCAAAACGGCGCTGGGCGAGTTGGAGAGGCAAGGCCGGCAAATCGAGGCAGCACAAACCGAGGCCGTGAGCGGGATCGGGGCAAAAAAGCCGCGTCGTGCGACGAACCCGGTTTCCTAGCGGCCCAGGTATTCTCAGTTGCCGCCGATACCGGCTGGTCCGAGGAAACGATCCTGTTCATGCCCATGGCCAGAGTCATCCAATACCAGCACTGCATGTTGCGAAGGAACGGCACGCGGACACGGTGGTCATCATCCAACGGTGCCGGGACCGAATCCGTTACCTCGATAGCCGACAGGATAGCCGAACTCAGGGACCAGTGGATGAAAAGCAGGTTGACCGGAACGGATGATATATGAGCGCGATGACCGTCACCTTGGGCGCGGATATAAGTGGCTTGAGCAAGGCCATGATGGAAGCGTCCGCCGTGGTGTCGGCTGCCGCTCACAAAATGTCGAAGGTGGCAAGCGCCGGGATTTCCAAGGTCGGCCATGTCGGATCAGAAGCGCTGAGCAAGGGTTGGGAATACTCGCTCCTTGGCATGAAGGCGGGTCTTGGAGCCGTGCTGGCTGGCGGGGTTGCCGCCGGTGCCGGAATCTTCGAGTCTATCAACAAAGCCGCTGAGCATGAACAGACGCAGATCGCCTTCGAGGTGCTCATCGGCAACGCGAAGAAGGCTGAGGAGACACTGAAAAGCCTGCGCGAATACGCCAACCGCACGCCTTTCCAGTTTCCCGAGATCGCCTCCGCCGCCCGCCAACTCATCGCGTTCGGATTATCGGCGGATGATGCCGTCAGAACAATCGCCCGGCTCGGGGACGTGGCGGCCGGGGTGCAGACTCCCATCGGCGACATCGCGGAGCTTTACGGCAAGGTGAAGGTGGGTAGCCGCATGACCGGCGAGGAAATCCGCCAATTCACCCACCAGGGAATTCCCATCTTCGCCGAGTTGGCCAGACAATTCGGGGTGGCCGAATCGCAGGTGAGAAAACTCGTCGAAACCGGCAAGGTCGGATTCCCCCAGGTTGAGCAGGCGTTCATCGCCATGACCTCCAAGGGCGGGAAGTTCTATGGCATGACCGCAAGGGAGTCCCTGACCACCAAGGGCCTGTTCACCACGTTGAAGGATGTGATTGATGACGTGATGCGGGCGCTTGGCGAACCGATCAACATCGCCATCCGCCCCTTGATAGCCGAAACCATCGGACTGGTGGAAAAGCTCAAACCGATGGCCGGCGAGTTCGGTGAGAAAATCGCGCAGGGGCTGAGATTCGTCGTGGCGGCGTTCAAGAGCGGGAAGTCGATGGATTTTCTATCCGCCGCGTTGGGTTTGGGGCTGGTCACCGCCGTCAACGGACTGGTCAAGGGACTGCGGGCAGCCGTCACGTTTTTCTTCAACCTGATCTGTGACGGAAGCATGTGGAAGGGATTGAGCAACATCCTTGCGGGCGTCGCGATGGGATTCGGCGCGGCCTTGCTGGACGCGTTCAGGACTCCCATCGTATGGTTGCAGGCGGCATGGGACACCATGTCCGACTATGCTCTCAACAAGTTCATGAAGATTCCGGGCATGGACAGCCTGTTAGGTCTGCCGAAGAACACGTTCAACAAGACTTTCAAGCAGAACTTCTCATATCGCCAGTTCTACGCGGACGAAGACCTCGGCAGCGCCACGAAGGGCATGATCAGTAAGGCCATGGAGATGATGACATCCGGCGCTCCCGATCTTGTTGGCGCGATCAGGGACGCCACCGAAAAGACCCGACAGGCGGGCGTGGGCGCTGACCTGTTCGATACGTCCGGGCTGAAAACCAGGTTGGACGAAAGCATGCAGGCCATCCGTGACACGATGGCCGGATTCAAGGAAGTGAAGCCGCCGTTGCCCGCGTCGGGCGCTCCATACAAATACCCCGAAACCAAGGATATTGAAACCAGGTTCGATCCCGTCGTCACGTCGCTCGGCAAGGTCGGCGGCGGGGGCTACGCGACCGGCACGCTCGATGCCCAGCGCGAGAACAACCGCCTGACGGTTGAAACGAACCGCTTGCTCAGGGACATGAACCGCAGCATCGGCAATCTCGGCGGCGGCACCCAGGCGGCGTTCGGTTGACGGTGTCAAAACGGTGTCACATTTTTTATTGCTGTCCGCGAGCTGGGTGCTATTCTCACCGCATGAAGATGTCGCAGAAAGCAGCAACCTTGGCACCAGTCCGCAATAGCGTGGTGAGAATCAATCCGCGTTTCCCTGAATCGACGGCTGTGCGCCTCAAAGAGGCATCGGCGATTCGCGGCCAATCGGTGGCGGCGTTCATCCTTGAAACGGTTTCCCGCGAAGCGGAACGGGTTCTTGAGGAGGAAACCCGCTGGAAACTGAGCATGGAGGAATCCGCCAGGATCCAACGTTTGCTCGCCAAGCCCCCCGCCATCAACGCCGCCGCGAAAAAAGCAGCCAAAGACCTTGCCGCGCATGTCCGAATTCGATCTTGAACTGCTATCGGACCAACACGACAAAAACGCCTTCCATTGTGGAAGAGAATCGTTGGACCGGTATTTGCGTGAAACCGCACGAGGGCACTTGTCCAAGGGCGTGAGCGTGACCCGCGTATTGGTTGAACGCGGAGACCGCCCGCCGAAACCCGTTCGCGGATATTTCACTCTCACCACGGTGCTGGCCGAGGCAACGAATTGGCCGGGAGTGGCCAAGGGACTTCCGCGCCTGCCCGTCCCCGTGGTGCTGCTCGGCCGCTTGGCGGTTGCGGAAGCATTCCAGGGGAAAGGCATCGCACGCCTGCTGCTGGCTGCGGTGAGGGAAATCGCCGCGGCATCCATGCAGGGCACGGGCGGGATCGGACTGGCCGTAGATGCCGCCCACGAGGAAGTTGTCAGATTCTACGAAAAATACGGTTTCAGGAGAATCTCCGATCATTCGTTGAGGCTCTTTTTGCCGACATCTTCGCTTCGCTGAGTCCTTCGGTTGACTCCGCACCCCGGCCAAGTGTCTAGGGAACCGGTCCTTCAAGTTCACAATAATGTTTGATAGATATCATGTCCACAAGCCACCTCATTCGCTTCTCAACCTTTTCGATTTCCGCATCCAGCGCCCGCCTGTGTGCCGCCAGGGGCCGCTGAGGTGGCAGGCCCTAAAACGTCTCGACTGGGGAAATGCAGAAAACACCCCCTGAAGATCTACGCCTCCTTCCATGAGCACACTGAGCCTTCGACTTCCTGATTCGCTGCACCGCAACCTCAAGCAGGCCGCCGAAGCGGACGGCATTTCCATCAATCATTTTGTCAGCCTTGCGGTCGCTGAGAAGCTTTCCGCCATTCAGACCGTCGACATCATTTCGGAACGGGCCAAGGGAGCTTCCCGTTCCGCGTTTCTTCATGCGATGTCATTGGTCCCTCGCGGTGAGGTCATCGAGGGGGATGAACCTCGCCCCAAGCAAAGGAGAACAAGGCGTCCCGCCTGACTCTTCAGGTGAAGTAATGACGGGAGAAGCGGCATAGGTGAACGGAGCATATCGGCGGCGATTTTGTAACCTTGTCCGGGTGGGGCAGAACACCCGCTTGCCAAAGCCGCTGACCGGGTATTGAATCACCCTCGATGGGATCGAGGTGCGAGCGCATAATCCGTGTTGAATCACCGGTCATGGAATCAAGGTGCCTGCGCATAATCCGGCACGGACCCGCCGTGGCGTGGCTGACCGTTCTGGTTTCCTGCATGACGGTGCCGCGGGCTGTCAGGCAGAAACAATCCAGCGATGGGTTGAGCGGCGGTGGCAACCTTGCCTTGGCGGCATTGCGCTGCACGGCGGTCGCCGCAATCCGCCAGCCGGTAACAACCACCAAACTCGGTTTCGCGTTTCTGTGGAACCGCCCGCTGCAAATCATCAACAGCAATCTGCCGTTCGCCGCCAGCCCGCAACCCGCCATCGCCGAGACACCCGGCACCCGCGAGTTCGAGTCCCTGCTCGACCGCCACCATTTTCCCGTCGCCGAATCGGGCTCGCTCCATTGGCTGATCGACGGACCCGGCTTTTTCCCCGAACTCGAGCGCCGGATCGCCACCGCCAGGCAATCCATCAAGATGCAGACGTTCATCTTCGACAACGACGACATCGCCGTGCGTTATGCGGATGCCTTGAAACGCCGCTCCGGCGAAGTGCCGGTCCAGGTGCTCTTCGATGACCTCGGCAGCATGATCGCGGCCAACACGGCCCCCGCGACGCTCGGCCCCCGCGGCTTTGTGCCGCCGCCGGACATGCACGATTATTTGCGTGACCATTCCAAGGTGCGCGCCCGCCGCATCCTCACGCCCTGGCTGGCGGCCGATCACACCAAGCTCATCATCTTTGACAAACGCACCGCCTACCTCGGCGGCATGAACATCGGCCGCGAGTATTTCTCCGAGTGGCACGACCTCATGGTGCGCGTCGAGGGACCCATCGTCTCGAGCCTGTGCCGCGAGTTCAACCGTGCCTGGAGGAAAGCCGGCCCGTGGGGGGATTGCGCGCTGGTTAGACAACCGGCGATTTTCCGGCGGCCGAAGCCGGTCACCGCCGACATCCCGCTGCGCGTGCTGCGAACCGACCCGGCGGAAGGCCGCCATGAAATCCTCAACGCCTGCCTGTTGGCCATCCGCGGCACCCGCCGCCGCATCTGGATAGAAACCCCGTATTTCATGAACGCCGAAGTCGCCCGAACGCTCGCGGCCGCCGCCCGCCGCGGGGTGGATGTCCGCGTGATCCTCCCCGCCAGCGGCGAGTCCGTGTTCCTCAATCTGGCGAATCTATCCACCGCCGACGGCCTGATCCGGGCCGGAGCAAAGGTTTTCCACTTCCCGATCATGACCCATGCCAAAATCATGATCTGCGACGATTGGGCCTGCGTCGGCTCGGCCAACCTCGACAACCTCAGCCTGCACATCAACCGCGAACTCAACCTCGCCTTCTCCAACCACGCCGCCGTCCAAGAACTCGCCGACAAGGTGCTGTTGCCGGATTTCCGCCGTTCTAACAGAATTCGCCCCGGCGAAACCGGACCCTACGCCAACGGGTTTGCCAGAATCATCGCCGACGAGCTCTGAGTTGATTCCCTGCCGCGCAAAGGGCATCTCAGGCTGGCACCTATCCATCACCGGACGGTAGGGATACACCCCATGGCGGGGGGGCGTCCGTGGTGCATGGTTTCACTCAGAACATCAATTGATATGAACCAAAAAAACATCATTGCCGCCATCCTGATCACGTTGGGATGCGTGGTCCTCGCATTCTCGGGCATTTCTTTCACCACTCCGGGAGATACCATCCAATTTCTCGGCCTTCACGTGGAAACCACCCACACCCATTTCATCCCGCCGATCGTCGGCGCGATCGCCCTGGCCTGCGGAATCGTGTTGCTATTGGTAAAACCAAGGTTTATCACATGACAGGCATCGGAAGCAACGACCACCTGCAAGCGCGTGGTCAACCGGGCCACCCGTCACCGCAACTAACAAATTCCCGGCATCCGGTCGCCGGCGAAATATCATCACTCATGAATCCAATCACTATCCTACTGGCGGAAGATCACATGATCGTGCGCGAGGGGCTGCGCAAGATGCTCGATCTGGAAGCGGGCATCGAAGTGGTCGCCGAAGCCAAGAATGGCCGCCAGGCGGTCACCTTGGCGCTCCAGCATTGCCCCGACGTGGTGTTGATGGATATCGCAATGCCGGGGCTCAATGGTTTGGAAGCCACGCGCCAGGTGTTGAAAGCTCTTCCCAACACCAAAGTCATCATTCTCACCGCCCACAACGACGACGCTTATGTCAACAGCGCAACGGACTCCGGTGCCGTCGGCTTCCTGCTCAAGCAAACATCCACCCACAATGTCTGCCAGGCGATCCGCGATGTGTATATGGGCAAAACCTTCTTCAGCGCCTCGGTCACCCGCCGGCTCGCCCGCCTGCGCCAGCAAACATCACACCGCGCCGCCACAAGCGACAAGAAATCCGCGCTCCTGACCTCGCGCGAAGTGGAAGTCCTCCAACTCATCGCCGAAGGCAAGGCGAACAAGGAGACCGCCTCCGATCTGGGCATCAGCATCAAGACCGTGGAGAAACATCGCGGACACCTGATGGAAAAACTCGACATCCACGACACCGCCAGCCTCACCCGCTATGCCATCAGCGCGGGTATCATCGAAAGCTGCGTCCAGGTGACCATCATCTGAGCGGCTGCAAGCCGGATCGGGAGTCTCCAGACTCGCCAGCCATGAGCGGAGAAATCGTGGAGCTTGAAGCGCTTTCCTTTCGCCCTTCATGGGCAGGCGAGCCTGGGGACTCGCGGTCCATCTTATACCTCGCTTCTCTCTACCAGCCGACCCGTCATCCCTAACAAACAATGTCTGTTAGGGATGATTGGCGATCCCTTTCAATCGTGCGATATCGGACTATGGACGCGATAGCCTTCCTCGTGGGCGACGTATCCCGCGGTGGCGCCAACTGCCAGAGGAAGGCATGACGCAAGGGAACAAATGGTGGCGGCAACAAGCAGCATGGTGAATGTTTTCATAATATGTGTATTTTGTTAGGTCCGTGGATTCCTTTGGTGTTCTCCGCCATTCGTCGGCAACGGTATGTCGAATGGATTTGCCGCCTCAAGCGGTCACACGGAACCTATCTCATGGCGGAGGGGATTGCCATGGGGTGAAACCCGACTGTGAAATAACGCCGGTTTCCAGGATCGCCCGGGAAACCGGCTAGCATGGTTACACCCCATATCAATGACGCGCCTTCATGGCTATCGTGCGGTCGGGACAAGGGAAGAACCTCAACCCTCATCACTCATGAACATCACCGCCTGCACCGCCAATCCGCTCACCTGCTTTCCCTCCGGGAAGACGCCAATCCCTCACCCGACAGCCGGTCAAAGCCGCGGCGCAGGGCTTCTGAATGCGCACGATGAGGCGCTGCGGGACATGTTCATCAATACCGGCATTTGGGTTCGGCATGACACGCGCACCGTGGTTCTCAATGCCCCGACCACGGTTTCCATCACCGTCGCCACCGGATCGAAGGAGGCCACCATCGCGCCAGCCGACTGGAACGCCTGGATGGCCGGATGCACGCTCGTGGTGGCAGGCAGCGCGGTGGACAACCAAATCCTCAACGCCAGCCTCAACGTTGCACTGAAATACCCGCATGACGGTGTCGGCGGCGTGACCTACGCCGTGGTCTATGCGGATGCCATCACCAGCGCAGCCGATGTCGCGGAGGTGCTTGAACCGGTTCGCTTGGACCGCCTGATGCAACTCTCCCCGCTGGCATCGCCACCTGCCTATCAGTGTTGTGCCTTGGCCGATGATTCCGGGTTTCAGCACATGTCCCCGACACCGCCGCCTGTCCCCGTAGCCAGAGTGGCGGACACCCACGGAATGCCGGTAGGGTTCCGTGTCGAGAACCGGGAACCCGATGCGACCTCGCCAGCGGGCGTCCGGTTGCGGTTCTATCCGCCTCCCGCCCAGAGGTGCTCCGTGGACTATCATGTCCGCCTGCTGCCGCCTGACATGGTTTTGAGCGCCGGTGCGGTCGGGTTGCCGGTTTCCATCGGTTGCGCCGAAGTGGGGATTGTGCTACTGTCCATGCTGCGTGAGGGGGCCGCCAACGGGAAACCCTGTGCGGCCACCTGCCTTCCCTAACCAGCCCATCCGGCCACTCCGGGTCATCGCCCGATGTGCGGGCGGCGCGGTTGGGAGACCGAAAACTAGGGAAACACCCCATGGCACCCGCCCGGTCGCCAGCCTATTCTTCTGGTGACGCACGCGGCAAGCCGCCCGCCGGGTGGCCCCCCGATCCAACCAACAACATGAACCAACACACTGAAACCATGAACAACCTATTGAACAAACCAACCCAAGTCATCGAAAACGATCTGGACCAACTGGCGCATGACACCGGCACCCTGCTGGCGGCCACCGCCGATATGGCCGGCGAGCAAATTGGCGAAGCCCGCAAGCGCCTCGCCTCCATGCTCGGTCGCAGCAGGGAAATCTGTGACCGCGTGCGCGACAGGGCGTCCCAAAGCACCAAGGCCGCGGACTGCGCCGTGCACCGCAATCTCTATCAAACCATTGCCGTCGGCGTCGGCGCCGGTATTGTCCTGGGTTTTCTTCTCGCCACCCGCAACCGCTGCGTTTGCGTCCACGAGTGATCCCGTAAAGGAAGGGTTTCACCCCATGGCAATCCTCGCCACAATATCCTAGACTGACCGCATCGCCAAAGGCGGATATCCATTCGATGCCACGCTGGCGGCGAATGACAAACCACAACACAAGAACATATATTATGAAATCAATCAACCTCATCATCCTCACGCTTGCCGCCGCCGTCACCGTCGGCTGTGACAAACAGAAGGCCGCGATCAACGAAACCAGGGACGCCACCAAGGAAGCGATCGACATCCGCAAGGACGAAGTGAACGTCGCCGCCAAGAAGGCAACCGCCCAAACGGACGCCAACGCCGCGGTCGACAAGGCGCGAATCGAGGCCAACAAGGCTTCCATCCAGGCGCAACTCGATGCCGACAAGAAGAAAGCCGACGCCGAGGCCGCAGCCGCCAAGGCCAAGGTGGATGCCGAAAACAAATAATCCATCCGGTCATGTTAGATCCCGATGCAGAATTTCTCGTTACGCTGGCAATCATGGAAGACTAGGCAAGCCCGCCAGTTCGCCAGCGAACCGCCATTGCGGGCCGAGTTGTTCAGCAGCGAGCAACTCGTACGCCATGCCCGCACGCTGGCGGCGGGCCATCGGATCACCCCCGGCGGCGGGCCTAACAGCCTGTTGGCTCAATTGGCGGAAAACGAGCGGATCCTGCGCGCCTACATCGGCGCCATCCGCGCGGTCAATCCGAACCGCCGCATCACCGCTGCCGCCGAATGGCTGCTGGATAATTTCTATCTGCTGGAAGAGCAGATTCAAATGGCTAGGCGGCATTTGCCCCGCGCATATAGCCGGGAGTTGCCGCGCCTGCTCGACGGCCCCTCAGCCGGAATGCCGCGGGTTTATGACATCGTACTGGAATTGATCGCCCATGTGGACGCGCAAATCGACGAAGGGCCGCTCGCTTCCTTCATCGCCTCCTATCAAACGGTGGATTCCCTCAAGCTCGGCGAGTTATGGGCCGTGCCGATCATGTTGCGGCTGGGCCTGATCGAAAACCTGCAACGCATCGTGACCCGCCTGACCATCGCGCGGCAGGACCGCGATCTGGCGGACATGTGGGTGGAACGCCTGCAGGAAATGGCGGACAATGATCCGTCGCGGCTGGTGGTGGTGGTGGCGGACATGGCGCAATCCGCGATTCCGCTTACCAGCGCGTTCGTGGCGGAGTTCTGTCAGCTCTTGTCGCGCCACAGCCCGGTCCTCCATCTCGCCCGCTCCTGGCTCGAACACCGCTTGCTGGAAGTGGGGTTGTCCATTGAACGCCTGGTCGATTTGGAAAGCCAGAGCCAGGCCGCCGACCAGGTTTCGGTGAGCCACAGCATCGCCAGCCTGCGATTTCTGGGTGCCAGGGATTGGAAGGAGTTTGTGGAAAGCCTGAGCATCGTCGAGTCAACCTTGCGCTCCGACCCCGCCGATTATTATGGCAAAATGGATTTCGCCACCCGCGACCGCTATCGCCATGTGGTCTAGACCCTAGCCCGCCACAGCCGGCTGTCGGAAGCCGAGGTGGCCCGGCATGCGGTCCACTTGGCAGCCGACGGTGCCCGCGACTCGGGGCGTGACGACCGGCGCGCCCATGTCGGGTTCTATCTGATTGACCGCGGCGTATCCATGTTGGAGCGCTTTGCGGAAGCGCACTGGCCATGGCATACTCTCGCCGAGCGAGGCATCCGCCGGTTCCCGCTCGCGTTCCATGCCGGCGGTGTCGCCATGCTCACCCTGATCATGGCCTGTGGCTTCGTCTATCA
>Ga0118677_10011911_pt1 | contig 12896 bp, 10 predicted proteins | sample AliMusrvi5mmetaG_FD_86154 | JGI IMG/M metagenome (GOLD analysis project Ga0118677, IMG submission 86154)
GTAAATGAGTTATGAAAATATTTTATTTGCTAAATAAACCAGCAAATAAAATCGGCGTTGCTCTAAATCTTCAAAAATGTAATTTAATTAAAATTTTTTACAAATAAGCAATAAATAAGGATAAACGTGAATATTTTACGCCGTAAAATTGGCGTTTGAACTGTTAAAAGGTGTAAAACGACGATTTTAGTATAATATTATATTATTACAGCGATTTGAAAAACGCTGTAAGTTACCGCTTTGTTACTGTTGACAGCATTGAATCCCTTATCCCTTCAACAGCGCCTTCCAGCCCGTAAAGCATATGCAGACACACGGTCGGGTCAATCAGCCGTATTTTGATAAACGCTTCTTTGCTGCCTGTTTTTATCAGAATTTCAGGTGTGGTTATTCCCGCTTCGGCAAGCAGCGCCTCCGCTACTTTTCCAATATTGGGCATTGATTGCAGTGAACTCATTTGTTTTCGTCTCCCGATTTATAATTATTCATATTGATTTTAGCATAACCTGAATTTATTTATTTTGCTTTTTGAAAATTTGCCGATAATTTAATAAAATCTACATAAATCGGACATAATTTTTGCCGCAACAACCGAAAAACGGCAATTGCGGCAAACATTTCTTAATTTTGCAAAAATATTAGAATTCAGTATACTTGGTAACGTATTGAAATTCGATTTTATCGCCGGGTTTTACATGTACAGATGCTGCGCCTACGCCCGGCCTGATACCGTTCAAATAATAAATCCACCCCCCATAGGAGCCAAAAACTTGTTGCCGTTCATCAGAAGCTGCTAAACCGCCAATATTTGAAACATACCCGCTTCTAACTATAAGTGTAATTTTTTTATCTTTAGTCATTCTTATTAAAACATCAAGAACCGTGTCATTATCTTGGATTTTAATATTGTTCTCATCTAACATTATTCCATTCTTTGGGACAATGTTTTCATATCCTTTAAGATTATGCAACTTGATATATTCAACTGCTTCAACACATGTAATTCGCAGAGAAACAGTGTTTGGGGGAATAGGTAAAGTTGTCTTAACGGCTGCTGCGGTTGTTGAAACCGCCTTCGTCGTTTCTCCCTTTACAGTGCTTGCGCTGTTGACGGTTGCAGTCACGCCGGCGGAAGTTGATTGGGTAGATTCCGTCGTGCTTTCGTCGGTATTTGACGTAACCGTATCTTCCAATACGGTTGTTTTTGCCGAAGTGCTGCTTTCGCCTTTGCCGGTTACCGCGCAAGCGGAAAACAACAGTAAAAGCGGAAGCAGTAATATGCAAAATGCAGATTTAATTCGCCTGTTCATCATTTTTTCTCTTTTTCAGCAGCACGGTCAGCGCTGCGCACCCAAGCAGCAGAACAACTGCGCCGGTTGCCGCGCTTGTTCCGGTATTAGGGATATCATGGTTATCCACCGTTACGGATGTATCTTCAACAGTAGTTTCGCCCGGCAGCGTAGTGTCCACAACAACCGGAACAACATCGCTGAAATCAAAGAGAGAAGCGGAGTCTTCAGCAAACCGGATATAAGCGTTAAGGGCGTAAAGCATTTCAAAAGAGGATATTGTGTTTGAAGTGCCGCCTGAACCGATACCGCCATCTGCATTTTGATAGGCTGCGGCAGCATCCAATATTGTTTTCCCGCCAACAACATAGTCTGTGCCCAGCGGATCAACGCCTAACGCGCACAGCGCTGTCAAAGCCATTGAGGTGCTGTCAGGGCTTTCGCCCCATAAAACGCTGCCAAAGCCGCCCGAAGCCATTTGACCTGCTTTTATAAAAGCGGTTGCCTGCGCAATAACAGCATCAACAGCCGTGTCGCCGGCATACGGAGCAAGCGCTTGAAGCACCATGGCTGTTGTATCAACATCGCTGTCGTTTGAGTAGGTATTTGCAGGGTCTATCTTCAGCAAATAATTGAATCCGCCGTCGGCCCTTTGCGCCGGTAACAGTATCTGAACAAGCGCGTCCGCTGCTGTCTGTTCGCCGTAATCCATTGAATTGAGCGCCAATAAAGCATAGGAAATGCTCGCAGTGTAGGTTTGTGAACTGAAATCGGTTGCGGCTATAGCAGCTATCAGGTCATGCCCGCCGACAGAATTCGCGTCACCTCCGTTTGCGCCGACAGCAAGTGCGATTCGCGCAAGGTCGCTGAGGTACAGATCGCCGTAATGGGCTGATACGGCAGCGTTTATGTATTGCAAATAGTCCGGGAAACCTGTAAATCCTGCTCTTGCATTGGCAAAAGCAGACCAGTCAATATCACCGTTTATGTCGGTGCTGTTTAAATCGCCGGGGCTGTTTTTGGTTTGCCAGTCTGCAATTTTCGCCGCTATTGCATTAGCGGTGTCAACATCGCTTTGCGCCGCGAGTGACGAAATGCCGAGAGTTGAAACGAGAATCGCTATAATCAACACAAACGGAATGAGTTTTCTTGTTGCCTTTTTCATTTTTTTGCTCCTTTGCCTGTATACAGGCTGTATAATATACAAGACATCCGCCTTGAAGGATACGCTTTGAGCGCAGTCCCGGGGCGGATGTATGGTTAACCTAAATTCTCAAGAAAAAACGAATTTTTTCTTGCAATCCCTTACCCGCCGTAAGAACAATTGAAGCGGCAACAGGCAGGTCTCCTGGCTTGAAATCATCCGCGTCCCCTGTCTTCCCGAAGGCAAGCCTTGGCAGGCTTGGCTTTCAGTGACTGTAAAAAGGGATTTGTCATTCATACAGTAGCGGGGGCTGCCGCGGCTTTTACCGCGTTCCCTTTAAGCAAGTTTTCACTCGCCCTATGCATCATGCAACCTGTTTGCCGTTATATTAAATTTTCAAAAAAATCTTTATATGCTTTTAGTCAGCGGACATTTCGCAGATTGCCACGGGTCTGCTCTCGGCAACGGACTTTTTGGCGGCAAGCGCCACAAGCAGAGAATTGAGCCCGTCATCACCTGTTGTGGGGGTCGGCGTGTCGTTTTTGACTGCGTCAACAAACTGAATCATTTCATCTCTGAAGGATTGCATATAACGCTCAAGGAAGAAATACAGCGGTTTATCGCTCACAACGCCTTCTTCGCCCATAAAAGCTACCGTTGTGGCTGTGTCGTTCGATGCAACAGCGGCACCCTTGCTGCCGAAAACTTCAATGCGCTGGTCATAGCCGTATGCCGCGCGGCGGCTGTTGTCAATAACACCAAGCGCGCCGTTTTCGAATTTAAGCGTAATAATCGCGGTGTCAACATCCCCTGCCGCGCCTATTGCCGGGTCCACAAGGCATGCCGCGCTGGCATAAAGTTCTTTCACTTCGCTGCCGGCAAGGAAACGGGCCATGTCGAAATCATGGATTGTCATGTCGAGGAACATCCCGCCGGAAACTGCCGAATACTGCGCGGGGGGCGGTGCGGGGTCCCTTGAGGTAATTTTAATGATATGCACATCTCCGACTTTGCCGGAGGTGACCATGCTCTTCACATTGGAAAAGTTATGGTCAAAGCGGCGGTTGAAGCCGACTTGGAGCTTAACGCCCGCTTTTTTGACAGCTGCAATAACCGCCTTTACTTTTTCAGGTGTGAGGTCAACGGGTTTTTCGCAGAAAATATGCTTCCCCGCGTTTGCCGCGTCAATTGCAATATCCGCGTGTGTGTCGGTTGATGAGCAGATAAGAACCGCGTCAATATCTTTGTCCGCCAGCATTTGTTTGTAATCGTCATAGATTTTTTCGATGCCCAGCGTTGCCGCAAGCTCAGCAAGCCCTGTTTTGTTGACATCGGTAATGCCGAGCACTTTTGCCGAGGGAACATTGTAAGTAATTGATTTCGCGTGGAGGGAGCCTATTCTGCCGGCTCCGATTATGCCTATATTCAGCAGTTTCATTTATTTCCTCCTAAATTTTATTATGCGCTTTTCGTCTTGAAATAATATAGCACAACGAAAACGGATATTCAAGTATAAAACTGCGAAAAAATGAAATTTATCGCTAAATAAATAACCTTAAAGGGTTGAAACAGTGCGTATTATTAGGTATAATATTTTAAATAACTTTTACAATAATAGAATTTATCGGAAGGGGTTTAACCATGTCTTGCAATTGCACCGCCAGCGATTTATCGCTGATGAACGATGTTCTCGAAAAATACAAAGCCATCCCCGGCAGCCTGATAACCGTTTTACAAAACGCTCAGGTGCTTTACGGTTTTTTGCCGCAGGATGTCATCAGGCATATTTCTACGCAAATGAGCATCCCGCCCGCCAAAGTTTTCGGAGTAGCAACATTTTACACACAATTCCGTTTCGCGCCCGTCGGCAAGTATCTTATTTTGCTCTGCCAGGGCACAGCCTGCCATGTTAACAACTCACAAAAAATTGAGCAGGCCATAAACGAGGAGTTGGGGATTTTTGACGGGGAAACCACCGAAGACGGGCTTTTCACCCTTAAAAATGTTGCCTGCCTGGGCTGCTGCAGCCTTTCGCCGGTCATGATGATTAACGAAGATACTTATGGCACCTTAACGCCCGAAAAAACCAAAAAAATTCTTAAAGAATTAAGAGAGGTACAGGCATGAAGATTGCTGTAGGACAAGGAAGCTGCGGCACCGCAGCGGGAGCGGGCAAGGTCTATAATCTGCTCGAAAAAACGATAAACGAAAACAGCCTGAATGCCGAACTGACCATAACGGGCTGCATAGGCATGTGCTTTTTGGAGCCTATCGTTGATATATACGCGGATGACGGCAGCCTGAAAAGACTTGTTAAGATTACCGAAAAAGATATCCCCGCGATTGCGGATTATATCCAAACCGGCGACCCGGAAAAAATCGCAAAGCTTGAAGTCAGCGCCGCGGACAATGAATTCTTGACAAAGCAGACAAGGATTGCCCTGCGGCATTGCGGCATTATCAATCCCGAGAAAATTGAGGATTATTTAGCGGATAAAGGGTACCTTGCCCTGAAAAAGGTCCTTGCAATGACACCCGAGCAGGTAATCGAAGAAATGAAGCTTTCCGGCCTTGGCGGCAGAGGCGGCGCGGGCTTCCCCACCTGGTTCAAATGGAATGCTGCCCGGCAAAGCGCCGGCGATGTTAAATACCTTATCTGCAACGCTGATGAAGGCGACCCGGGCGCGTTTATGGACAGAGCGGTTATTGAAAGCGACCCGCACAGCGTGATTGAAGGTATGCTGATAGGCGCCTATGCCATCGGCGCTCAAAGTGCAATCATCTATGTCCGCGCGGAGTATCCCCTCGCAATAACCCGCCTGAAGAAAGCAATTGAACAGGCCGAAAAGGCCGGCTATTTAGGCAAAAATATACTCGGAACGGGTTTCAGCTGTGACTTCAGAATCAAAGCCGGCGCGGGCGCTTTTGTTTGCGGAGAAGAAACGGCGCTGATTGAGTCGCTTGAAGGCAACCGCGGCATGCCCCGGTTAAAGCCGCCGTTCCCTGCCCAGTCAGGCTTCTGGCAAAAGCCTTCTAATATCAACAATGTCGAAACCTTTGCAAATGTACCGTGGATTATTTTAAACGGCGGCCCGGCTTTTGCCGCGATGGGTACCGAGGACAGCAAAGGCACAAAGGTATTCGCTTTAACCGGTAAAATTAAACGCGGCGGACTTGTTGAAATCCCGATGGGTAAAACGCTTAGAGATGTTATATATGACATCGGCGGCGGCATAAGGGACAACAAGGAGTTTAAGGGCGTGCAAATGGGCGGTCCCTCGGGCGGCTGTATCCCCGCTGAACTGATTGATACCGTTATTGATTATAAAAAGCTGAACGCCACCGGCGCTATCATGGGTTCCGGCGGCATGGTTGTTATGGACGAAAATACCTGCATGGTCAGCATGGCGAAGTTTTTCCTTGATTTCACCGCAAAGGAATCCTGCGGCAAATGCATCCACTGCAGAATCGGCACAAAAAGGCTGCTTGAAATCCTCGAGCGTATTTGCACCGGCAAAGGCAGGCAGGGCGATATCGAACTGCTTGAAGACCTTTGCAACGAAATTAAAAACGGTTCGCTTTGCGGGCTTGGGCAAACTGCGCCAAACCCAGTTCTGTCCACCATACGGTATTTCAGAAGTGAGTATGAGGCGCACATCAACGAGCACAGATGCCCCGCCTGCGACTGCACCGAACTTTTGACCTTTGAAATTGACAGTGAGAAATGCACCGGCTGTACGCTTTGCAAGAAAAAATGCCCCGTTGACGCGATTACGGGCGAAGTGAAAAAACCGCATCTGATTGATTTTGAAAAGTGCATCAAGTGCGGCAAATGCAGGCAGGTTTGCAGGTTTGACGCTGTAAAAGTGTTTTAATCCGGCTGCTGCGGAAAGTCCGGCTATTTGTATTTTGAAAGGAAATTGACGATATGACTGAATTATTTACAATAACTGTCGACGGGCACGAGATAAAAGCCGAAAAAGGCTCGACCGTGCTTGACGCGGCAAGGGCAAACGGAATAGATATCCCCACCCTGTGCCACGATAAACGGGTGGAAATTTACGGTGCCTGCGGGCTTTGCGTTGTTAAAGCCAACGGCAGCCCCAAACTGCTGCGCGCCTGCGCCACAAAAGTAAGCGAAGGCATGACGATACTCACCAAAACGCCGCGTATTATCAGCTCCCGCAAATGCGCTTTGGATTTGCTGCTCTCCGACCACGCCGGTGACTGCAAAGCGCCCTGCTCGCTCGCCTGTCCGGCGAACACCGATTGCCAAGGGTATGTCGGTTTGGTTGCCAACGGTGAATATAAAGAAGCCGTCAAGCTTATTAAGCAAAAGCTTCCCCTCCCCGCTTCCATCGGCCGCATCTGCCCGCATCCGTGCGAGACCGCCTGCAGAAGGCAGCTTGTTGAAGAACCGATTTCAATAGCGGCGATAAAAAGCTTTGTTGGCGACATTGAGCTTTTGGACGAAAATAAATATATCCCCGAAATGTTGGCTGATACCGGTAAAAAAGTCGCTGTTATCGGCGGAGGACCCGGCGGGTTAACCGCTGCGTACTTCCTTCGTCTCAAAGGGCACAGCGTAAAGATTTATGACATGATGCCGCAAATGGGCGGCATGCTGCGTTACGGCATACCGGAATACCGCCTGCCGAAAGCTGTTTTAGATAAAGAAATTGAAATTATCGAAGATCTTGGCATTGAATTGATTAACAATTTTAAAGTCGGAACAGATTTGACTTTTGACGAAATCAAAGCGCAGAACGACGCTGTTGTTGTGGCCATCGGCGCCTGGAAGAGCAGTAAAATGCGTGTCAAGGGCGAGGATTTAAACGGTGTTATCGGCGGAATTGACTTTCTGCGTGAAACTGTTCTCGGCAATCCGCCGGCCATAGGCAATAAAGTCGCGGTTTGCGGCGGCGGCAACACAGCTATGGACGCCTGCAGAACTGCTGTCCGCCTCGGCGCAAAAGAAGTATATATCATTTACCGCCGCACGCGTGACGAAATGCCGGCGGCAGCAATTGAAATTGACGAGGCTGAGGAAGAGGGCGTCATTTTCAAATTTCTCACAAACCCGGAAGAAATACTCGGTGAAAACGGCAAAGTTACCGGCATGAAGCTTCAGATAATGGAGCTTGGCGAACCCGACGCCAGCGGCAGGCGCAAGCCCGTGCCTGTTGAGGGCGCATTTGAGAACATTGCGCTCGACACGGTCATTATGGCTATCGGCCAGCAGACAGCCATCACCGGGCTGGAAGCTCTTGAGCTTACAAAATGGCAAACCGTACTAGCTGATGAAACAACGTTCAGAACTTCTGTTGAAGGTGTCTTCGCCATAGGCGACGCCACCAACAAAGGCGCGGATATTGCGATAGCTGCTATCGGTGAAGCGCATAAAGCGGCAAGCGTAATCGACGGCTATTTAAACGGCGAAAACGTTCCGTATAAAAAACCGTACTTTGTTGAAAAGGAAGTCACCGCGGAAGATCTTGCGGACAAAGACAAACTGCCCAGAGCGGTTATGCCCGGGCTGACACCGGAAGAGCGGAAGCACAACTTTAAAGAAATCACCTTCGGCTTCACTGAAGAAACCGCGAGAGCCGAAGCCTCCCGCTGCCTTGAGTGCGGCTGCCATGACTTCTTTGAGTGCAAACTGATAAAATTAGCGCATGAATACGATGTAACGCCGGCTGTCTATGAGGGAGCAAAGCGCGAAAAGCATGAAGAAAAGGCTCATCCGTTTATTGAGCAAAACGCGGAGAAATGTGTGCTTTGCGGGCTGTGCGTGCGCGTTTGCGACGAAATGATGGGTGTGACCGCTTTAGGGTTGGTTGACAGAGGCTTTGAAACAGTTGTTTCCCCCGAATTCTGCGCTCCCCTTTCACAAACAGATTGCATTGCCTGCGGTCAATGTGTCGCGCTTTGCCCCACCGGAGCACTGCGTGAGCGGGTTCAGGGTGTTAAAAGCGTGCCCGTGCAGGAAGATGCAACATTAACCACCTGCCCCGGCTGCGCAGTCGGCTGCCAAATAGATTTACGCAGCATCGGCAGCACGCTTGTCCGCGCTTTGCCGGCCGGTGAAACGGGGCTGCTGTGCGCAGAGGGCCGCTTCGGCTTTGGCGAAACGCAGAGCAAGGAAAGAATTGTGAAACCGATGCTTAAGCTAAACGGCAAGCATATTCAGGTTGATATCGATGAAGCTGTCAGCGCTTTCGCCGTAAAAATAAAAGATATTATTCATAAGTTCGGCGCGGATTCCGTCGGCATTGCAATCTCCGAGCGTTTCACAACGGAAGAAGCCTATTTATCAGCGAAGTTTGCAAGGGAAGTTTTACATACGGATAATGTTTTCACCTTTGCCGTCAACGAAAAGCGTATCATCAGATCCCTCGGCGCTGACAAAACCACGGAAATATTCACAAAACTTTTCGGCGAAGCTTTCAATCAAGGCGCGAACAGCTATGGCTTTAAAGAGCTTTTGGATATTAAGCCCGCGGGCGATATCGGCAAACAGAAAGCTTTGGTAATATTCGGCGACGATATGCCCGAAACTTTACCTGCCTTTGAATTCCTTGCCGTTATGGGCACCTTCATGTCAAAGGCGGCCGCAAACGCCGATGTGTTCCTCCCCGCTTCCACTTTTATCGAAACAGACGGAACATTTTCCAACTCGGCGGATAAAACCCTTCGGGTCAACAAGGCGGTTAAGCCGAAAAACGGCATGGAAAACCGGCAGCTCATTCAAAAGCTCGCAAGCGCTGTTGACGCAAGCACCTTCAGCTTTGCAACAATCGAAGATATTAGGTAACCAAAGATTTATTGATAAGATAAAAAGAACACGGAGGCTTACAGATGCATATTAAAGGACCTGCACAATTCCCTTACGGTTACAATGAAATAGCTGCAATCGGCGACAAAGAGCAAAACTCTCTGATGGATTTCGGTATCCTTCACCTGGCCGCGGGCGAAAGCTTTTGCGAGGCGCAAAAACTGGAAAGAGCCTATTTGCTGATTCACGGTGACATAACCATAGAATGGGAGAATTTTTCCAAGAAAATCAGCAGAGAGAACTGCTTTGATTTTTCGCCATGGGTGCTGCATGTGCCGAACAATATTGAGGTTACAATAAAAGCTGCCGCTGACTCGGAAATTGCGATACATCGAACCAAAAATAAGCGAAACTTCTCCTCAAAGCTCTATACACCAAAAGAGTGCGCAAGTGAAAACCGGGGTGCGGGCACCATGCGCGAGGCGTCAACCAGAATTGTACGCACCGTTTTTGACCAGTCAAACGCTCCGTATTCCAATCTTGTTTTGGGCGAGGTTATTGATATGCCCGGCAAATGGTCCAGCTATCCCCCGCACAACCATCCGCAGCCGGAAATATATTATTACCGCTTTCTGCCCGAAAACGGCTACGGTTTCGCAGAGCTTGACGAAAATGTTATAAAAACGCGCCAAAACTCAACAGTATTTATCACCAAAGGCGAAACACATCCCCAAACCACGGCACCCGGTTACGCGATGTGGTATTTGTGGGTTATCCGTAACCTGGACGGCAACCCCTATATAAAGCCGTATTTCATTCCGGAGCACTTATGGGTAACAAAACCCGACGCCGAAATTTGGCCATACAAATAATTTGTAAAGGAAGCGGAAGCACATGAAATTAACAATGGCTCAAGCGCTCATCAAATTCCTTGATAATCAATATGTATCCTTTGACGGCAAAGAGGAAAAATTTGTGCAGGGCATATTCGGCATTTTCGGCCATGGCTGCGTCGTCGGCATCGGCCAGGCACTTGAACAGGGCGGGCACAGCCTCCGGTATTACCAGGGGCACAACGAGCAGGGCATGGCGCATGCCGCTATCGCCTTTGCCAAGCAAAAGAACCGCCGTTCCATTATTGCCTGCACCTCATCTATCGGGCCGGGCGCGCTGAACATGGTAACCGCCGCCGGCACCGCGACAGCCAACCGCATTCCCCTTTTGCTTTTACCCGGGGACACCTTCGCCTGCCGCCAGCCGGACCCCGTATTGCAGCAGATTGAACAGCCAACCGGTTATTCAACCACCTCAAACGACGCTTTTAAAGCTGTTTGCCGGTATTGGGACAGGGTTGTGCGCCCGGAGCAGCTGATGACCGCCATACTCAACGCCATGCGCGTTTTAACGGACCCTGCCGAAACCGGCGCGGTTTGTGTCGCCATGCCGCAGGATGTGGAGGCGGAAGCTTTTGATTACCCGGATTATTTCCTGCAAAAAAGAGTTTGGTATCTCGACAGAAGGCCTGCCTCGCAGCGTGAAATCGAAGCGGCGGCGGCGCTTATCGAAAAATCCGAAAAGCCGCTGCTTATTGTCGGCGGCGGCGTGACCTATTCGGAAGCGTGGGACACGGCGCAGTTCTTTGCCGAAAGGTTTAATATCCCGATTGCCGAAACACAAGCCGGCAAAGGGCAAATCCGCTGGGACCATCCGCTTAATTTGGGCGGTATCGGCGTAACCGGCGGAGCGGCGGCAAATGTTATAGCGAAGCAGGCGGATTTGATTATTTCCGTCGGCACCCGCCTGACGGACTTCACCACGGCTTCAAAATGGCTGTTTCAAAACCCGGATGTTAAAATATTAAGCATTAATGTCTGCGCCTTTGACGCTTTTAAAATGGACGCTGTTTCCATCATAGCGGACGCGGATTCCGCGCTGCTGGATTTAACCGGTGCTTTAAGCGAGCTTAACTATAACACCGGATGGGAAGATGAAATACTCAGCGCCCGAAACGATTATATAGCCGAGATGGATTTTGTTGTGAATGAAGATTTGGCGGAAGGCCTTTCGCAGACAAGAGCGCTCGGCGAAATTAACAAACTCATCGAGGCTGATTCGATTGCCGTCGGTTCCTCCGGCAGCCTGCCCGGCTGCATGCAGAGGCTTTGGCGTTCAACCGTGCCGAAAACCTACCATATGGAATACGGCTTTTCCTGCATGGGGTATGAAATCTGCGGCGCTGTCGGCGCCAAACTCGCGGAGCCTTCACGCGAAGTATATGCCATGGTCGGCGACGGCAGCTTTTTAATGCTGCACAGCGAACTTTACACCGCAATACAGGAGGGCGCGAAAATCAACATCATGCTCTTTGACAACTCCGGCTGGGGCTGCATTGAAAACCTTCAAAACAGCCAGGGAACCAAAACCTTCGGCACCCGCTTTTTTGCAAGAAACCCCGAAACGGGCTTGCTTGACGGTGAGATTGTGCCGATTGACTTCGCTAAAATTGCCGAAGGTTACGGCTGCAAGGCATACCGCGTTGAAAACATCGAGCAGCTGCGTGAAGCAATTGAGGATGCAAAGGAACAAACAGTATGCACCCTTTTTGACATCAAGGTTGTTCACGGCAGCATGAGCCACGGTTACGACGCGTGGTGGCGTGTTGGCGTTGCGGAAGTATCCGAAAGCGAAGCGGTTCAGACAGCTTTCGAGAACATGAAAGAAGAAATCGAAAAAGCAAGGCTTTATTAAAATTGGAGGAAATAAAATGTTAGACAAAAACAAAGTTAAACTCGCTATCGCCCCTATCGGCTGGACAAACGACGACATGCCCGACTTAGGCGCGGAAAACACGTTTGAGCAATGTGTCAGCGAAATGGCGCTGGCAGGCTTTACGGGCTGCGAAGTCGGCAACAAATATCCGAAGGATGTGGCAACGCTTAAACACAAGCTGGATGTCAGAGGGCTGCAGGTATGCAACGCGTGGTTCTCTTCCCTTCTCCTTTCCGACGGATATGAGGCAACAATCGAAGCGTTTAAAAAACACATGAACTTTCTTTATGACATGGGTGCGAAAGTTATCGGCGCTTCCGAGCAGGGCAACAGCATCCAGGGCAAGCCCGTCAGCATCTTCAAAGACAAGCCGGTTTATACGGATGAGCAGTGGGCTCTGATTGCCAAGGGCTTTAACGATATGGGCAAACTCGCGCGCGAAAAAGGCATGTGGTTCACCGTGCACCATCACATGGGCACCGGCGTGCAGACAGCCTCGGAAGTTGACAAACTGATGGAAATCACGGACCCGAACCTTGTGTTTTTGCTTTACGATACCGGCCATTTCGCGTTTGCGGGCGAAGATTCCATCGCGGTGCTAAAAAAATACATTCACAGAATTAAACATGTGCATGCCAAGGGCATTCGCAGAGCGGAGCTTGAAAAAGCCAGAGCCAACAACTACAGCTTCCTCGATGCCGTGCGCTACGGCAGCTTCACCGTCCCCGGTGACGGCGACTATGACTTTACGCCTGTATTTGACATTCTTGCGGAATCAGGCTACGAAGGCTGGATCGTTGTTGAAGCGGAGCAGGACCCCGCCATAGCAAATCCGTTTGAATATGCTGTTAAGGCACGGTCGTATATGCGGGAATTGACGGGACTATAAAAAAATATTAACGGAGGAAAATAACATGAC
>Ga0118677_10011543_pt1 | contig 12894 bp, 10 predicted proteins | sample AliMusrvi5mmetaG_FD_86154 | JGI IMG/M metagenome (GOLD analysis project Ga0118677, IMG submission 86154)
AGTTTCTCCTGAGCATAAGCTGCGGATTGTTGATGCACTGCAGCAGAATGGTGAAGTGGTTGCAATGACAGGCGACGGGGTGAATGATGCTCCAGCCCTGAAGAAAGCCGATATCGGGATCTCCATGGGAATTACCGGTACCGATGTGGCAAAGGAGGCATCGGCCATGATGTTGACCGACGACAACTTTGCCTCAATAGTAGCGGCTATTGAGGAGGGAAGGAGCATCTATGACAACATAAAAAAATATCTTGTCTACTTGCTCTCCTCGAATATCGGCGAACTTGGTCTGATGGCTGTTGCCACCTTCATGGGTATTCCTCTGCCACTCTCTGCTGTGCAGATTCTCTATGTGAACCTTGCCACCGATGGCCTTCCGGCTCTTGCGCTTGCAGTGGATCCGGCTGAAAGTGATATTATGCTTCGGCGTCCGAACGATCCATCACAAGGGATATTTACCCGTTCAGTTCTTGCGCTTATACTTACTGGCGGTATATGGTCTACTATGGTTAACGTTTCGCTTTTCCAGTGGACGATCGCTTCAGGGCGTCCTCTTAAAGAGGCGATGACGATGACTTTTTTATCGCTGGTTCTCATCCAGTTTTTCAAGGCCTATAATTTCCGTTCCGAAAAGAATTCAATGTTCATACGTCCCTTTGCCAACAAATGGCTGAATCTGGCAATAGGCTGGGAACTGGTGATGCTTGCAGCTATTATCACACTTCCATTTTTGCAGAAACCATTTGGAACTTTCCTGCTGACGGGTGAAGACTTGGTTATCGTTATTTTTTCAGCCGCGACCGTTGTGCCTGTTATCGAGATACTCAAATGTTTTTTACGTAGGGAGTTGCTGAAATAGAGCGAATTTTTAAGCATTATTTAAGCTGAACTTTCGGATTTTTTAAGGTTATGAGCGATATACTTCTTTCAGAAAAGGATGATATGATTGAAGGTGATCTTCAACTCAATAACTTTTTTTAAACGGTTCAGTGCTTATCAAAACAACATAAACTCTTAAACAGCAGCAAACTATGAGAAACAAGCAGAACAACATGTACAGGTTACTTCTATTTCTGGTAATCTTGATGACTTCCGCCTCTAATGTCTGGGCAGTGGGGGGAGCCGATGCACCCAGTGTATTAATTGGCAAACAGGTCTGGATGCAGGAGAACCTTGATGTTAGTCATTATCGAAATGGTGATACGATTCGATATGCTGGATCAAATACGGAGTGGCTTGATGCCGCATCAAAAGGTGAAGGCGCATGGTGCTATGAAAAATATGGTCGCCTTTACAACTGGTATGCCGTGAATGATCCTCGTGGTCTTGCTCCGTCAGGGTGGCATGTGCCGAGCGATGAGGAATGGAAGGCATTGACAGATGTTTTGGGTGGAGAATCCATTGCTGGCGGAAAAATGAAATCGACTAATTCTGCAGTCTGGAATACCCCGAATATTAATGCCAGTAACAGTAGTTATTTTAGTGCATTGCCAGGTGGTCTCAGAGGAGAAGGTGGAAAAGTTTTTTTTGTAGGTGAAAGCTCCTATTTTTGGTCCTCTTCGGAGGCAACTGCGAAATCTGCGTGGTATCGTGTCCTGAATTATCACAATTCAGCCTCTGTTCGAAGCGGTGAAGACAAACAAGATGGAATGTCAGTTCGTTGCGTCAAAGATTTGGAAGTGCGTTGAGTCAAGAATTGAGCGTATTGTTAAACTATTACTCAGAGAAGCTTTTTTATCAGCTTCTCTGAGTATCTGACAGTTTACAATCTTTTGAGCCTTTTGCACATGATGTTTTGTGAAGCAGGATACTGAGTTTCAGAGAAACGTTTATACCTGTTTCATGGCTGTAGTTGATGTTGACATATATTGACAAGCCTTATAAAAAGGCCATCAGGAAAATGGAGTCGCAACGATTTCATTTTCATTCTGCGTTTCCGAAAAAGTCTGCTCAGCAACAGGCCGTATCTTGTTCAGTACCTCACCAGATGGTTTAAGGAGCTCTTGAGTTTTAGGGTTAAAGAGCAGGTTTCCAGCCAAAGCTCCAATAGCCCCGATACCAATCCCGTGAATAGCATGCATAAAAAACGGAACAGCTAACGGGATAGCTAATGGAAGCGCCAAGGGAAGAGTAAAAACCGGAGCAAGGATTACAAGTTCGTAAATATCAGGTTGTGTCGTTTTATTTTCTACAGCATTTTCTTGAGGCATGGCAGTGATAACCTATCAAGTTGGAATAAAGATGAACTAATTTTCATGTTCGGTTCGATAGCCTGTGAAGTACTTAAAATTACGCTATTTTGATTGATTAAGCCAAAACAATAATTCTCAGTTCCATACAGATTTCACATCATTACTTATACGGGGCAGTCTTTATTAGGATGAACTTATTATCTTTAAATTCATAAAAAGCCACGGTGTTTTCGCCAGTATATTCTTCGGAACCAACCAGGTTACCAGCAAACACCATTAATCGACTGTTCAACTTGTAAAGGTGATCCTGGAAATAATCCACCTCTTTTTCAGAAAATGCTGAACCTGTCGCAACTGGAAACGAGTAAGCTCTGCCTGTTTTCGCGTCAATCACAGCTCCCGCGTTGTATACAACAAGAGGCCCGATAGTCCATTTCACAACAATATAGTGTCCTGCAAAGTCAGGTTTATTGTTTCTTATAGCCTCACGCAATCGTGTTCTATAGCTTTTTCCGAACTCGTCAAGAACTAACGGATGGTTTTTGCCTGTATACACTTCATTAGCAGGGTAATCCTTGAATTGAGGCTTGGCATTCCCTGCAAATGCACTCGGAGTTATCAAAATGAATAACACTATGAATACCCACCATTTCTTCATGCGTCCCCACGTTCAAGTTTGCTAAGCATTTGCTCAGTGTCGATATGTTGTACTATTCTTTTCCCTTATGATTATATGGTATCGACCTTATGAAGACAAACTTGTCATTTTTAAACTCGTAAAATTCAACAGTGTCGTTTCCGTCACCTTGTTTTGCTCCTTCCAAATTACCAGCGAAGACCATTAACCGGCTATTAAGTTTGTAAAGATGTTCCTGGCCATCCTCTTTCTCAAACTCTGGTTTAAGTGGAAAGACTGAACTCAGGGCTACAGGAAAAACGTAGGCCTTTCCTGTTTTCGCATCAATCACAGCGCCTGAATTGCATCCTCCACTACCGCATCCCCATTTTACCACTATGAAATGACCGGCAAAATCAGGTTTCTCATGCTCAATAGCATCACGTAGCCTCGTTCTAAAACCCTTTCCGAACGAATCCATAACCAATGGATGATTTTTTCCGGTATATATTTCCTCGACAGGGTAATTTTTAAACTGAGGAATCTTATTTGCAGCATATACGGCAGGTAGTACAAATAAAAACATCGAGATAAATAATACCCTGAGTTTCATGTTCCCTCCTTTAGGTTGATAAGCTGCCCCATATAATAAGCAAGCATGGGTCTGTTCAACGAACTGTGTAAACGGTCTTTTTAGATAATTGTTTACATACCACTGCCCAGTCTCTGATTGGTATAGTTCATTATTCAGTATAGCTGTTAATCTGCATGCAATTCGCTGGTTTTAGCTGCCATGAAGAAATCGTTCTGATGCAGCCCGTTTACTGAGTGTGTCCACCAGACTACCGTAACTTTCCCCCATTCAGTAACCAGTTTTGGGTGATGCTGTTCGGCTTCAGCCAGTTCACCTACCTTATTTGTAAAAGCGATCGCACTCTTGAAATCCTTGAAAGAAAAGGTGCGCTGTAATCTGCTTATGCCATCATCTGTTGCAACTTCCCATTCCGGTATTTTTTCTAATAATTTCTTGATATCACCTGGAGTCATAGGCTCCAATCCTTCTGAACAGGGTATGCAGGTTTTGTTTTTCAATTCGTTCATTTTATTGCTCCGATGAAATTTACGAGTTCAATCAAGACGAGAGAAAGATGTTGGCAGCCAAGGAAAATTCATTGATACAATGCTGGTAATTGATTACGCAGCCTTTTCAGTTTTGGCATATCGTTGATGATGATATAAGGATTATCAGAGTGAATAGCGCAATAATTCTGGTGATACTGCTCTGCAGGGTAAAATTGCTGCAGCGGCACGATTTGTGTCACAATCGGAGAGTCAAATTTGTGCGAGGCTGTGAGCGCCTTGATGTAGCTTAGTGCAATTTTCTGCTGCTCAATCGTGGTGTAAAATATCACTGAACGGTATTGGTTTCCGTCATCAGGGCCTTGTCGGTTTAGCTCGGTTGGGTCATGTGCTACGGTAAAAAACACTTGCAGCAATTGCTGGTAGGTAATCTGATTCGGGTTGAAACGAATTCTTACTGATTCGGCATGTCCGGTATTGCCATTACTGACTTGTTCGTAATGCGCTGTGGCAGCTTTACCGCCAGCATATCCTGATTGCACATCGGTAACACCCTTGACATGCTTAAAAACTGCATCTACACCCCAGAAACAGCCTCCCGCAAAGACTGCTTGTTCGGTCGGCAATGCGGCAGCATTGCAACGTGCACTCATACCGAGCATAAGGCAAACGCAGATGATAAAAATATAACTGCTTATAAGCTTGTTGTTGAGCATGATGACTCTCCTTTTCATTAACCGAAAGTGAAGGCAAAGGCCTCAGTACCGGCATCTAAAAATGTAATGCTGAAGGTATGAATGGAATTTTTCCCTCTTTGTCTGTACAGCATGGTGATTCATACGTTTTTTACAATAATTCAATCAATAACAAAATAAGCCAGCAATAAGTGCCGAAGGATGTAACCGTGAGTTGAGTGACACCTTTGACCCTTTCCCGGAAAACTCAACTTTAGAGTGCTCCAGTTATTGGGGAAGGGGTCACTATCGTCAACGATAATTTCTGCCTTCCTTATTTTGTCACTACCCTTGACAGTCCCAGATTTTTGGCATTTGTTCCTTTTCGTTATGTTTGATAGATAGTTCCCTGTTTCAACGATGTTTCAAAACAAATGAAGGAGTTACTGGATATGAAAGGCAAAGTCGCATTGGTCACAGGTGCAAGTCGCGGTATAGGTCGGGCTACGGCCAAACTTCTCGCAGCCGAGGGCGCGGCTGTCGCGGTGAACTATTTCCAGAGTGAAAGCGCAGCGATCGCTGTGGTTGAGGATATCATAAACGCAGGCGGCAGGGCTCATGCCGTCAGGGCGGATGTCCGCGATGTGGAGCAGGTGCGTTTGATGGTCGGAGAGGTGGAAAAAATCCTCGGTCCGGTCGACCTCCTGGTAAGCAATGCTTCGATCGGGTTTCCGGTAAAACCTTTCACGCAATTCTCCTGGAATGAATTCGAAGCGAAGCTTTGCGGAGAGCTCAAGTCGATATTTTTCAGCTGCCAGGCTGTTCTGCCAGGCATGATTGAGAGAAAGTCGGGAAGCATCATCGCCATTTCAAGCACTCTTTCACGTCACTCGTCACCGGGTTTCATTGCCCACTCTACTGCGAAATCGGGTCTTGACGCCTTCATCCGCTCTCTTGCGGAAGAGGTTGGACCCTTCGGTATACGCGTCAACGTGGTTGCCCCCGGTCTTACGTTGACCGATGCTACCTCATGGCTGCCCGAGGAACAGAAAGCGATGATGGCGGATATGACCCCCCTGAAACGGGTAGCCCTTCCGGAAGATGTGGCCGGTGCGGTGCTTGCAATTGCTTCCGATCACAGCCGATTCGTGACGGGCTGCTATATCCCTGTTTCGGGAGGGATGCTGATGTTATGACGCAGCATGTTCGGGGATCGGTCATGAACTGTCCAGGCTGTTTTCCTGAACGTCGGAGTTATCTGTCCCTCTTGGGATGTTCGCTTATGCTGTAGTTTAAGTTCCAGGCACGATGTAGGGTGGTATACTGACTTTTCCGGTCTTCAAAGCACTCCAAATCGCGGAGGGGACACTGGGCTCAAATCACACTATTAAACCTCAAACGGATATTGTCCACCATCTATCGATACTGTAACTCCGGTAACATAACCAGCTTTTTCTGAAGCCAGGAATATTACCATATCTGCAATTTCATGGGGTAACGCCATACGTCCTCATGGAAGGCGTTCAAGGATGTTTTTACGAGCATTTTCTATCTCCCCCGGTTACAAGAACTACTTTTTCCTCCGTATGGAAGTGCATAGAGTTATCTCTTCTTTATTGGATCGATATATTACTGATTATTTCACTCAAATTGCACAACCGTTTTGGAGCAGCGTGGGAAAGATGCTTCCTTGGCTCATACTTTGACATATGTTACACTGCTTATCTACAGCACACCACGTTTTGTTTAGTGTAGAATCCAGTATATTCCTGTCTACTTGTATTTTATTCTCCGATCAGAATAAGCAATGCCCCCATGGTAAAAAAGCAGCAACCCAATAACCCCGACACTCCATTAGAGTTGAGCTCTCATGCAGATGAGCAACCCGGGATTCATCAAGCGGGCAGCCTGGATAGTTTTCGTGTACTTAAGGCCATCAACAATTGCAATCATGCGCTGATTCATGCCGTTGATGAACTGGAATTACTTAATGCCATTTGTCGGATTGTTGTCGAAGTGGGCGGTTCCCGGATGGCGTGGGTCGGTTATGCAGAACATGATAAAGAAAAAACTGTCCGTCCGGTTGCCCAGGCTGGCTTCGAAGAGGGATATCTGGATACCCTGCATATCACCTGGGCAGATGTTGAGCGTGGTCGTGGCCCGACTGGAACCGCCATCCGCACCGGCCAACCAGCTATCATCCGCAATATGCTCTCCGACCCTCAATTCGAACCTTGGCGGAAAGAGGCTCTGTTGCGCGGCTATGCTTCTTCGCTTAGTTTACCCCTCAAAACAGGTTCTACAGTGTTTGGAGCAATAACAATTTATTTGACCTATCTGAACGCTTTTGATACCGAAGAGATCCAGCTCCTTACCGCACTTGCAGAAAACCTTGCGTTCGGTATCTCTATGCTCCGATCTCGTAAAGCTCACGAACTGGCCGATGAAGAGCTGCATGCCAGCAACGAACGAATGCATCTTATTATTTCTGCCACAGGTGCCGGTCTTTGGGAATATGATATAAGCACCAATACCAACACCTGGTCAGATAAAATGTGGCAGCTTTATGGTCTTGATCCAAAGAGTATTAAGCCAACCAATGAAGCCTGGATCAATACCATTATTCCGGAGGACAGGGAAATAGTCAAATTGGCTGTTCAGGAGGCCTTGAGCACCGGTGGCGAATATAGTTGCAGATGGAGAATTCCCGATACTGATGGAAAACATCGCTGGCTTATGTCCAAAGGCAGTCCATTTAAAGATGCCTCAGGAACGATAGTCAGGTATGCAGGTGTCGTTATTGATATCACTGAACAACAAAAGAAAGATGATGCCCTGAGGGAGAGTGAAGAGCGCTTCAGGATGTTTTTTGTGGAAAATATAGCCATCATGATTATTCTTGATCCTGCAACCGGCACTATTGTCGATGCCAATCAGTCTGCAGCCGATTTTTACGGATGGCCGATTGAGGTATTGAAGCAGATGAATATCAACCAGATCAATATTCTTACTTCTGAAGAAATCATCCATGAGTTGAATAAATGGAAATGGGAATCGCTAAACCAACAGCACCTTTTCTTTTTTCATCGCCGTGCCGATGGTTCTGTGCGTAATGTTGAAATATTCGCACAGAAAATCGAAGTACGAAACAAAGAACTTGTATACGATATTATTTACGATATCACAGAACGCAAACATGCCGAACAGGCATTACAGTCAAGCGAAAGAAAATTCCGTTCCATTACTGAACAGATGGCTGAGATGGTTTTTGTGACCGACTCAAACGGATCATTAACCTATGTATCACCAGCAGCGGAACATCTTTTCGGCTATCTTCCCCATGAGATGACCGGCCACACTTTTACCGAATATCTGGTAGAAGAGGATATTTCCATGGCCCAAGCTCTTTTCCAGGAAACCTTATTACAGCATTTCCATACCCGGATAGTCGAATTCAAGTTTTGCAGAAAAAGTGGTGCTCTCTTTGACGGTGAAGTTCACTTTCAATATTATCAGGATAATAAATCTGCCGGGATGATCGGCATGATTCATGATGTTACTGAGCGTAAACATAAGGAAATCCTTCGTAAGCAATATGAGAAGGAGCTGCAGGAAAGTGAGCAATTTCTCGCAAGTATCTACGAAGAGGTCAATCACTCTATTTTTGTTGTTGATGTTTGCCCCGATGGAAGCTTCCGATTCAAGGGCATTAACCCCAACCACGAAAAACTTACTTGTTTCAAAAATGAGGAGATAACCGGAAAAACGCCCGAAGAGTTTTTTGATCATGACGTTGCCTTAGCGATTATCCATAATTATGAACGCTGTCTTCAGGAGGGCAAGACAATACAGTACGAAGAGTCTATCCCGTTCCAGGGTCAACAAAGCTATTGGGAAACGACCCTTAACCCTGTTCGCAATGAGAGTGGCCATATTTACAGAATTATCGGAACCAGCAAAAATATCACCGAACAGAAATAATTGCTGGATCAACTGATTGCGTCCAAAGAAAAAGCAGAAGAGAGCGATCGAGTTAAATCAGCGTTTCTGGCAAATATCAGCCATGAAATACGCACACCTATGAATGGTATTCTTGGTTTTTCAGAACTGCTGAAAGAGTCTGATCTCTCCGGTGAGGAGATGAACCAGTATATCGATCTCATTCAAAAAAGCGGCCAACGTATGCTCGATCTCATTAATGATCTTATCGATATTTCCCGTATTGATGCCGAAGAGACCAAAGTACAGATAACCGAAACACCGCTCAATGAACTTATGCATCACATTCATGCCTTTTTCAAGCATGAAGCAGAATCAAAAGGGTTGCGCTTGACTTGTACTACAGCGCTTTCCGACAGTGAAAGCACCATTAACACCGATAGTGGAAAGCTGAACCAAATTCTGACAAACCTGGTCAAGAATGCCCTGAAATTTACCCGGGATGGAGGGATTGATTTCGGATATACCCGGAAAAATGAAATTCTTGAGTTTTATTGTATCGATTCAGGCATGGGTATTCCCGCTGAGATGCAGAAGAAAGTTTTTGATCGCTTCCAGCAGGTAGACAACACCTTGACCAGAGGCTACGAAGGGGCAGGGCTCGGCTTGAGTATTACCAAAGCATACGTTGACATGCTTGGCGGTGCAATCCGAGTTGAATCGGTAGAAGGCGAGGGAAGTACCTTTTTATTCACACTGCCCTATAACCCGGTACTTATCCCTGCACTCTGTATTCTTATCGCCGAAGATGACGAAATGAGTACACTTTTTCTGAAAAAAAGCCTGAAAGGGGGAAACATCAACATCCTTTATGCCGAAAACGGCAGGGAAGCGGTGGAGCTTGTTCAGCATCACTCGGAGATCAATATTGTTCTTATGGACATTAAAATGCCGCTGTTAAACGGTGTTGATGCAACGCGGCAGATCAAACAGCTCCGTCCCAACCTGCCGGTAATTGCCCAGACAGCATTCACCTCCATGGAGGAGAGAGACAAAGCCAGGCAAGCTGGATGCGACAGATTTATCACCAAACCCATCAAAAAAAGCGAGTTGCTCGAAATGATGAGGGAGCTTCTCCCCCATGGAGGTATGTCATGATCGTCTATAGGAAAAGATTGCTTTTATTGTCGATGCTGCTGGCAGGCTTCTTTGTCTGGTACTCTCTGGGCATCGCACAAGTTCTTGTCCCGCATGATTCCGTAGGGAAATTTGTACAGAAGTTTTACGACTGGTATGGTATTGTCTCACACAAGAATGGCAAGCTCGCTCCTGATGAAAGGGCTGTAAAAGAAAAACCGAATATGTTCAGCGCCAGGCTCATCGCTGTACTGAAAGAGGATTTCGAGGCATCATCAAAGCACCCCGAAGAGATTGTCGGCTTGGATTGGGATCCCTTTTTATGCAGCCAGGAACTTGAAGATCGATATGAAGTTGGGGGCGTAAAGAAGCAAGGCCAGCATTACCTGGTAGAGCTATATGGAGTTTCCGGAGGCAAAAGGAACCCGGAACCAAATGTTATTGCCGAGGTGGCGCAAAGCGGCAATCATTGGATATTTGTTAATTTTCTTTCGCCGCATGGTGGTGATATGCTCAATGATTTGAAAGAGCTCAAGCAGAGCCGAAACAAGTCTCAAAAATAGAATGCTGCCTGGACAACGCGTTGCAGCAGACCGTTCTAATACTGTACCACGGCTGATTCAGGAGAAAGTCTTGCCGAAAGGTTGGTTAACCTCCGGTTGGATTTCAGGTTTTTAACCGCCATAGCCAATGCTTTTGGTTCACCGATAATCGTCACCAGTTTCTTGCCTCGAGTCACAGCCGTATAAATCAGGTTCCGCTCCAACAGGGTATAGTGCTGCATGGCAAGCGGAATAATTACAGCCGGATATTCTGAGCCCTGGCTTTTGTGAATGCTGGTTGCGTAAGCGAGCGATACTTCGTCCATTTCTCCGAATTCATATTCCACCGTTCTGCCATCGTAATCAACATGAAGAACACTCTCTTCAACATCAATCTTGAGTATTTGACCGATATCGCCATTAAAAACCTCTTTGTCGTAATTATTGACCGTCTGGATAACTTTGTCGCCCGGTGCGAAAACCGTACCGAAACGAGTAATCTTCGGCTCAGCTTTTTCGTTGAGCGCTTTCTGTAATTCAATGTTCAACGTACGGGCACCAAGCCCGCCTCTGTTCATCGGTGTCAGCACCTGAACGTCTTTTACAGGATGAAGGCCAAATCGTTTCGGAACACGTTCGGTGATAACCTGCATAAGTTTCGTGTAAATTTCCTCAGGTGAACTTGCCGGAATAAAGTAGAAGTCGGACAGTTCGGATCCTTCGGCCCTGAGGGGCATCTCTCCCTTGTTGATACGATGCGCATTGACAACGATTCTTGAAGATGCGGCCTGCCGGAATATCTCAGTCAGGCTTATCGTCGGCACCTTCTTTGAATGAATAATGTCACCGAGAACTGCTCCCGGACCAACAGATGGCAGCTGGTCAACATCGCCGACTATCATCAATGCGGCTTTATCCGGAACAGCAGCTAAAAGGCGATTCATAAGAACAATATCAACCATTGAAGCTTCATCAATAACGACAAGGTCTGTTTCGAGTGGGTTTTCACGGTTTCTTTTGAAGCCGAAAGATTGAGGATCAAATTCCAGCAGGCGATGAATGGTTTTGGCTTCAAGCCCTGTTGACTCCGAAAGCCTTTTGGCAGCCCGTCCTGTTGGAGCACAAAGAGTGACGGTCATATTTTTTGCCCGGATAGTGAGCAGAATACTGTTGACCAGAGTAGTCTTTCCTACACCGGGGCCTCCGGTTATAATAACCGCCTTGCTTGAAAGGGCGAGACGGACAGCCGTTCGTTGAGAATCGGAAAGAGTCAGACTTGTCTTGCCCTCCACCCATGGAATAGCCTTGTCGATATCGATCTCTCCCCAGGGAGGCACTCCTTGTAGGAGTCGCAAAATGTTTGACGCAGTACCCGTTTCAGCTCGATAAAGCGGTGTCAGAAAGAGAGAGGGAATGGCATTGATCTCTTCACTGACAAGGTTTTCTTCAGCAATTTCTGTATTGATCGCCTTCTTGATGATATCAGAAGATATCTCCAGAAGTTTAGTCGCAGCATCAACGAGTGCATCATACGAGGCAGCACAATGGCCATCACCGGATATTTCCTGCAAAACGTGTCTTACTCCAGCCTGTGCCCGGATAAGAGAATCCAGAGGAATGCCAAGCTTTACAGCAAGGGTGTCAGCGGTTTTAAACCCGATACCGTGAATGTCCAGGGCAAGGCGATAGGGATTTTCAGTAACCTTGATAATAGATTCATTGCCATAGGTTTTGAATATCCTGACGGCTCGACCGGTACCGAGACCATGAGACTGAAGAAAAACCATGATTTCACGAACCACTTTCTGGTCTGCCCATGCAATGGTAACCTTGTCCATTCTTTTCTGGCCAATACCGGGCAGCTCAAGCATGCGTTGAGGTTCTTCCTCAATGGTTGTAAAAACCTCTTCCTTAAACGCATTGACCAGCACCTTTGCGAAATGGGGACCAATTCCCTTGACCATTCCGGAACCAAGATATTTCTCAATTCCTTCAAGAGTGCTTGGAGGGACAACGGTAAGATGATTGGCTTTAAATTGAAGACCGTGAGTACGGTCATTACACCATGTTCCGAGACATTCGATATATTCGCCGGGGGTGACCGAAGCAGCTGATCCAACAACAGTAACTAAGTCCCGATGCCCTTTGACCTTTGTACGCAAGACGCAAAAACCGGATTCTTCACTGTGAAATGTGACACGTTCAACCGATCCGGAGAGTCGTTCGATAGGGCTTTCAGTTTTTTTTAACTCACTCATGGATAACGCTTCCAACTCTCTTGATGTTAAACGAATATTACTGTCGCAAGTTGATAAACCAAAGTTTTATTATATTTGAACCCGATTTTAAGACAACAGTTTAATGTGTTAAGGTACCTCGGGTAATTGATCCTCACAGATTAAATTTCCTGATATTCCCTGATAATTGCTGAAAAAAAGAAAATCAATCAACTTCTTTTTTTTTCTGGCATTTCAAGGAGGATTCCTTATCTTTGGAACCTGTTCTTTACAACATCGAGGAGGATTAGCCTAATTGGTAAGGCAGCAGTCTTGAAAACTGCCGGGTTCACGCCCATGGGGGTTCGAGTCCCTCATCCTCCGCCAGATCACCATGGAGAGGTGGCCGAGCGGCTGAAGGCAACGGTTTGCTAAACCGTCATAGTTCTTATAGGGCTATCGAGGGTTCGAATCCCTCCCTCTCCGCACACCACAGAA
>Ga0118677_10011912_pt1 | contig 12892 bp, 11 predicted proteins | sample AliMusrvi5mmetaG_FD_86154 | JGI IMG/M metagenome (GOLD analysis project Ga0118677, IMG submission 86154)
GAGTATCGGAGTCTATGGCCGGACGGGCAGCCATCCTTCAACTCTTTCCGCTCTCGTCCCGGGAAAGCCCGAAGGTACATGTTTTGAGGGGCGGCTTTCCCGAGGTCGTGGCCCGCCCGGGAAATGCACGGCTATGGTTTGCGTCCTACCTGCAAACCTATCTTGAACGGGATGTCCGCGCCATCACCGCGGTGAGGGACCTATCAACCTTCCGGCGCTTCCTGGCCCTGGTGGCGAGCCGACATGGCCAGATACTCAATAAAACCGATCTGGCCGCCCCGCTTGGCGTCAGCGTACCCACCATTGCCCACTGGCTTGGCGTGCTTGAGACAACCGAACAGATCCTGATTATCCCCCCGTTCTACGAAAACCTGGGCAAGCGCCTCATCAAATCGCCAAAAGTGTATCTGGCGGACTCCGGCCTTGCCTGCCATCTGCTTGGCATTGACTCGGCAGCCGAGCTCGCCAAATCCCCTTTTGCAGGCGCACTGTTCGAAGGGTTCATTGCCGCGGAGATCGTCAAGGCCCAGGTCAATTCCGGTGCACGGCGCGAACTGTATTACTTCCGCGATGAGCAGGGCCTTGAAATAGACTTTCTCCTGCCGGGACGCGCAGGGGCCTTGACTCTGGCCGAGTGCAAGTCGGGCAGAACAGTTACTCCCGCGATGGCAGCCCCCATGTTACGGCTCGCCCAAGCCCTTAAACAGCGACGCCCCCCGGGATCATCCCTGGACATGGTGCTTGTTCACCAGCCCGCAAGCACTGAAACCGCGGGAACCACCGTGGCCCCCGGGGTGCAGGCGTTGCCATATCGCGCTTTTCTCGCAAGTCTTAACTTCTGACAAGAATGAGCCATATATCAAGGAGACAAACAATGACCTACACTGCTTCCCCGGAACGTTACCAATCGATGACCTACAACCGTTGTGGCCGGAGTGGATTGAAACTTTCCGCCCTCTCCCTGGGATTGTGGCATAATTTCGGCGCGAAGGATGACATTTCCAACCAGAAAGCCATCATCTTCCGGGCCTTCGATTCCGGCATCACACACTTCGACCTCGCCAACAATTACGGCCCTCCCGCAGGGTCCGCGGAAATGAACTTCGGCAAAATCCTGGGGAAAGACCTGAAACCCTATCGTGATGAGATCATCGTATCCACAAAGGCCGGATACGGCATGTGGGAGGGGCCTTATGGCGACTGGGGATCCCGCAAATACCTGCTTTCCAGCCTCGACCAGAGTCTGGTCCGGCTTGGGTTGGATTATGTGGACATTTTCTACCATCACAGACCCGATCCAGAAACGCCATTGGAAGAAACCCTTGGCGCCGTCGATTCCGCGATCCGCCACGGTAAGGCCCTTTATGCAGGCATCTCCAACTATCCGGCCGAGCTGACCGAAAAAGCCGCGGCGATCTTTCGAAAAATGGGGACACCCTTCGTCCTCCACCAGCCAGCCTATTCGATGTTCAACCGCTGGGTTGAAGGCGGCCTGCTCGATGTCCTGAAAAAGGAAGGTGTGGGGTGCATCGCCTTCTCACCCCTGGCCCAGGGCATGTTGACGGATAAATATCTGAACGGTATTCCTGCCGATTCCAGGGCAGTCCGCTCCGGCATCTTCCTGAAAAAGAACCAGATCACGGAAGAGTCGCTTGGAAAGGTGCGCAAGTTGAACGAGCTTGCGAAGGAACGGGACCAGACTCTGGCCCAGATGGCACTGGCATGGGTCATGCGCAGTGGCATCGTGACCACCGTGCTCGTCGGCGCAAGTAAACCGTCCCAGATCGATGACAACGTGGGGTTTCTCAAGAATGCGGCGTTCTCGGATGCGGAACTTCAAAAAATCGAGGCGATCCTCAAATGAAAATCGATTTCGCGGGCTAAGCCCCCTACGCCACGTGTTGAATCATCTGCAACAGGCGCGACTTGAGGAGGTCCAACCCTTCCCCTGTCTCTGAAGATACGGGAAGAGGCTTGGTTTTGGTTTTCTTCCGGAACAGCTTTAGGTTTTCTGCCGCCTCGGGCAGATCCATCTTATTCGCGACCACCAGAGTGGAACGCGTGAGAAGCGCCTCGTTATACATCTTTAATTCGTGGCACACGACTTTGTAATCTTCAACAGGATCGCGCCCTTCACTACCCGACATATCGATGACAATCGCCAGACACGCGGCACGTTCAATGTGTCGTAAAAACTCAATTCCCAGCCCAACGCCTTTGTGGGCATTTTTGATAATGCCCGGAATATCCGCCACCCGGTACGAGGTCGCCTCAAAATCTTCCCCCACCTTCACCGTGCCAATGATCGGGTTGATGGTCGTAAAGGTATAAGGCCCGATTTTAGGATGGGCATTGCTAATGCGGCTCAGGATCGAAGATTTGCCTGAATTCGGGAACCCGACCAACCCGACATCTGCCAACAGTTTTACATCCAACTGAATACGTTTCTCTTCTCCGGGCTCGCCCTCGGTATGTTCATAGGGAGTCTGATGAGTGGAAGTCTGCCAATGCGGATTCCCCAGGCCACCCTTACCGCCTTTTGCAACAATCATCTCAGCACCGGGTTCGACAAGATCACACAATAATTGGCCCGATGACGCGTCACGGACCTCAGTACCACAGGGAACAAGGACGACTAGATCGCCCCCATTACGACCATGCATGCGCTTGCCCATACCGTGCTGCCCTTTTTCAGCGCGCTGTTCCGGATTGAAAAAAAGCGAAATGAGGCTGTCGGTATTGGGCTCAGCCTTTAGAATCACATGCCCGCCCCGGCCTCCATCTCCACCATCGGGACCGCCCTTGGCGATGTATTTCTCCCGCCGGAAGGCAAGACAACCATTCCCGCCGGGGCCAGCCGCGGCAAGGATCACCATCGAATCTATAAATTTGCGTGTTTTCATGGTGACTCAAAACAAAAGCCGCGCCCAAGGGACGCGGCCTGCATGAAGCGGATTATTTAAATTCCACGCTTACGCCGTGGCCTTGTCCGCAATAACCGTTACCGCGCGACCTTCTTTCGCAAACTTGACTTTGCCTTCAACCAATGAGAACAACGTGTTGTCCCGGCCAAGCTTGACGTTGAGTCCTGCTTTGACCTTGGTTCCGCGCTGCCGCACAATGATGCCGCCGGCTTTGATTGATTCACCGTCATAGGCTTTAACGCCAAGGCGTTGCCCACGGCTGTTACGTCCATTTACTCTACTGCCGCCTGCTTTCGACATAACTCAAACTCCTCTTTTAGCCAATACTGGCCACGCGCAACACGGTCAACTGCTGACGATGCCCGACTTTCCGCATATAACCTTTACGGCGTTTTTTCTTAAACGCCACGACTTTAGGCGCCTTCACGCGCTCCACAATCTCGGCACTGACCTTGGCACCCTTCACAAAAGGGGCTCCCACTGTCAGGGTTTTACCATCAGAGAGTGCCAGTACTGAATCCAAAGTAACCGTGCTACCCGCTTCCCCTTCGAGAAGTTCAACTTTAAGGGTGTCACCGGCCTTGACCAGGTACTGTTTCCCGCCTGTTCCAACTACTGCATAGGCTTCCATAATATCCATCCTTATCCAAGGCATGAGGCCGATTCCCGGCTCTCTGCTAACAAAAGGTCGGTTATGCTATGTTTCGACCCCCCAAATGTCAATGGTTCTTTTCCGTTTTTACGCCCACTCATCCTGGTCTCGACTTTTATTAGGATATTGGGCACATTGTTGGTCGATTATGAGCCACTCAAAAATCAAAGTTATGTCCGTTGTCGGGGCGCGACCCAATTTTATGAAAATTGCCCCCTTCGTCCATGAAATCGCAAAATTTCCAGACGACTTTACTCACACGCTGGTTCACACCGGACAACATTATGATGTGGCGATGTCCCAATCCTTTTTCCAGGAGCTCAATATTCCCAACCCGGACGTGGATCTTGAAATCGGCTCAGGCACCCATGCCGAACAGGTGGGCAAAACAATGATCGCTTTTGAAAAAGTGATTCAGGAGCGAAAACCGGATTGGATCGTCGTGGTGGGTGATGTCAATGCCACTTGCGCCTGCTCCATTACCGCCAAAAAAGAACATATCTCCCTGGCCCATATCGAGTCGGGCTTACGCTCATTCGATCTTGATATGCCGGAGGAAATCAACCGGATGGTCACGGATCGCCTTTCGGATATACTCTTCACTACCGACACCATAGCCGACGCTAACCTGCTGAAGGAAGGTGTCCCTGCCGACCGCATCAAGCGCGTAGGCAACATTATGATTGATTCGCTGGAGGCTCAGCGAGCCTTCGCAGCGGCCTTGGACCTCACGGCCATATGCACCGATTATGCTCTGGCTGGCGCCAGTCACCCCCCTCCTCCTCTCAAAGATAACCGCTTCTGCGTCATCACGTTACATCGTCCTTCAAATGTGGACAATATCGACATCCTTGCTCCACTCGTAAACTTTCTTACCAGCGAGGTGGCACCGGTTCTCCCCTTAATCTGGCCGGTTCACCCCCGCACCCGTAAAAAACTGGAATCATTCGGACTGTGGACTCTGCTCCAGAAGGCGCCCGGCATCATTCTCACCCAGCCTCTTGGCTACCACGAAATGTTACGTCTCAACATGGGCGCCAAGGTCATGATGACGGATAGCGGCGGGTTGCAGGAAGAATGCTGCATTTTAGGAACACCTTGCCTGACACTCCGACAGAATACGGAACGCCCCATTACTCTGCGCGAGCATGGCGGTGTCAGCGTACTGGTCGGGAATGACATCGAGCGAATCCATTCCGAGTTCAGGGAAGCCTCCACTCTCCCCAGAATACTTCACCGTCCTCCGTTGTGGGACGGCCATGCCGCCGAACGGATGGTTGCCTGTTTCAGGGAATTAAAGTAAATATCCGGAACTGATCATGAAAATATTTGTCACAGGAACGGCAGGTTTCATCGGAATGCATCTGGCACATTCCCTCTTGGAGGATGGCCATTCCGTTGTCGGACTCGACAATTTCAACGATTATTACCCCGTCAAACTCAAGCAGGACCGGCACGCTCGATTAACCAGCTACTATAATTACAAAGGGATCCATGGTGACCTTTGCGACGGGGCTCTGCTGGCACACCTATTCAAAGAAAACCACTTTGATGTCGTCTGCAATCTCGCCGCACAAGCCGGTGTCCGTTATTCGCTCACCCATCCCATGGCGTATCAGAAATCGAATCTGGATGGCTTTCTCAACATTCTAGAGGCCTGCCGCCACGCCAAAATACCGCGATTGGTTTACGCCTCCAGTTCCAGTGTCTACGGCGGAAACACTAAACTTCCCTTCAGCGAGAGTGACCCCGTGGATCACCCGGTCAGTCTCTACGCCGCCACCAAAAAGGCCAATGAATTGATGGCTCACACCTATACCCACCTTTATGGGATTCAAACAGTAGGCCTTCGCTTCTTCACAGTCTATGGCCCCTGGGGCCGCCCCGACATGGCTTACTGGAGCTTTACTGAGGCCATGCTGGCAGGAAAGTCCATTCCCGTTTTCAATCACGGAAAAATGCAACGTGACTTCACCTATATCGACGACATTGTTGCCGGCGTAAAGTCCTCCCTCTTTAGTACCAACCTCGCGCCTTACGAAGTGCTTAATTTGGGCAACCACAATGCCGAAAATTTGATGGATATGATCGCGACGCTGGCCTCAGCTCTCGGCGTGAAACCCAAAATGGAATTACTGCCCATGCAACCAGGCGACGTCCCCGCTACCTATGCCGACATCACACTGGCTAAAGCCAAACTGGGCTTCCACCCTTCCACATCCATTTCCCAGGGATTGCCAAAATTCGTCGCCTGGTACCGAAAATATCATTCGATTTAATAAAAGGAGCATTATGAACTACAAACAGACGATTATCGAAAAACTGGACAAAAAAACGGCGGTCATTGGAATTATCGGGCTTGGTTATGTGGGGCTGCCGCTCGTCATCCGCTTTGCGGAAGAAGGATTCCGCGTTCTCGGAATTGATATCGACAACAGTAAGGTAACCAAACTTAATGCCGGCAAAAGTTATATCGAGCATATCCCGGCCAGTGCCATCCAGAAAACACGCAAGGCCGGTTTCAGAGCCACCACCAATTTTGCCGAGGCCCGCAAGGCTGACGCCCTGATCATTTGTGTCCCCACCCCTCTCGACGAACACCGCGAGCCGGACATGAGCTATGTGATCGGAACCGTGGAATCACTGATCCCCAATATTCGTGCCGGACAACTCATGTCTCTCGAAAGCACCACCTATCCAGGCACCACCGATGAAGAACTCCTGCCTCGGATCGAGGCGCGCGGGTTCACTGTTGGCAAAGATTATTTTCTCACGTTCTCTCCCGAACGCGAAGATCCCGGAAACCAGAAATTCAATACGCGTACCATCCCGAAGGTTTGCGGCGGCATCACCCCCGCTTGCCTCGAAGTGGGCGTGACCCTGTACGGTTCCATTATTGATAAGGTTGTCCCAGTGAGTTCCACCCGCGTGGCCGAAATGACCAAGCTGCTGGAAAATATCCATCGGTCAGTCAATATCGGACTGGTGAACGAGATGAAAATTGTGGCCGACCGCATGGGCATCGACATCCATGAAGTGATTAATGCCGCCGCAACCAAACCCTTCGGCTTTGTTCCCTATCAACCGGGACCCGGTCTCGGCGGACATTGCATCCCCATTGATCCATTCTACCTCACCTGGAAAGCCCGCGAATACGGGGTTCACACACGTTTCATCGAACTGGCAGGCGAAGTCAACAGCGGTATGCCGGAGTGGGTTATCGGCAAACTGAATGACGCCTTGAACGACCGCGGCAAGTCGGTGAAAGGCAGCAAAGTGCTCGTGTTAGGTCTCGCTTATAAAAAAGATGTAGATGATTCCCGCGAATCGCCTTCTTGTATTTTGCTGGAAATACTCCGTAAACGCGGCGCAAAAATCGCCTATTCAGACCCCTATTTTCCCATTTTTCCAAAAATGCGCGAACATAAGTTCGATCTGAAGAGCGTGCCTTTGACCGCCAAAAGTATCGCGTCTTACGATTGCGTTCTGCTGGCCACCAATCACTCCTCGTTCGACTACAAGATGATCCAGAAAAACGCCAAGCTGATTGTGGACACACGTGGCGTTTACTTGAGTCCAGCCAAAAACGTGGTCAAGGCTTGACAGTCATGTGCCTTCGATTTAGTCTGCGCACCAATAATTGAATAGTTGATTCGACATCCCGGAACACGGTGTAAATCCGTGGCGATCCCGTCGCTGTAATCGAGGAGTTGGTCTTTCAGGGAGTATCCCACCACTGGGCCGAACGGTATAACCGTATCGGTTCGGGAAGGCAGAAAGACCGGCATTGATTCGAAAGCCAGAAGACCTGCTGAGTCACAAAATATTTAGGGAATCTGATGGAAAAGGGTTCCGACAGGCTGGCGTTTGCCCGTTTTGTCGGAACCCTGTTTTTTTGAACTAATATTAAGGAAAAAGAAAGATGACTACATTACAACAGACACTGAACTCGATCCGCCCAGCCGACCAGTCTCTCACGGCTTCAATCCAAGCCCATTTGGATGACCTGACAAAACCACAGGGCAGCCTCGGACGTTTGGAGGAAATCGCCATGCGTTACGCCCTGGCGACCGCCACCGTCAAGCCCAAGCCCGGCAAATGCCGCATCTATTGCTTTGCGGGTGATCATGGCGTGGCCGATGAAGGCGTCTCCGCCTTCCCCAAAGAAGTCACCCCGCAAATGGTTTTCAACATGCTGGCAGGAGGCGCTGCGATTAATGTCTTTGCCCGCCACGCCGGCGCCGAATTGAAAGTCGTCGACATGGGCGTCGATTACGACTTCGCCAACGCACCGAATTTACTGCATCACAAGGTGGCACGCGGAACAGCCAATATCGCGACCGGTCCCGCCATGACCAAAGCCCAAACCATTCAGGCCCTCGAGGTCGGCATTGCGCTTGCCACACAGGCCGCCGGCGAGGGCATCAGCCTGCTGGGAACCGGGGAAATGGGAATCGCCAATACCACACCGGCCACCGCCCTCTTCGCCGCTTATCTGGGGCTCAAACCCGCCACCATTACCGGACGGGGAACGGGTGTGGATGACACCCGGCTTCAGCACAAGATCAACGTGATAGAAAAAGCCATTGCCTTCAATAAAGCCTCGTTGACCGATCCCCTGTCTATTCTGGCGACTCTTGGTGGCTTTGAAATTGCCGGCATCGCCGGCCTGGTCCTGGGTGGGGCAGCGAATCGGATTCCCGTGGTGGTAGACGGTTTTATCTCCACCGCAGGAGCATTGGCCGCCATCAAACTTCAGCCGGCGGCGGCGGACTATGTTTTCTTCAGCCATTTGTCGGAAGAGGCGGGTCATCGGGTTGTCATGAAGGCCCTCGACATCAAGCCCATTCTCGAACTCAACATGCGGCTTGGAGAGGGTACCGGCGGCGCACTTGCCATGACCATTATCCAAGCCTCCCTCAAGATGCTCAACGAAATGGCGACCTTCAGTTCGGCCCATGTGAGCGGCAAGGAAGGCTGACAAGGAACAGAAGTCAGAAGACAGGATTCAGAATTCAGCAGACTGGTCATTCTGACTTCTGAATTCTGAATTCTGGCTTCTGTATTTTAAGGTAACCCGCTATCCTGCCCCCCATGAAGACTTTGTTGAAGTTCATCCTGCGGGTGGCGGTCAGTCTGGCGCTGACGTTCATTCTACTTGAAGTGGGGCTGGCCTGGCTCTGCTCCAGTGGGCGACTGAAAATCGCCAAACCTTCGTATTGCCTCAGCAACATCGGCTCGCGATTTTGGGCCGACAGCAATCCCTTCTTCGGCGTATGGCATGATCCGAACTCTTCCTTCAAACACGTTTCGCCGGATTACAACCTGACCTATCATGCCAACTCCCTGGGAATGCGCGACAAGGAACGGACACTCAAGTCACACGGCAAAAAGCGGGTCGTCGTCCTCGGGGATTCCTTCATCGAAGGATGGGGGGTCGCCTCTGAAGACCGCCTGAGTGACCGCCTCGAGCGGATGACCAGGTTGGAGCACTTGAATTTTGGAACATCAGGCTCGTTTGGCCCTACCCAATATCTGATGCTCTACACCCATCTTGCCAAATCATTCGAGCATGATGCCCTGATCATCGCCATCCTGCCTGATAATGATTTTCTGGATGATGATTATGAATACGGTCGCGTCATGCATGCAGACCGCATCCGCCCTTTTTACATTGGCACCAAGCCAAATTTCGAGCTGATCATCACCAAACCCCAACTCCCTTCGCCCGGTTCAAAATTATTGGAGCAAACCCTACTCACGCTTACTTATACCGGAAATCTGATCAAGTATTTCAAGACCCTTTCCCGCCATGGGCAAGCCACTATTCCCGCCAACTATGCCGGGTATTTTGACTTCACCCCCATCCAGTGGGATCGCCTGGAGAAAGTGCTTCAGGAATTCCGGCATGCCGCACCATCCCTCCCCATTCTGGTGCTCACTATTCCCTGCGATACAGACATTCAGCGCACCGAGAAATATGGAACCGCCCCCCTACCCGCGAAAATGCAGGAATTATGCAGCAGTCTGGGGATGCAATATCTTGATCTGATGCCCGCCATCAAGGCCACACCCGAAGGTTGGCAGGCGTGTTACCTGAAAACCGACCGGCATTGGAACTCCCGTGGCAATGAAATCGCTGCAGCGGAAATCCTCAAGAAAGCGGATTTCCTGAGGATTCACTAGCCAGAATTCAGGATTCAGAATGTTCTGACTACTGACTACTGTCTACTGATTTCCGCGGCTTCCCTTTAACATCCGAGGTATGTTTTTCGGGAAGTAAAGAAAGCGTCAGATCCCCGAAGTCGGAATCCACCTTCAACGGTCCATTCTCAAGTGGCGCCAGGTGTTCTTTTCCAACCTGGGCAAATGATTGCGTCTGAGTCAGCTCAATCATACCAACTCGCGGAGCCGGCACCCCCAACTTGGCCTCAAGCAGGTTGACGATTGCCCGGGGATTGATCTTGTCGCTCCACCCCACGCTCAAACGCACCCACTGGCTGCCACGCGGAGCGAGACGCAGTACAGGGATCGGCTCTTCGCCGGGAGTGCTTGCCAAAGCCTCCGCACGCCGCTCACGCATGGGTTTCGAATCCGGCCGTGGCTGTTTCTTGGGCGAAATAACGGAAGTGTCCTTTGGTGTTACCATGGGCGAGGTTCTAGCAACCCTCGGCAAAGCCGACGGCTCAGCCGGAGGCTTCGCCCTACCTGGGGAAATTCCCTGTATTCCGGTAGGGCGAGGCGTCTCACCGAGCCGTCTTTCGTCAATTCGCGGTTTAGAAATAGCCACCGGCGGAGTCATCGTCGGCCTTGGTGCAGGCTTGACAGCGACCGGTGCCCCCTTGGCTGCAGGTGGCGCATCCGTATCACCTCCGCCACCAGTGGCCATCACAAACAAGGCAGCAGCAATATCAGTGGAAGAGAAACCTTCCTCCAGCAATCTGTCCACCAGAGGCATTTGCGCCTGAAACGCGCTTCCCTTCAACACCGTCCGAACTTTCTCTATCAGGGCATCGGTTCGTTTTTCTTCAACTTCACCCATGGTCGGCATCTTGCCACGGAGAATACGGGTACGGGTAAACCGCTCAATAAAGGGAAGCTTGTAAATATCACGGCCCGAAACAAAGGTAATCGCCATGCCGCGTTTTCCGGCACGTCCGGTTCGTCCTATCCGGTGAACATAATCTTCAGCGTCATAAGGAATGTCATAATTGACGACCAACTCCAGATCATCGACATCAATTCCACGAGCAGCCACATCGGTCGCAACCAGGAACTCAAATTCACATTTTTTGAACTTGTTCATCACACGCGTACGCTGAACCTGCGGAATGCCGCCGTGGAGCCGATCAGCCGAAAAACCCTGGGCGAGCAGGGTGTCAGTCAATTCGTCCACCATGCGCTGGGTATTGCAAAAGATAATGCCTAACCGGAAACCATGATAGTCAATCAGCCGCAGCAAGGCCGCCACCTTATGCACATGCTGGACCTCATAGAACCATTGCTCCACGGTGGAAACCGTGGCCGTCTTCTGCTCCATCCGGATGGGCTTGGGATCACGCGAATACCTTTTGATAAGCTCGCGGATGGGCGGTGACATGGTCGCGGAAAAGAATACGGTTTGTCGTTCAGACGGTGTGGAATCCAGGATTTTCCCGATATCATCCCGGAACCCCATGTCCAGCATGCGATCCGCCTCATCCAGAATGACCATGCTCACCTGGTCCAGCTTCAGGGTACCACGGTCGATATGGTCCAACACACGGCCGGGTGTGCCAATCACGATCTGGACGCCTTTGCGCAATTCAAACAACTGGCGATCATAGGAGGCCCCGCCATAAATGGGAACCGAATGCACGCCGCGCTTGTGAATGGAAAGCTTGTGAACTTCTTCCGCCACCTGGGTCGCGAGTTCGCGGGTCGGACAGAGAATCAGAATTTGAACCGCACTGTTAGCGGCATCCACTTTTTCAATCGCAGGTATGGCAAATGCCGCCGTTTTCCCTGAACCCGTTTGAGACTGCCCTACAACGTCATGGCCTGCAAGCAAGACAGGAATGGCCGCCGCCTGAATGGGCGAAGGCTCCTCAAATCCAAGAGCCTCTACGGCTTTTAGGATGGCTGGAGAAAGCCCGAGGGCTGCGAAAGTAGGTTTTTGCGTGACATCTATCTTTGTATCCATATTTTTCAGGATACCGTTTTTAAGTCGGAACAAGCGAGACTAATCGAGCAAAGGCGAAAGTGACGAGTCGAGTGTTGCGAGTCTAAAATCAGGGAGTGCGTAAGCTTTTGATCACGTAGCCGCCGGATTTCTCGTCGCGCTCGAGATCAAAGATGCCGCGATCCCGTGCCTCGTCCAGAAGTTGGTTGAATGAACGGAATCCATAGTAGGATTCACTGAAGCCTGGCTTTCGACGACGGAGCGTCTGCTTAATCATGGAGCCCCAGATCTTTTCACCTTCCCCGCGTTCCTCCAGAAGGGCCTCATAAGTTTCCACCAGCAGATCAAAGGCCTCGTCTTTTTTATCTTTAGGATCCTTTGCGACAGCGGCAGCGGGGGCTTTGGCCGCCGGAACATCCGTCCGCGTCGGCTTACGCACAACGCGAGGGCGGGGAAGAGGGCGACGCACCAAATCATCGTAATAGATAAACTCATCACAGTTGGCAATCAGCAGCTCCGAGGTGGAATTTTTGGCGCCGACCCCGATAACAATCTTATCATTTTCCCGCAACTTGCTGACCAGCGGCGAAAAGTCCGAATCCCCACTGATAATGACAAAGGTATCTACATGGCTTTTGGTGTAGCAAAGATCCAGCGCATCGACCACAAGCCGGATATCTGCCGAATTTTTCCCGGACTGGCGGACATGGGGAATTTCAATCAACTCAAACGAAGCCTCATGCATCAAGCCCTTAAACTCCTTGTAACGGCTCCAATCACAATAGGCCTTTTTGACCACGATATTGCCTTTCAGCAAGAGACGCTCGAGAACCTTACTGATGTCGAAGGGAGGATAATTCGCATCGCGCACCCCTAAAGCAATATTTTCAAAATCACAGAACAAGGCCATACTTCGGGTTTCGGCTAACTGCGTCATAGATCATATCTCCTTTCGTCTTTACGACTTTCTGCCCACACCTTACTGCGGATTAAGCAGGGAGTCTACACCAACACGCAAGCGATATGAGGAATAGAGTTTGTTAACACACAGGGCTTATAATAATATTCTTCCTGATTTAAACATGAAGACGATATCCATCTCCATCATAGTTTCCATGGTGGTTTCGGCCAGCATTTTTGCCGGCACTTCGGAAC
>Ga0118677_10011914_pt1 | contig 12892 bp, 13 predicted proteins | sample AliMusrvi5mmetaG_FD_86154 | JGI IMG/M metagenome (GOLD analysis project Ga0118677, IMG submission 86154)
TATGTAAAACTGACAGGCTCCAATGTTGAGATAATCTGCTTTGCCAGTTGGCTTGGTAATGTTTGAATGTTCTCTTTTAATTGCCTTGAGGAAGGGGTGCTAACCTTTCCTCCTATAGAAACATTTGCCCAATCAGCTCCATAATTAAGATGGAGAGTATTCGAGCCATCCACTAATGCTCTACCTGGAGTTCCACGACGAGATGAATGACCCATACAAAAATCTCCGCACCTTATAGTAGCGGTAAAATTGTCTGAGACATCCAAATTACCTAAATAAACCCCCCCTGAAGCATTATTTATTCTTAAAGGTCGAAGATCGTTCCATCCTCCGTATGGAACTCCCGCATTGGTTAAAAGTAAATAAGTGTCGGAACCGTCATTTCTGAAGAATGAACCGTAATTACCCTGCACCATCCTGAAGGCATTTGCAGATGTTGTTTGAATTTCACCACCTATAGAAACATTCCCTGCTATTGTGGCATTACCATCACCAGGGTTACTCCAACCACCGACACCTCCGACATTCAAACTTTTAGGCGCAAATAACCCTGGGGTATGTACTCCACTGCTAAAAGCAAAATCCTGATTAAGCCTGAGCCAGGAATCACTTCCCCGTAAAGCATGTTTTCCGTCGATGGCGATATCACCATTTATACCAACATTGCCTAAATAAACTCCCCCTGTCGCATTATTTATGCTTAAGGGACGCAAATCATTCCAGTTTCCATATTGATCACCCGCTTTAGTCAAAAGCAAATAAGTGTTTGTGCCATCATTCCTGAGAAATAATCCATAATCGCCCTGCACCATCCTGAAGGCATTTGCAGAGGTTGTTTGTATTTCACCAGTGCCCCGAATACTCCCTGCAATATCAAGTGTTCTTTCAGGGTTTGTAGTACCGATACCGACATTGCCCGATGCTGTAATTTTTATCCCTGCAGTGGTGTCATTCCAGGGTCCAATGACAAGATTGCCTGCATCTTGCTTTGAATTTGTGCGCCAAAAAAGTCCAAAGTCACCCTCTTGAGATAAACCATTATAGCCACCCGTTCCTAACTTAGGGACAATAAATAGGCTTCCCGGATCACCACTTGATCTTCCTAAAATTATCGCTGAATCGTTTACATTGCTTTGTCCTGCCACCTCGATGTGCCCATTCCCTGAAACTTTAAGAGTTCCGCTCACCTCCAGTTTTGATGCAGGGCTCTTCGTACCAATTCCGACATTGCCGTCAACCCACAAGCTTGCTAATTGACGAACAGGTTTATCGGTTATTGATATTTGACCGTTCTGGTCGACAATAATATTTTCTAAACGAATCATATCTGCTGGTGCAGAATCGGCTGATGATTGCAATGTGATCTTCGGCCTTTCTGTCCAACGTGTAATGCCAGAAGCATCAGTAGATGTTTTACTATCCGTTTCTACTTGTTGGTAGCCTAAATAAACTGCAACGGTCTTACCCTTATACGTATTCAGATCATTCAGCGGTATTTCTTTTTCCAATGGCGAAAGGATGACCAGTTCCTGCCCGAGATTATCCACACCCAAACCCGCGCCAACTGTTATTATTGCAGGTGCCGTATCAGTCGACTGGTTTTTTATGTCCACCTTAAATCCGCCATCTAAAATCCCGGGCCCACGAAGAGACGCATTTAGCCGCCGACGCATCTCGATGTGATAACTTTGCTCATCCGAGAAATCTACAGCTTCCAGGAATTGGCCAGTAAAATAATTTAAGCGTTTGATGTCGTTAGCCATAAGTAGCACTCCTTATTTCATTATTTTTTCCAGTCAGCCATACCCAAGCGGGTGTTTTTTCCAAGAATTATCGGGCAATCTTTTTTTGTTATGTCGGTCGGACAACTGTTATAGGCTCCAATTCTGAATGTTTCAAATTGGGGTATTAATTGATAGCACGTATGAGCTGGTTTTGCCAAACGGATAATCGAATGGGCTTGTTGTTCCGCACGATCATAATCTTCTTTTTTGTTACTGTCTTTAACATTATTCAGATTTAAAAGCACCGTAAAAAAATGTGGTACCGCTTTGACTTCTTCCTCAATTGTCACATCTTGTTCATCTCTTTCGATAAACATTGCCAACAACGTAACCATATTTGCTTTTGTCCCTCTCATTGGGTAGAGCGAGGCGATCTTTGCAATAAACTCTCTTTGCGTTGATTCACTAATATCGGCACGCAACACGAGGGCAACCCATTGACTCAGCCAAGGGAGAAATTCCAGAGGTGTTTTGTCCGGATTAAAAAAATCTGCCATCCGTGCGATTTTATCTTCAAGACCTTCAATATTATTGAGTGCACTAATTTCCTTTGTGTTGCCAGAGGGGTATTGGGCAGGGTTCTCTTTTGGCAATCCTAACAAAATCCGGTCAAAGGCTTTAAGAAATTTCAGGGTATCACTCTCCTCACCGTTTTCAGCTTTTTTACGGTACTCGTAAGGCAGATAATCGGCCAGACGCTTCTCTTCGATTTGGTTCGTCATTTGGGTGTGTCTTTTTGATAGGGATTCAAAACACTCAGCTCTTTTTTGAACAGGAACAATTGGTTTTCATGAAGCGTTACTTCAATTCCACCTGATAAATTACCATCCAGTTTAAACATCGCCCCCGCAATCGGCTCAACAAAATCGACTCCGGGGAGTTGATCCAATAATGCATAGATATCGGCGGCATAAACCGATTGACCTGGTTTCCAGCCTTGACCATCTCCACTACCGTCAATTGGGTGAAAGAAAGTATCTAACTTGATCAGTACGCCATTTTGGACCTCTTCCCATCGGTAATCATCCAAAATGGCCAAGGTGACAGTTACACCTATCGCTAAATATTTTGCTGGTACAACATGAAGCTGAGTGGTTAATAAGCGGCGTGGTTCTATATACGCGCTGACAATGGAAGCTAATCCGTTAGGTCTTGTGACGAGATCGCTATTAAATGGGTCAATACGCGGAATAATCACCAAACTCACATGACCGATGGCATTGGCGTTCTCGGGTACGCTTTCGTAATTTCTTTTTGCCATACAATAAGCTCGTGCAATTGACCCATCCCCCTTATCGGAAGGTTTACCGGCGTCAAGGGCGAATCTTTCAAAATCCGCATTGGTTATCGCCCTCTCTTCCTTGCGTAATTCGGCTATTGCTGTCGTGATAAGTTGATCCATAGAGAGGGTTGCGCGTTTAGGATCAACGAGCCATCCCTTTCCCATTAACAACTGCAAAAAAACCCGCTTATTTGCTTCAGTCACACGGTTGGTACGATACATAAGCATCTCGCAGATAAAAACGAACAGCTCGATCAAGGTAATGCCCGGGTCGGAAGGGTTATGATCGGTCCAGGAAGGGGCCAACTGCGGAATCATGCCTTTGGCTTCCGCCACCATATCGGCAAATTCGCGGTCGTCCAGATTGGGAAGGATGATTGACATTGGCTAACCTAAAGGATTATTGGGGGGGGTGGAATAATTTATCTCATGTTTACCAGAACAAATCAAAAAGCGTTTTGTGGCCCTTATTGCTTCAATGCCCTGACTGCTACCAAAGGCAATCTCGAGCGACTCTACATAGTCGACCCCTTGAACATCATTCAGCATGCTGTAAAAATCCGAGGCATGAGGTTCACGGCCAAAAGCCCAGCCCATGCCATCTCTGCCAGTCAAAGGATGCAAAAACTCTTCAAGTTTGCTCTTCAATATTTTTTCAACATACAGTTTCAACTGCTCTGATGTTAAACGAACCTTTAGAGTAATGTTGACTTCAAGATAGAGTGGGCCTACCACGGATAGAGCAACAAGAGATGGCGCCAGCGGCAGGATATAGTCTTTAACCTGCTGGATGAGCACCTGCGAGGGCGTGGGTTTAGTATCATCCGTTTTCGGTACAATAATGAGGCTGACTTTACCGACACCGGCCTTATCGTCTTTATTATCATCCGTCATCATGTTAATCTTAAAGGCATCTACGGCAAGATCGATTAACGGCACGCAAAGGGCGAGAGCTACCTCGGTAGAGGCTAACTTCGCAAGGTCCTCATAATCACTCTCGGTTACCGCGCGATTCCGATGCCTCAACACTTTGGGGGCTCGTTCCAGCAACGATTCATAGCTTTCGGTATCACTGCCGCCGCGAGCCGGGCCGTAATTAGTCACCTTATCAATCCAATTTATTGGCGACCAGAAACCGGTGACTGTTCCTGCTGGCACATTGCCTTGGCTGCTACCTCCATACTGGTAGGATGTTACGCGTATATTTCTGACGCCGACCGGCGGAATCATGCCGGTTTGCCCGTTACCAAAGGTCACTTTTCCACTGTCATGATCAAGCATGTAATGCCGATCTGAAGGTATGGAGGCATAAAAATCCCCCACTTCTACCCAAGACGTCCATTTTGCCTGGGTTGATGCCTGATTTCCAATAGTTGTTTCTCTTTCCCTGACTTCAAGGCGTTGTCCTGTTCGAACCGGATGGTGGAATATTTGCAAGGTTTGCCCGGGATTACCAGTGCTTGAGCCTAAAATTTCATCAGTAATCGTGGCCATCTGCGTCGCCATAACAGTGTTGGCGGCAAGCCATTTTAAATGTGCAGGATGGCTGTTGTACGCGTTGTTTTTAGCTTTGACCTGAAGCCAATAATTTGTGATCGCAGTTTTTGAATCAGCTTTATCTGTTTGAATCGTTTGAAGAGCAAAGTTATCGGGAACCTCAAAAATAATTTTTCCGGAGTTTGTCAGTTGTTGAGTATGATCTTCTACATAAATTATAGGGTTTGTAGGGTCATCGCCGAATCTCCACTCAAGTGTATCAATTATTGTTTCCTTAATAGTTGCAGGGGAATAATCTGGACTCTCAATATCAAAATAGATAACCACCGCCAATCCTGTGGGTAGCGTTCGATTTTCAGGTAAGGCAAAGCCGAAATAGTACGTTAGACCTGACTCTTCAAAAAGAGGTTTCGGAGCACCTGAATTATTGATCAATGCCGTTAAATCTGTATAAGAAGTCGAGTCCTTCGAACTCAAAAAGCTTTGCAGTTCTAACGTCGTCAGCCACAAATCTTCTTCGGTCTCAAAATAAACCGGCTCAGTAGCGCCCGCAGGTGCCGGGGCAAAAAGCCTTGTGCCGGAAGGCACCAGCACACCTTCAGCAGCAGAGGAGGTCAAGGTAAATGAAAGCGGAACGCTTGCGGACGTTGCCGGAGTCAAGGAATTGCCAAGTAAATCCAGAAACGCGAGGAAGTTTTTTTCCGGCGCACGATTGATACGGTCAACCACCAAAGAACAGAGATGGGCAAAAATAGCCGTTAATGCTTTACCGGCTTCGCCGCCATCAGCGCTTGAATCCCAACCGAGATATGCGCACATCAATTGCTGCGTCTGGTCGGCAATATTTATGCTGGTACGGCTATCGATATTAGGTGGCTTGAGTAGACTCATGCGGACACTCCTCGTTCGATGTAAAAAGGATAGACCAGATTCTCGATAGAATCGGTCGTTTTGACACGGTAACTTATTTCAATAAGCAATTCGCCCTTTTGAGAGGCTGTTACTGCTGCTTGATCACTTTGATTGACTGATACACCCAACACTTCGATGCGCGGTTCAAAATGCAGCAAAGCCTCATTCACCTGTTGCTGGATAAGTATGGCTGTCACCGTGTTGTTCGGCTCAAAAGCGAGACGTTCCAAACCTGCGCCGAAATCCGGCCGCATAACCCGCTCACCTTTGGCGGTACTGAGAATTAAACGAATGGATTGTGCTACCTGGCTTTCATAGGCATTCATGCCAAGAGTGCCATTTTGCAATTGCAAGGGAAAGGCGATGCCTTGGCCGAGAACTGCGTTATTTGTAATTGAACTGTCAATCATGGATGAACTCTTTAACCAATCAAAACTGTGCCACTTGCAGTAATACTGGAATTGTTTTTTTGTCCTGAGTCGTTACAAGTTGTAGCATTATCTTTATTTCTTGCCACCTTTTTGTTATTTATTTTGACTTTATCGCTTCCTGTGGTCACCTCGCCACTGTTACTTGGATTCAATACAAAACTTATGCCTGGCGCAATTGCTATATGTGGGGTTGAATTTTTCGCAGTGCTTCCAACTGTAGCTGCAAAATGTCCATTAATTTTCACATCTGAACTTAATCCGCCATCAATCGGACCGCTAAAAGGAACATCAAAAGATTGTATTATTGTGCCAGTTTGGCTTGGAACTTTTTCGTTGTGAGAGTCTGTCCCGGAAATTAAATCACCCTCTTTTGCGGCTGGTTGGCTCATTTTGCTACATTATGGGTTGATATCTACGAGTTTTCCTTTAATTGTAGTGTCACCCTTGGCCTCAATATTTATAGTCTTTTCTTTTGAACTAATAGTTAATTCTTCCTTGGCGACAATAGTAACGATTTTGCCAGTAATTAAAATTTCACCATCTGGCGAATCAATGGTAATTTTGTTGCCGACTCTTTCAATAATGATTTTAGATTCTATGGTTTTATTGCCATCCTTATGCTCATTGATAATCTCAATTTTTTCATTGCCTTTTTCGTCAACCAAACGGATCTCATTGCCTCCACGGGTTTTGATCACTTTCAGGTCGTTTTTCCCGTTGCTGTTTGGATCGGGGGCCGAACTTTTTGTCCCCCAAATTGATCCAATGATTACCGGATCATCTCCACAACCTCTTTCAAAAGCGACTAAAACCTGATCATTTTTTTCTGGCAGAAACAAGCTGCCGTATTTATCTCCCGCCAGTAAAGTGGCGATACGTGCTTCTAATATTGTGTTACCCATGATTTCAGGAATCTTTATCCTGATTTTGGCTTTGTTGTCTAAGGTATTGCTTTCAACAATGCCGATATAGACACCATTCATCACTCCATTCATAAGCATTGGCTCAGTTCAAAAGAGGTTGTATAGCCGTTTTGGCTAATATCGTGCTGAGCGGTTTTAACCAAATAATCATGACTAAACCGGCTGCCCATTCCTATTACCGTCATTGGAGAACCGGGCTTGATTTCAGTATTTCCAATGCAACTGCCGTGAGTTGTGAATAAATTGCGGCGTTGTTTGATCAATTCGGCATCCGCCCGTTCTTGTGCTTCGGCAACAGAGTTGATGCCGCCCTCTGCATAAATCACACGTTTTGAAGGCGTGTTCTCTTGCCCCTTAATTTGCTGTCTGGCATCTTGCGGAAGCTTTTGCTGATACTCAAAAGCCTGATCAATAGAGGTACTATAGGAAATTAATTTTTTTGTAGAGGGATCATACCCTATCACTTCCATAATTTGGACTTGTCCCGCAGTGCTTGCACGTATGGAAAATGACAACAGGTTTTTACCCCGTTCAACAACAGCCCTTGGTCCTTCCCTGTGTGTTTGAAAAAACAAACACTTGTTTTCTACCCAAAATGAAAAACCATTACTTTCGGCCAATGCCGTTAAACACTCCAAATTGGATGTATGAATCTGGTGTCTCGGCTGCTGTCTCATAACGGCTGGAGAAACCGTTGCGCCAAGTTGTAAATCTTTTGCGATCTCATAGACGATTTGGCTATCATCTTTACCTTGTTCCAATTCTCGGAATTTTGTACCCCTTGATGCGCGATGTAAAGCATCAAATCCCTGCACCTGTATGGTCAATCCACCGCCTTCATCCAGATCGGCGCTGATGGCGCTTATCTCTCCATCAATCATTTTTTTTGTTTTCGCGGGATCATAACCCATATATATCTCCAAATGTTTGCCTTCCGTAAGCAATGCATTATTTCCGTCAATCATGGAAAAATCATGATCGTTAATCTGCATTGAAAAAGAGGAAGGCGCATTAGTGAGCTGATTTACGCTGATTTGCATTATCGAGCTCAAGACCTTGGGCGGTTGTGGCTTCCCCTCAATCCATACCTGAAAAACAGGTACAAAAACATCTGTGTCAAAAATATTTAGTGTCTCAAGCAGCGCCATAATTAAAACACCCTCGGAATAGATAATTGGATACCATGATTAACCGCGCGTGGATTATCAATGCCATTGGCCTCCGCGATCAGCCGCCATTTGGACGAGTCATTCATTTGTGTTGCAGCAATTGACTGCAAGGTATCTCCACTCCTGGCTGCATAACGCACCGCCTGATCGATCAGTGGCAACGGTAGTTTGGCAATCAGTGTTTCGAGCGTGTCGTTACCTTTAAATTCAACACTCAACTTCGCCCGTAAAGGCATCCCCAGCGAATTAAAATATTCGTAGTGCTGCTTGACACTCATCATCACACAAGGGAAAATCAGCGATCCCCACAGTAATAATAACCTTGGAGGCGCTTTTGTTGAGGGCTGAATCGCGGTAAGGCCAACAATTGCTTCCGTTCTGGTTCTTACATCAACTCCCGTGTCTGTGGTGTCAAAAAAAAGTTCCATGTTCAGTGTCTGCGCATCACTTCCAACATATTGCAAAACCGAACTCGGTAAACCCGGAACTTTGAGCTCAGCAAACCTGCTGGTTCTTGTCATTTGATAATCAGGCGGATTAAACATGACAGGAATCGGCAATGGAATTGCAGCATCTTTATTAACAATAACAGCTTTTGTGAGTGCCATCAGAATTGTCCTTTACGTTCTCGTTCAAAACGTTCCCGTTGTTGCAATATCCGTGAGACTTTGTCAGCAAGTTGATTGATCTCATGTTTATTCTGTACTGCAGGATTGTTCATAAATGTTGAAACTGAATTGGCAATTTTTTTCTCTATCGCATTGGCAATTGCGGCTTCATTGCCGGAAATGTCGTGCAACGTCAATCCTTGTATTGGCTTGGATGCTATACTCATCTCAAACAAACGCTCAACAGCATTGCCGGAGTGAGGAGTAACAGACTCCGAGTGAGCCTTGGGCGCCGAAACATCTGATGCTTGCTCACGAAGTGTTGGCGATGAACGGAAAACACGTTCGGTATATGTTATCCCTTTCGCAATAACCGGCTTTTGTGAGTCTTTTTCCGCTTCAGTCCTGAAATCACGCACATTTTGTTTAACTATTGGCATGAATATTGTCTTGAGAGGCTGCAGATTCATATCCTGAACATGTTCATGAAAAACCACCTGTCTATTGAGATATTTTATCTCTTTTGAAAAGACCGGCTGTTGCGTGACGTTTCCAGCGCCCTCCCCAACATCACGCCCAGCATTTTTTGTGAAATAAACTCTTGCCGAAATAGCACGTTGCGTTGCCGCAGTCGAATAAGTGTTATATCGATTAAATCGCAAATTATGTTGAAAAAACAAATTCACTTTTATTACCGATTGACGCAACAGGTTGCTGTGCATTATCCGATTATTGGAACGATTTGATTCTAACCCTTCAGCAATGGAATGCGGCATAAGCAACCAATAAAAACTTAACGGCAGATACTGGGATATAGCTTCCACATTCCCCGTTTTTTTTTCGAGTGCAGCAAGGACGCTTTGTAACTGTAACGGCTGTGCCTGAATACGACAAAGTAACATGGCCGCTGTATGTAATCCTTCAGGTGCCCAGCCAATTCGCTTTCGCAATACCAATGGCAAACTATTCTGCTTTTGATTATCCAAGTTCATCTCTCAGCAATCATTTCCCTGTCACAGATTAAAATCAATACTTTTTTCACTGGAATTCGACAAGGTTTTGTTGATTTTTGAAATTTCCTCAACCCAACTTCGTCGAAATCGGTGTTCCATATGTAAAAGCTGTTCAGGCGACCAATGAAAATGGTACGCAATAAAGGCTACCTCTTCATACAGCTCAGCGACGGGGTAGCCTATGATTCCCCCGATAGTTCAGGCTCCACTTCAAAGGCATGATTACATTGAGGGCACACTACCCCAATTTTAAGCGTCTCGTTACTATTGATACGGTTATAAAAATCCTGCAAATAAGCCAGGTCTGCGGCGAACAACCCCTCGATGACTTTTGGATTAATCGCATCCAATGATCCCAATCGCGTTACAACCCGCGAAAACAAAATCACAACCAGATAAGCCGCATTGCTTACTACCCTGGGATCTTTGAGTGGAAGAATTTCATCTGCAGCTGTTGCCAAACGCATTCTGCCTTCACGATGCACCGTACCGACTGCATCGATGTAGCCTTTAGGCAGAATAAAATCAAATTCAGTTACAAAATCGCTCATACTCTAACCAATCTTTGACAAGTAATTGTCAGTGTATCAATAGCAACATCATTACCCTTACCGCTGAAATCGGGGCCATCATATTTACTTGGCCATGCATCAAAAAAATTCCATCGAACCTTTTCTTCGCCCAGATCATTGAGCAGAATTATTGATCCATTTCGTTGATCTCTGATTCCGTTAATTCCTGCCAGATGCCAATCGTATAAATCACGTGAATCCGTCATTCCCCATTTAAGCGTAATATCAGGATAACTGCTCTTCCCCAATAATTTGTTTACCGTAGAAGCATCCCCCCCTTCCCGGTATTCAATGACTTCTACACTGGAACCAAACCCAGAGCAATCAGAAAAACCTGCCTGAATAATACTGTCAATTTCGACAAGAAAACGAAAATTCTTGTAAGGGTCAATTCGCTTAGCCATAGAAAAATCCTCCTTAAAAAACTTTAATGATGATTAATTGCCAGTTGTTTGCTGGATTCGGAAAATGACAAATTCAGCCGGTTTCACTATAGCAACTCCGATTTCCGTTACCACTTGACCAGCTTCTCTTAACTCAGGAGGGTTGGTATCGGCATCACACTTGACAAAAAAGGCTTTATCAGGCGTTGATCCGAATAATGCACCTGAGCGCCATTCATTGAGCAGAAATCCGCCAACTGTGCGCTTGATACGTTCCCAAAGCGCAGGTGAATTGGGCTCAAAAACCACAAATTGGGTACCTTGATCAATTGATTCTCTAAGGTAATTAAAATATCGACGGGTACTGATGTAACGGTATTCACCATTGGCATCTCCTCCAACAGTCCGAGCTCCCCAAACCCTGAAAGCGCCGACCAACGGTCGAATCAAATTTACTCCATCATCATTTAAAGCATCTTGATCTGCCTTACTGAGAGAGTACTTTAATCCGGTTACTCCAAGCAGCGCCTCATTTGCAGGTGCCTTGAATACACCGCGGGTTGAATCAGTGCGTGCATATACCCCTGCAATATGGCCGCTTGGTGGCACAAAAATAAGACCATCACCCTTACTGCTTGATTGAATCAGGCTTGTTGCCGGATCAAAAACTTGTAACCAGGGAAAATAAAAGGCACTATAAGTTGAATTTTGTGGTCGTCCAGCTTTATTCGTAGTTGAGATAACATCCTGAAGTTTAGAAAAGTCTCCCACATCAAATTTTGTGTCACTTTCAGTAGAATCCAGAATAGCTACACGGTCTTTCAAGTTCTCGCAATGTGACGTTAATGATGTATAGGCAGTAGAGCTAACGAGCCCAGGAGCAGCAATCATGGTGATTTCGTCAATAGCCGCAAACTTTGCCAAAGCCGAATCTAAATCACTTTCCTTGGTTATCCGTATCACATAGCAACTCGAACCGCCATTATTGAAAAAGCTGTAAACCGCATGCGCCAGATTTCTCTGACCACTATCAACAGCTGGAGTGCCATCAACAACCGCTGATAATGCGCTATCTCCGATAAAATCACCGAAAAGCCTGGTATATTGATTCCAGGAAGTTATTTGACAGGGGCTGATGGCCGGTGCTGCAATGGTGAAATTAACATATTTGAATCCTGCGGTTTTTATTGCCGCTGAATCCTCGGCGGCTGGCCGGGCAGGAAGATTAATAGCATCTGGAATAACCCCTATAAACCCTGGTGTACTCGTCCCTACCCCAGCAATTGGCCGTGCCAATGGCGGTACTTCTTCAACATAAACCCCTGGTGATAAATACTGTCCCATCTTGATTCTCCTCTTAATTAAATAGGTGAAAGTTTGATATCGAAGGCGGTTGGAGACAAACCGGGCACCTGCAGTTCCGTTTCAGCCACCGTTGAATATCCCTGTGTTACAATACGCGCTTTATAACTGCCTTTTGCTAAACCACCAAAATGATAACAGCCAGACTGATCCGTCAATGCACACTGGCCTGATTCCAACAAGGTAATTTCGGCACTCTCAAGTGAGGCGCCCGTTATTTTGTCTGTGACGACGCCCCCTATTTCATACATCGTTTCTGTTAGTGTTTTGTCCTTGAATTCAGGCTTGTCTGTTGCTTTTTCCCCCAAAGAAACCTGTATCGAACTGACCAGATGTTCCTCAACCGGCACAACATCCTGATCTATCGCAAGGATAGCTGTAATAGTAAACGAAGGGCGCAACTTTCCGCCAATTGCCGTCCAGAACTCCGCCGGGTTGCGCACCAGATCCGTCTGAGCGGTCACCACTGAAACTGGATAAAGCGAATTCTTCAAGTCGCTCTGTAAAAACTTTTCTTCTATAGTCGGCATACGCGAAAAGACTTTCAATACCTCGCCCAATAATTGATGCTGTTCCAATACAGCCTGTTCACCCGTCACACCGGCCTCAATCCAGGCCGAAACCAGATATGAGCACGATACCCTCAGTGGCGGTCGACGTATGGTCGCTATGCCGTTTTGACGCTCGATAATCGGTTCGTTACTGCGCAATTCATTGTTTTCACGAATGTCATACAGAAACAAGTTAATCGTGCGTGTAGATGGGTTATAAGATTCAGCAGGCCGCTCAAAAGCAACATCAGCATCCAGTACCAGCTTTGGCAGGCTGGTATCATCAAGGATTGCTTTAAGCGTTGTGCTGAGGTTATTGATCATTTTTCAGTTACAATTCCGAAAATTCTGTTACTTTGATAAGTTACTCTCATGAAACTCTATCATCACCTTAATATTTACGCG
>Ga0118677_10011916_pt1 | contig 12892 bp, 11 predicted proteins | sample AliMusrvi5mmetaG_FD_86154 | JGI IMG/M metagenome (GOLD analysis project Ga0118677, IMG submission 86154)
TTTCAAAGCAATAGACATATTCTGGCAGGATGAACTCTCGAAACATGGCAGGCGAGATCATGAGCGCCCGCTGCGAGCCGAGGTCTTCTGAAAAGCCGATGGCGTCCACGTCAAGTTCGAGGTAACGGTCGAAAACAACGCGGGCATAGTGTGCGATCTGATGCAGGAACGCGTGCATCTCAGCAGGGTGGGTTGCGAACGCCATCAGGAAGTTTTCCATTCCCATAATTGCCCACGCGCGTTCAAATAGCAGGTAGATCAACTCGCCTTTGATCAGCCGTTCGCCACGATCTGTGTTCTTCAGCGCCTCGCGCATTTCGGGTGTAAAGACCAATGCGTTCGGATCCGGGGTGCAGAAGTCAGCGAGCTGGTCGAGACTCGGCAGTGGGTTGCCCTTGGGGAAGGGCACCGTGTCCGCAAGCCCGACTTCCCAGCGCACGCCCCAGTGATCCATCCAGTTTGCCATTCGGAAGTTGCCTTCAAACTGGAAGGAGAGGTAGATGGGTTCGTTGCCGAGAGGCACATAGCGCGGCGACTGAAAACGAATTGCGGCAAGGAAGTTGTCTCGGGCGTTCATAGTTTGTTATCCTCGCATAACCTCGTCATGGAAGGCGAGATAGTTCCGCAGCGGCACAAGTTCGCTCACCTCGGTTGAACTGCCAATCAGCAGATGTCCTTCACTTCCCAACTCGTTGATCATGCGGCGAGTTTCCTTGGCCACTTCCTCCGGCGTGCCCTCGCGCAGTAGATGCGTGACATCTACGCCGCCGACGAGGATGAGTTGCGGGTGCGCCTTGTGTAGCGCATAGACATCCACGCCGGCCGCCTTCTCAAGCGGGTTCAACCCGTCGATCCCCGCGGCAACCAGGTCGTCCACGATAGTGGTGATGTCGCCGTCTGAGTGAAAGATCACCTGCAATCCCTTGCGGTGACAGGCGTCACAGATGCTCGCGACATCATCGAAAAAGCCAAACGCATTAAAGGTGCGTTTGCTGAACATCGGATGTTGCTTGAAGGCGACATCGGAATAGATCATCGCCAGACCCGCTGTCTCGGCGTGCGCGGTTTGTTCGATGTAGCGGCGTTGCGACCCTTCAATCGCGCGCATCCAGCGCAGGATCAGTTCGCGGTCGTCCGCCCATAAATAGGAGAACATCTGGAGGCCGATCATCTTGCCAAAGAGCATATCGTTGATCGCCGTTGAGGGTGTGCAGTGGATGTAGGCAGTGCCAGCGAGCCGTTCGATCAGCCGCTGCTGCTTCGCAAGCGTCTGCGCCTTCTCGGCATCCGTTGGCCATGGCTGCGCTTCGATGCGCTCAATGTCAGCTGTTATCCAGTGGGTCCAGTCTTCCGCAGTCACCAGGGCGTGCTGCTGTATCCAGTTGGTCCATCTGGCTGCCACGCGAGTGTTCCCCTGGTCATCCGTCCAGGTTCGCCCATCGATATCGGGCACTGCGAAGTGGCGGCTGCCGTCCAGCCCATTGCGCAACGCGCGAATCGAGGTTTCCTCGTCGTCGATGCCGTCGAATGGCCGTCCCGCGAAATGTTCGATGACCGCGTCGTTTAGCAACAGGTCGAACATGGGTGTGTGCTCGGGGCGTTTGCCCGCGCAGGCTTGCTGCACAAGAAGGGTGGAGTTTTTCATGGTGTTGAACTAATGCGTGGCGCTGCTGATGCGCGCGGCGATGTCGTTGCCGATATCAACCGTGGTGCTGTGGCCGCCGAGGTCAGGCGTGCGAACCAGGCCGGCGGAGAGGTTCGCAATGACAGCCGCCTCAATGGTATGCGCTGCTTCATGTTCGCCGAGGAAATCGAGCATCATTGCTGCGCTGCGAATCGCTGCGATCGGGTTAGCGATCCCGTTGCCGGCGATGGCGGCCGCAGACCCGTGCACGGGCTTGAACAACGATGGATACTTGCGGTCGGGGCGTATGTTGGCGCTGGGCGCCAGCCCCAGGCTGCCGACGATTGCGCCGCCTAGGTCGCTCAAGATATCGCCAAACAGGTTTGATCCTACGACGACGTCGTAAACTTCCGGGCAGCGGACAAAGTTCATCGACAGCGCGTCAATGTGGCACTTGTCATAGCGCACATCGGGATAGTCTGCGGCTACTTCTGTCAACACCCGATCCCACATCACCATTCCATACTTGAATGCGTTTGACTTCGTCGCCATCGTGAGATGCTTGCGCCGCGTCTGCGCAAGTTCGAAGGAGTAACGCAGGATGCGCTCGACCCCTTTTCGCGTGTGCACGGCGGTCTGCAGGCTGACCTCGTCGGCCTGGGTGGGTTTGAACATCCCGCCGACGTCGACATATTCCCCTTCGGAGTTTTCGCGCACGACGACGATGTCGATATCGCCGGGTTTCTTGTTGGCAAGCGGCGTGGTAACCCCGGGGAGAAGCACGGCGGGGCGCAGGCAGACGTATTGGTCGAATGTCTGGCGGATCGTGATCAGCGGCACCAGGGTGATGTGATCCGGCAGGTTGCGTGGATCGCCGATTGCGCCAAGGAAGATGGCATCGAACGGCTTTAGCACGTCGAGGAAATCATCCGGGACTACCTTGCCAATTTCACGCCAGTAACGATGACCCCAGTTGAACTCGGTCAACTGCAACTTGATCGAATGCGCCTGCTCGGTTGCGCGCAACACTTTTACCGCTTCAGCAATTACATCAATCCCAATCCCGTCGCCGGGATAAACCGCAATCCTGTACTCGTTCATGTCAACTCCATTTCGTTTTCTTCGCGCGGGTTTACAGGCCGTCCAGACACGCCATCCCGCTGCCAGCTATGAGTATCGTCGCCCTTCATCCAGCATCGCCAGGTAATTATCCAGCGGGATGTAGTTTGCCACCGTATTGCCCGTGCCAAGGCAATACCCGCTCCCCGGCATACACTCTTTGAGTGTGTAGCGCACACGCTGGCGCACCTGTTCCTCGCTCGCGCGGCAGATGAAATCCATATCGATGCCGCCAAGCAGCGAAATGCGGTCGCCGTATAAGCGCTTGGCCTCGACAACGGTTTCGATGGTGTCTTCAAACGAATGGCGCCCATCGATGCGCACATCATCCATCAGGTCGGGCATGATGGCGGTGAGCTTGCCGCATGAATGCAGCAGATACGGGTGTCCAGCCGCGTGCGCCATTTCGGCCATGAGCTTGTGACCGGGCAACACAAACTCGCGCAAGTCCTGCGGACTGATCAGGGTGCCGGAGCGGAATCCCATGTCATCGCTGCCCCACACAACCTTCACGCGCTTAAACTCAAGCAGTCGCCGCAGGGTCTTAAGATACATTTCAATCAACCGTTGGCTGATTGCCGTCACCAGATCGCGCTGATCGTAGAGCGAGTAGCACAGTGTCTCGTAGCCCATCAACCAGTTGAGGTATTCCGCGAAATGAGCGAACCCGCCGCTGGCGATCACGCACATGTCATCAGGGAGATTCTGCTCGCACCATTCGAGGCTGTTTGTGCTGGCTTTGTCAGGATCGGGCCATGGATAACGCTCAAACTCGTCCCAGTTCGTGATCAGGCCGGTATGTTCATTGATGTACTTGCGCCCTCCCGCCCGCTGCAGGTCTGCGGTATCGGCAATGCTGATGTTGTTCAACTGCATCTCGAAGTTTTCTAAACCACAGCGCACGTAGTCATACCCCAGAAAGCGCTGGATGATCACCGCGCGTTTCTGCTCATAAAAGGCATCATTGCGGTCGAGGTCGGCAAGCAAGTCGAAGCGCGAACAGACTGCTTCCTGTATCTCGGCGTCGAGGAACAGTTCGATATTATGAACGCGCCCGGCCCGGCCTTCGCGCCGCAATACTTTGACGAACGCTTCCCAGTCTGGCGCCGCTGCTTTTTCGAAAAGAGACTTCATCGTGTTACTCCTGCTTACGCATGCTTATGCGCGTTTAATCGATGTGGATCGTTGACTGTCACACTAACCTGTTATACGCCAGACGCCATAAGAGGCAAATGGCTTTTGGCAAATGGCCTTCGGCTGATGCAGTTGCAATAAAGTCATAGAATAACTTGTACATGAATGCGTCAGCTTGGCTCAAGACGATGAAAGACTGGGGCTACTACCTGTTGTCCAAGCCGCACCCTGACTCGCCGGGTTACGGGGGCGTGCTGGTTGCGATGCGCCAGGCGCCAACACAGCAGCATTTCGACCCGGAGATGCTTGAGCTGCGCCTGGTTGATCAGAGTGAAGCCTCGTGGACGACCTTAACGTTCTATTCGGCGCTCAATGGCTCCCATGAGGTATTGCCCGGCCGGGTGATCGTGATCGACCGATTTGACAAACATGTCGAGTTTTTCACATTTGGGGCGATTGTGGAGGAAATTCGCGGGCTGCATGACGTCGTTTTTGCCCTGACATCCGAAGCTCCGGTGCTCATGCTTACGGGCGAGGATGACAATATCGGCGACCAGATCGCGTATGAAGCCGAGGCGTTGCTTGCGCACCACCAGGCGCAACGAATCCGCAGCGCCGGATTGAGCTCAACTACGACTGCACACGCGCACAGCGCAACCCTGCTTTACCAGGTTTGTCTGGACGAGACAATCAAACGGTTTGAGCGGATACCGATGATGAAGATGGCAGGGCGGGGAGTCTATCCGGAGCTATTGCTGGAACGACAGTGGATGAACGATACCGGGATATGGAAAACCGCTAATCCACTGCTGGAAGAATCCTTTTCGTGGAATTAGCGGTTCACCGTCACTGAACGCTACCTCTTCTTACTGGAGGCAGCAACACCTTTTGCCTGTGCACACTTCGGGCAAGTCCCTGTGATGCGCTGAAACTCAACAGCGTTCTTAGGGGGCTTGTCGGCGACCCATCCTTGCTCAGTGAGATGATCATGATGCCGGCTGCACGTTGTAGAGCTGCAAACCTGACATACGTAGATGATCAATGTTGGCGCGTTGCGTTGGATGGTGAGACGGTATTCCGGGTCTCCTGGGCGTCTCCAATTAGCCAGAGCAGTTTTCACTGTTACTCCTTTTACAATGACTCACACATTAGTCCTGTGCGAGCCTGGGTTTACACGATTAAGCACTCGTTGCAACAACGAAGGAGTTATGTGGAGTAGCCTACCACAACTGTCGTGATTATTAGATTACAACTGACAACATTACTGCCGCTAAGTATACCTCACAATTAAACTAAATGCGAATCGTGGTTTCTCTACGGATTCCCCACGATTTCAGCGCAAAACATGACGCTTTCTATACGATGTGAGGTATTGATCAAGCCTTGCTTGATATTCTATGTTCTCATCACCGGTGGTTTGTTGCGTTAGTTGTAATTAAGCGGGTTGTGTAGCACTAGAATATGGTTTGCTTGATGTTAAATGCGGCGCAGATGGCGCGCACCTCGTCGTTTGTCAGCCCTGTTCCCAACTCATTATTCGTCAGATTCAGGTATTCATAACGAGCGCCGGTCTCGGCATATTCGACCCGATCCCCCGCACGCTTGACTGAATTGTCCGACCGAGACATAACACCGTGCTTCGACCACACAACGACGCGATGACTGCGCAATTTTTCAACCGTGCCAGCCATCAGTGCCGGAGATCCCGGCAATAGGAATGGCAGCAGGCCGACGCCTTCCGGTAGATTCACAATCGTTTCAGGCTGCCATCGCAGGATGTGCTGATTCAAGTAGCCCTCGTCCTGGTAGCGTGGGATGTGGCTGAGGTAGGTCAGGTGCAGCGGCTGGGCGTGAATCACGGCGTGGAAGTTTGTGCCCGTGCTGACGATCTGATCGCGATGAACCGCAAGGTGCGAGTTGAACTCGCTGGTGACGCGCGCAAACAACCGGCGGCCGGAGGTGTACAACCTGGCCGTCTTACCATCCGGGTTGATCGTGACGAAGCCCAGATTGGCCCCGGGATCGCGGATGATTTCACGCAGACGCCTGCCAGATCCGCTGACGAGGAACGACGCATTGGCTAATTCCGGCAGCGCATCCGGTAATGGAATCTCCTCGATGTTTGGAAATTTGCGGCGCGGGTCGACTGACCAGCCGATATAGACTGAGATGTTCCCGGCGGCCCCTTCGCTGGCTTCGATCTCGGACAACCGTTGACCGGCTTCGCCCATTAACCCCATGAGTTCGTCGAGTTCTGGATAAGGTGCTTCGATTGGCATGTGCTGGCTCCTCAATAAAGTCGAATACGCAGAAATTCAAAAGTAAACGACAGCTAACGAAAGTAATTGTAGCACCACAGAGCGATCATGTCATCCTGTTTGGCGGTAATTTGGCGTTAATTGTCGAAGCGCGAAGCACTGTGCATCGCGTTGCAGGATCACCAAAGCCATTTATACTACTTCCATCCCACAGGTATGGATCATCAATCCATCATCAGGAGGTTGGCGTGAGATTTGGAATGAGCGGCTGTTTTCTTCCCGAAGATATGGATGCACTTACACCGGAGATGTGCCGGCATGTGCGCGAACTAGGCTTTAGCGGCATCTTCACCCGTTTTCGTAAGAATAACCCGAATGACACCCCAAAGTGGACTGCCGATCGGGTCAAACAAGTCCTGGCTGATAGCGGAATTCACCTCTATCAGGCAACCGGTTTCTGGCAGAACCTGGTCAATAGTGATGAAAATCGACGCGCCGACGCGGTCAAGACACTGCGCGCAGCGCTACAACTTGCCGGCTGGATGGGCGCGCGCGGGATCGACACCGGGCCGGGTTCGATGAACCCTGATGGCCCATGGTTCCCGCACCCGGACAACTGGACAGCCACGAGCCGTAACCAGCTCGTTAAGAGCCTGAACGAGGCCAAGAGCGCGGCTGAAGACGCGGGCGTGTACCTCAGCCTGGAAGGACACCAACTGGTGGTGCTTGAGTCCGCCGAGGCGACCCGCGACATCCTGGATCAGGTGAATTCACCGTGGGTGCGCAGTGATTACGATTCAGCGAACTGGATCACCCGCGAAACGGTTTATTACACCGGAGCGGCCGTGAATCATCACTTCGATGTCCTCGGCAAGCACATTGTCAGTTGCCATGCCAAGGATATCTGGATCGAGAACCGGCTTGCGCTCCATCTCGCCGACGGCTGTCCCGGCAAGGGCCTGATGGACTTCCGCGCGCTTTTCAGGCGCATGGAAGCGCTCGATCCGACCTATCCCGTGATCGCCGAGGGAAACTCGACCGATGAACTTCCCCAGGTAAGCGCCTTGTTCCATAGCGTCGCGAAGGAACTCGGCATCAAAGTGCTCGATGAGTAATTCTGTAACAAGCGAATTTAAAAATGCCTAACCTACGTTTTGCTGCTCCAAAAGAACGACGGGTTGCTGTCGTAACCGGCGGCGCGCGCGGCCTTGGCCGCGCCAGCGCCCTGCGTATCGCGGAAGAAGGGCGTGACATCGTCATCGCCGACGTGCTCGACATCGGCGCCGATGTGGTCAAGGAAGTAGAGGCGCTCGGTCAGAAGGCGATCTACGTCAAGACCGATGTGACCGATGAAGCCGCCGTCAAAGCCCTCATGGCGCAAGCCGTCGAGACCTTTGGACGGCTGGATATCCTGGTGTGCTGCGCCGGCATTCTGGGCAAGGAATTGCCGTTTCTCGAACAACCCTCCGAATTGTTTGACCGCGTGATGAGGATCAATGTCTTCGGCGTGTTCTACGCCCATCAGGCTGCAATTCCCTACATGCTGCAACACGGGTGGGGGCGCTGCGTCACGATCACATCGGGCGCCCGTTTTGGCTCGCCGAACCAGATCCCGTACTGCACCTCCAAGGGCGCCGTCTGGTCGATCGTGTCAGCCCTGGGGAACGCCTATTCCAAGCAAGGCGTCTTTGTCAACGGCGTCGAACCGGGACGCGCGCTGACTGAGATGGTCGTCCCGCGCTTCTCAGCCGAACACATCGCCAACCCGGGCAACCCGCTGGGGCGCTACTCCGATCCGGAGGAAGTGGCCGAGGTGGTCGAGATACTGACCAACGAGCGCAATACCTACACGACCGGATCGGTGTGGAGCGTCAAGGGCGCAACCGGCTAAGGGGACGCGAACCGAATGGAGTACCGAAATTTCGGAAAAGCCGGCGTCAAGGTGTCGCCGATTTGCATTGGCACTGCGTTCCGTGGAAACCGGGCGGACGAAGCAATGTGCATACGCACGATCGAACGCGCCCTGGATCTCGGGATCAACTTTGTCGATTGCGCGAATGTCTACGGCACCGAGGAAATCGTCGGAAAGGCGATCAAGGCGAAGCGCGACGACGTGATCCTGACGACCAAGGTGCATAGCGGCATTGGCCCCGGGCCAAACGACCACAGCTCATCGCGCTATCACATCCTGCGCGAAGGCGAGCGCAGCCTGAAACGGCTCGACACCGACCATATCGACATCTACCTGCTGCACGGCTACGACGAGACCACGCCCATCGATGAGACGTTGCGCGCCATGGACGATCTGGCGCGCCAGGGCAAGATTCGCTACTTTGGCGCGTGCAACTTCAGGGCGTGGCACATTGTCGAAGCGCTTTGGAAAAGCGACGCGCTTGGGCTTGACTCATTCGCCGGCATCCAGCCGCAGTACAACCTGATCAACCGCGCCGAAGTTGAACCGGAGTTGATGCCGTTGGCGCGTAAGCACGGCCTGGGCGTGATGACGTACAGCCCGCTGGCAATTGGCCTGTTGACTGGGCGATTCCGCCGCGGCCAACCGCCGCCGGCGGATTCGGTATGGGCTTCCGACTCGTTCTATCACAAGTTTGAACAGGCCATGACGCCGCACGCCGATATGAGCTGGCCGAAACTCGGCGAGGTGGCCGCTGAGCGTGGCAAGACGCCCGCGCAGGTTGCGATGGCCTGGATACTCGACCATCCCGAAATCTCATCGATCATCATCGGCCCCGACCTGCCCGAACATGTCGAGGAGAACCTGGGCGCGGTGGGCTGGAAACTGACCCACGAAGAACGCGCAACCCTCGACGAGGTTTCCAAGGTCGAACGCCCGCGCAAGTTCGCCTGAAGTGCATCCCTTGTTCTGAAAAATCACCGCCCCAGCAATGGGGCGTTTTTCTTTGCCCTGCAACCCGGCTCAAAGCTGAGTTTGAAAGCAGGAAATGGATAGATTTCACATTGGAGAATCAGTACCATCAGCGCCATAGACCGAGTGACCGGTATCCCTATTGGGGACTGGTGAAGACATGATTCAAAGAATAAAGGGAGAGAAATGGGAAATCAGGTTGTTGTCGAAGAGCAGGCGATGTGGCAGGCAGTTCAGGATCGCGACAGCGCGCTCGATGGCAAGTTCGTCTATGCCGTTCGCTCGACCGGCGTGTACTGCCGGCCAAGTTGCCCGTCGCGTCGTCCGGGTCGTGAGCAGGTCGCGTTCTACCTCTCACCCGATGAGGCGCGCCAGGCCGGTTTCCGCGCCTGCAAGCGTTGCAGCCCAGACGACGCTCATGCCCCTCAGGTGGATTTGGCACAACGCATCGCCGCCTATATCCAGGCGCACACCGATCAGCCGCCGACGCTCGAACAACTCGGTCAGGCGTTCAGCCTGAGTCCGCTACACCTGCAACGCATGTTCAAACGCGTGATGGGCATCACGCCGAAGCAGTATGCCGTGGCGCTCCGTGTGGAGCGGTTCAAAGGCGCGGTTCGGGACGGCGAGTCCGTCACGACCGCCCAGAACGAGGCGGGTTTTGGTTCGAGCAGTCGTCTCTACGAGCGCAGTCAGTCCCACCTTGGTATGACGCCCGCAACTTATCGCAAGGGTGGCGCCGGCGCTACTATCCAGTATGCGATCACCGATAGCCCTCTCGGTCGCCTGCTGATGGCGATGACCGAAAAGGGTCTCTGCATGGTCAGCTTTGGCGACGATGACGCGACGCTCGAAGTCTCCCTTAAGACCGAGTACCCGCGCGCCTTATTGCATCGAGACCATGACGATCTCAAGCAAGCCATGAACGAGGTGCTTGATTATCTCAACGGCAAGCGGCAGGAGTTCGACACGCCGATCGATGTGCCGGGGACGGGGTTCCAGTGGCAGGTCTGGCGCGCACTGCAGGCCATTCCCTACGGCGTTACGCGCACCTATGGTGAAATCGCCCAGGCCATCGGCAACCCGAAGGCGGTGCGCGCGGTGGGACACGCCTGCGCCACGAACCGCGTTGCGCTTGTGATCCCCTGTCATCGCGCCATCCGCGTTGGCGGCGGACTTGGCGGCTATCGCTGGGGGCTGGATCGCAAGGAGCGCCTGCTCGCCCAGGAGAAGGCGTAGCGATATCCTCTTGCATAATCCCCGCATCGTGGCACAATGCTTTGCAGGAGGCTCGTCGTGATCATACAGCCCGGAATGTCGGTGCAGGAACTGGATACTCCCGCTCTGCTGGTCGATCTTGACCGCATGGAGCGCAACATCCGCGAGTGGCAGGATGCAATCAGTGTTAACGGCGTTAAGCTGCGCCCGCACGTTAAGACCCACAAGGTTCCTGACATCGCCAGGATGCAGCTTGCCGCTGGCGCGGGCGGCATCACTGTGGCGAAGGTAGCCGAGGCGGAGGTCTTCGCAGCCGGCGGCGCAGACGATATTTTCATCGCGTATCCGGTGATCGGGGCGGAAAAGTGGCGGCGCGTGGCTGAGCTGGCGCGCGCGTGCAAGATGATCGTCGGCGTCGATAGCGACGTTGGCGCGCGCGGATTGAGCGCCGCCGCAGTCAGCGCTGGCGTCACGATCACTATGCGGGTCGAGATTGATGGCGGGCTGAACCGCGCCGGTGTGCCGGTGGCGCAGGCCGAATCACTCTGCCGGCTGGTCGCCACACTGCCAGGCGTGCAGTTGGATGGCATCTTCGGTTTCCGCAGCATCTTCTTCGCGGGCGCCAATGGCCGTTCCGCCGAGGAGCTTGGGCGCGAGGAAGGCGAGTACTATGTCCATATCGCGGACAACTTGCGCTCAGCCGGAATCCCCATTCGTAACGTCAGTGTGGGCTCGACGCCAACGGCGAAGCACGCGGCGACTGTGCCCGGTGTCACCGAAGTCCGGCCGGGGACGTATGTCTTCGGGGATTATATGATGGCCGAACTTGGCGCCGTCAGCTACGACGATGTGGCACTGTCGATTTTGTGCACGGTCGTCAGCCGCCCGGCGCCGGACAAGGCCACGATCGACGGCGGTTCCAAAACCTTTTGCGGCGACAGCATCCCCGCGCGGCTTAACCTGAAGGGGTATGCCAGTGCAGTGGGCGCCGAAGCCTTTGTCGAATCAATGTCCGAGGAACATGGCGTGGTGCGCCTGGGCGCGCAGACTGACTGGCGCATTGGCGACAAGATGGCGTTTTACCCGATCCATGTCTGTACGACCGTGAATCTTTCGGATGAACTCATCGGCGTGCGCAACGGCGTCGTCGAGGTCGTCTGGCCCGTTCTCGCGCGCGGCAAGCGTTCGTGACAGCGATGGCAGCCATGCAGGATCGTATCCACGACTGGGTGCAACGGGAACGCGCCGTAATACTCGACTCGCTGCGTTACATCGTCGGGATCAACACCGAGAACCTTGCGCCAAACGGCAATGAACGCGCCGGCCAACTGGCCGTGGCTGCGATGTTGCGCGCGCTCAACTGCGAAGTCGATGTGTACGAGATCAGCACTGTTCCCGGCCTGCTGGAGCACCCGCGCTACTGGGCCGCGCGACCTTGCACCGGTCGCCCCAATGTGATGGCGATCCGCCATGGCGTTGGCGGCGGTCGTTCGCTGATGTTCTCCAGCCACATGGATACCGTGCCGGTCGGGCCTGACCCATGGCGGCACGCCCCGTGGGGCGGTGAGGTCGCCGACGGCAGGTTGTGGGGATTGGGCGCGTACGATATGAAGGGCGGGCTTGTCGCATCGACGCTCGTCGTCAAGGCGCTCAACGATCTCGGCATACGGCTGCGTGGCGATCTGATGATCGAGAGCGTTGTCGATGAGGAATTTGGCGGGTGCAATGGCACGCTTGCAGCGCGCCTCAAATACAACGCCGACCTCGCGATCGTGCCCGAACCAACCAATCTGACGGTGTGTCCCGCGCATCATGGCGGGTTTATGTTGCGCGTGACGTTCGAGGGCAAGCCGGGATGGAGTTTCAGCCCCGAGCATCCGGTCGACCCGATCATTGCCGTCGCTCACTTCGTGAACCTGCTCAATGAGTGGGCCGCGCATCGCATGCGCACGGTGACGGTCCCTGACATTTATCGCGACAACCACAAGCTGCCGGTGCTGATCAACCAACTCAAGGCGGGCGACGTCACCCAGCCGTTCTTTGCGGATCGCGTGCCGGGGAATGCCTGGTTGACCCTATGGGCGGAGACCTATGCGGGCATGACGCAAGCGCAGGTGCTCGCCGATCTGCAGGCGTTCTATCGCAACGCCCAGGCGACGGATGCGGTGTTAGCCGAGTTTGAACCGACGTTTACGCCGATCAGATGGCTGGACGGCAGCGCGTTCGCGACAGATCACGCCGGCGTCGAGTTGCTGGCGCGCCTGACGAGTGAAGTCCGCCGGCAACCGGCCCTGGTGCAGGGCGCTCTTTTCGCCTGCGACGGGCACATCTTTAACCTGTATAGCCCGACGCCGATGGTGTTGCTGGGCCCAACAGGCGGCGGGCCGCACTCACCCGACGAATACATCGTGATTGACGACTACCTCGACCTGGTCGAGATATTTATCCGCACCGCGATTGAATGGTGTGGGTAACTGGCGTGAATCATTAACTTCGCGTATGCTGTATTTCGAGTTCCTTGGACAGCAGCGTCCAGGAATGCTCCCACTCGCGTTATGCGGTGGCAGACTTTTCAGCCTGGTGAAACAACAAAGGCAGAGATTGCAACCCCTGCCTTGTGGTTTTTCGCTGGGACACCCCAGACCCCGGCAGAAT
>Ga0118677_10009951_pt2 | contig 12890 bp, 8 predicted proteins | sample AliMusrvi5mmetaG_FD_86154 | JGI IMG/M metagenome (GOLD analysis project Ga0118677, IMG submission 86154)
GAAGCCCAGCGGCAGCGATTACACTGCGCTGACAACCGACGTTGCCGCGATGGAAGCCGCCACGGCCCCGATGGCGGTCTGTGCCCTGCCGCATGCCGACCCGCAAATCCTCGCCACCCCGGCCAACACGCCCAAAGCCATTACCCTGACCGGCTCTTCCTGGCGGACACCCCAGGTGATCTGTGCCGTCACGACGCACCCGGCGCATGGCACCCTCACGGGCTACCCGCCCAAGATGACTTATACCCCGGCGGCCGGCTACCAGGGTGTGGACAGTTTCAAATACACGGCCACCGACAGCCTAACAACTTCGTCGCCGGCCACGGTGAATCTGGTGGTGGGCAGCGGCGGCAGCGGCTTGACCGGGAGTTATTATGACAACATGGATTTCACCTCGCTCAAGGTGACACAGGTCGATCCGTGCGTGAATTTCGACTGGGGCACCACGCCGCCCAACGGGTTGAGCGCGGGCACCTACAGCGTGCGTTGGACCGGGCAGGTGCTGGCACCCGAGACCGGGACCTACCGGTTTTCCACCCGCACCAGCGACGGGGTCCGCCTGTGGGTCAATGGCGTGCAGGTGATCAACGACTGGAACGACCAGGCGGCCAACTTGTGGAACGACAGCGCCGCCATCACCCTGACCGCCGGGCATAAGTACCAACTGAAGATGGAATACTATGACAATGCGAATCCGGCCACGGCGCGGCTTTATTGGTATATCCCGTCCCGCCAATCCCAAGCTGCCACGATCATTCCGCAGGAGTTGCTATTTCCGGTGGCGGGCGTGTGCCTGACCTCGCCGCTGGACGGCGCGCGCTTCGGTGTGCAGGCCGGCAAGGGGACGGTGACGCTGACGGCCGACACATCGAGCATGAACGGCACGGTGACCAACGTGTCCTTTTACAACGGCAGCACGCTGATCGGGTCGGTTTCTTCCGCGCCGTATTCGTTCACGTGGACGAATGTGGCGTTGGGTCAGTATGAGATCACGGTCAAGGTCACGGACGGCACGGGCCTGGTCACCACCTCGCCCGTGGCGTCGATTTCGGTGGACGGCTACACGGTTCCTGTCACGGCGGGTCTGGCCTGTTACTTTGATGCGGGTGTGGGCATCACCACCGATGCCAACGGGGTGGTCCAGGGCTGGCAGGACAGGTCCGGCAACGGGCATGACGCGACCTTGGACAACAGCGTCTATAACAGCGGCGCCCCAACCCTGGCCACCAATCAACTCATGGGGCTGCCGGCGGTCCAAATGCGCGGCCCCGCCACCTGGTTCGACCTTGCCGGAGCGTTTCACACCAAAGAGCAGTATCTCGTGTTGCGTTCGCCCACCCCCGCCTGGAACTATGGCGGTTCGTTTCTTGGCCGTGCATCCTATGATTTTCTATCCGTGCGGGCATCCAGCTACACGATGACCTCGGGCGGCACCGGGTTCTGGGACTTGCCGGCGGCGGCTTCCAAAAATGGCACACCCGGCGCATTCGATCTCGCGCCCGTCACCAATTTCATGGTGCTCAAGATCACCGTGGATGACAATGCGAGTGCGGCGAATCTGGCTGCCTATCCGTATTACCAGATCGGACAGAACGAAAACGGCGGTTCGCTGGACTGGGACGTTGCCGAGATCATCGGTTACAGCAACGCTCTCTCGCCAAGCGACGAGGCGTTGGTCGGCGGCTACCTGGCGGCCAAATACGGGATCGCCACGACCTACCCGGCCACCGGCAGCCTCGCTAACAAGGCTGTTACCGGCATCTCCACCACCTCGGCGACGCTTAACGCCACGCTGCTGTGCAACAGCAACAACTATGACGTGGTCGCCTGCTGGGGGCCGGTCAACGGCGGCATCAACCCCGCCAATTGGGCCCACTCGGTCGTCCTCGGCTCAGGGATCAACGCGGCTTCGATTGATCTCGGTCACATGCTCACCAATCTGGACCCCGGCACGACCTATTACTTCAACTGCTGTGCCACCAACTCGACGCAAACCATCTGGGCCGCCGCGCCGCTGAGTTTCACCACGACCTCAACGTCCAAGGATTTCCTGACTTTCGGGGCCAATGTCTCCGGCAGCAGCGCCAGCATTGACACCGTGGCCCGCACCGTGGTCTGGACCGTGCCGTGGGGCACTTCCCTAATAAATCTGGTACCGGCGTACACGGTTTCAGCGCAGGCATCCGGCTTTCCGGCATCCGGAACGGTCCTGAATTTTTCCACTCCGCAAACCTACACCCTCACCGGCCAGGATGGCTCCACCAAAGTCTATACCGTAACGGCCAGCGTGGACCAAACCTATCCGTCCTCAGCCAATGCCACGCTGACGACTTTGGAGGACACGTCCATGGCGCTGGACGCAAGTGATTTCGGCTACGCGGACCCGAATTCGGTCGCGCTCGCCGCCGTGCAGATCACCTCGCTCCCGGTGCGGGGCACCCTGAAGTTGAGCGGCATCGCTGTGACAAATGGTGCCATTGTGACGGCGGCTAACATTCCCAACCTGACGTACCAACCGGCGTTGTATGGGTACGGTGCGCCTTACACGACGATCGGGATCAAGGTCATGAACGCCAACAACGTCTGGAGCATCGCTGACTCGGTGATGACGGTGAATGTGGCGTATGTAAACCATCCGCCCACCTCTACCGGCGCTTCGTTGACCATGAAAGGAGGCAGCTATTATACGTTTTGGAAAACCGACTTCCCATTCTCGGATGTGGATGCCGGCGATTGGTTGACTGCGGTCAAGGTCACCTCGCTGCCGGCCCATGGCACGCTGATGCTGGCCGGCACGCCCATCAGCTCAGTGCCGAGCGTGGCAATTCCAGCGGACAATACCAACACGCTCACCTACACGCCAAACGCGAACTACATCGGTTCCGACTCGTTCAATTACCAGGTGAGCGATGGGAAAAACTTGGGCGCGGATGCCGCCATGGCGATCAGCGTCGTAGATCCAAACCTCATCCCCGTGGTGAACGGGAGTTTCGAGACGCCAGAGCCTGTGTTGCAGGCGAATGGCCAATACTTTCCTTGGACGGATGGGAATTGGACATATATCCCGGCACCGTGGGCGTCCTCGGGCTCGAACTACGGCCGCATTAATGTCCAACACAGTGGCACCTTCAGCAGTGCCCCTGACGGCAAGTGGGTCGCGTTGATCGGCACTGGCCAAACGGCTGCAGTCCCGCTCAGCCAGGACCTGGGTGTCAGCGTTGGAGCCGGGGATACGGTTTCGGTGACGTTCTGGCTCGGCAATGGAATCGGCGCGACCGGGGGGCAAGTGGTGGCCTATTTCAAGAGCTACCAGACGCTTTACCCCATGGTGATCGACACCACCTTGTTGCCCGCCGGTACCTGGAAGCAGTACACGATGACCCAAACGATCGTCGAACCGGGAAATCTGAGTCTCGGGTTCTACTGGACCGGCGGAAGTGGTTCCTGGTTGGACAACGTCAGCAATGTCACCATCACGCCGGCGGCTGTAGTGGCCGCTAACGCGCCGACCACCAGCGGCGCCGTACTAACGGCGTTGCAGGACACGGCAACGGCGCTGACCGCAGGCAATTTCGGTTACTCCGATCCGGGTTCGGTGGCGCTCGCCGCAGTGCAGATCGTAGCACTGCCGACGCTTGGCACCCTGAAGTATAACGGAACCCCCGTATCGGGTGGTGCGCTGCCGTTGACAGTTTCGGCGGCCAATATCGGCAAGCTGACCTACCAAGGGGCGTTGAATGGATACGGTAATCCTAATCCTTACACGATGATTGGAGTCATGGTCGAGAATGCGAACAGCCTGTGGAGCACCCCAGCGTGGATGACGGTCAATGTGACTGCCATCAACCATCCGCCCACCTCCATCGGCGGTTCGGTGTTCCTGAAACCAAACACCTTCACGACGTTTGCGGCGGGAGACTTCCCGTTCTCGGATGTCGATGTCGGCGACACGTTGGCCGCGATCAAGGTGACCTCGCTTCCGGCCGATGGCTCACTGGCCCTGGGCGGCACGCCCATCACCTCCGTCCCGAGCGCGGCCATTCCGGTGGCCGGCATCGGGGATCTAACATACACACCGGCCGCCAACTATCTCGGCGCCGACTTGTTCAAGTACCAGGTGAGCGATGGCAAGGTCTTCAGCGCGGACGCCACCATGGCGATCAGCGTCACGACAGACATATTTGTACTCAACGGGAGCTTCGAGAATCCTGGCGCCTCGCAGGGTGGTGCCTGGGCGATGTTCGGAAGCCCGTGGCCCGTCACAGGCTTGCCTTCGAATAACCAGCAAATTCAGGCCGCATCCGCAGGCGTCTTCGCCAGCGCGCCTGACGGCATTTGGATTGCGCTGATCAGCACGAATGACGTGCCGTCTGCGCAGCCGCTCGTTCAGAACTTGGGGGCAAGCGTTTCAGCCGGCGACACGCTTTCGGTGACATTCTCGATCGGGAGGCCAAACGGCGGAACTGGGGGGCTGGGAGTTGCTTATTTCGATGTCGGAGGGACAAAGTACACCAGCACGTTCGACACCACCTCGTTGGCCGCCGGTGCCTGGCAGAGCGCTACGATGACCCAGACGATCACCAATGCGGGTAATTTGAGTCTCGGTTTCTACGCCACCACCCAAGCCAATTCCTTTTTGGACAAGATCAGTAACATTTCGGTGATTCCAACCAAGGCGCCGAACTCAACCCATGCCACACTGACGGCCACGGAGGATATTGCTACGGCGCTGGCTGTAAGCAATTTCGGTTACGCGGATCCGAATTCGACCGCGCTGGCCGCCGTGCGGATCACCTCGCTCCCGGCGCTGGGCACCCTGAAGTATAACGGAACCACCATGGTGAGTGGCGACCTGCCGCTTACGGTTGCGGCGGCCAATATCGGCAACCTGACGTACCAGTCGGCATTGTACGGGTTCGGTACTCCTTACACGACGTTAGGGATCATGGTCGAGAACGCCAGCGGCTTGTGGAGCATCGGTGCCACGACGATGACGGTGAATGTCACGCATGTGAACCATCCGCCCACCTCCGCCAATGCTTTGGCGATCCTGCCCGAAGGCACCGTCAAGACGTTTGCGGCTGGAGACTTCCCGTTCGCGGATATCGATACCGGCGACACGTTGGCTGCGATCAAGGTCACTTTGCTGCCAGTCCATGGCACACTGGCCCTGAGCGGAACACCCATCACCTCCGTCCCGAGCGCGGCCATTCCGGTGGCCAACATCGGGACGCTCACTTACACGCCAGCCGCGAACTACAGCGGAGCCGACTCGTTCAAGTTCCAGGTGAGCGATGCGACGGTCTTCAGCGCGGATTCCACCATGGCGATCACCGTCAAATATGCGAAATACATCGCCGTGCAGAACGGCAGCTTCGAGATCACAAACCCTGGTGATCAGACTTGGACAGATGGCAATTGGATGTTCATTCCATCCCCGTGGACTGCCAATATGAACGGTTACGGCCGAGTTAAATATAGTTCAGCTTCGCTCCCCGCCCTCGCCGGCGGCGGTACTTGGACCGCCAACATGACTGATGCGGCGTATGATGTACTCACTCAGAATCTGGGGTCGCAATCCTTCAGCGCGGGAGACACCCTTTCGGTGACATTCTACGTTTGTAGAGATAGCTATGGCTCGGGGGTATTGCAGGCCTCATTCCTCGTCGGCGCCACCACGTACAGCCAAACCTTCGATACCACCAGCCAGACGGTGAACACCTGGCAGAGCTACACGTTGACCCAGACAATCCCGACCGCGGTCACGGCCAATCTCAGCCTGAAATTCAGCAACGTGAGTGGCAGGGTGGGGTGGCTCGACAACATCAGCAATGTCAGCGTGATGTCTGCGCCTGTGCCCGCATCCTACGCCACTTGGGCCACCGCCAACGGCGTGACCGGCCAGGCCAACGTCGATTCGAATCATGACGGGGTGCAAAACGGCATCGCCTACTTCATGGGGGTGACCGGTCCGGCCACCCTTCCGGGTATCCTAGGCAACAAAGTGACCTGGACCAATGGCGGCAATATCCCGAGTAGCGCCTACGGCACCCAGTTTGTCGTCAAGACCTCGACTGATCTCGTGAATTGGACGCCTGTTGCCGCTAACGATCCGAAGCTCGCCAACACCGCCGGCTCGGTTTCCTACACCCTGTCACCCGGCGCCGGCCAGCTCTTCGTCCGGCTCGTCGTCACACCCAATTGACCGGCGGAGCTAACCCGGTAGGGACCAGCGGCCTCGCTGGTCCCTAACCTAACTTCCCCCGAGGGCGAAACATCTCATGTGCGGCCCATGCCCCGTGCGAGGCCACCGCCCCTGCGGGCGGACAGGTCGGCGGACCGAAGCCGGTCCGCCCTGCCATTGCGCTGGTAGGGCGTGGCGACCCCGCCGCGCCCTGATTTCCCCTCGACGAACAGGCCGCCACCGGATTCAATGACGCCGCAAACCATTATGACACCGATGACATCAAGAGAGAGAGTTCTATCGGCATTCAACCGGACCGGCTATGATCGGATTCCGGTCAAGCATGAGGCCACGCCGGAAGTCAACCGGATGTTGATGGACCATTTCGGCCTGGCTAACATGGAGCAATTGCTACGGGTTGTCGGCGATGATTTTCGCTATGTGGAGCCGGTATATATCGGTCCCGAACTGCGGACGTTTCCCGACGGTAGCATCGAGGGCTATTTCGGCGAACACTACAAGCGCCGAGTTCCAGGGCGGCAGTTATCTCGAGGCCAGCTATCTGCCCTACGCGGGCATCGGGACGCTCGATCAACTGGACCGCTCGAGTTGACCATGCTGTAGAGCGTTTCCTTTTTACCGTCTTTCAGGATTTCTTCCCGCCCATGAGCATTGAAGTGAGTGTTGGGGCCAGCAACCCTGGGAAGAAATGCATCTCCAGGCGTCGGAGGGGCAGGGCAACCTGATCGGACAAGTAGTGCCGGATCGATTTCATCGATTGGAAGTCCGATGAAGTATTCTGCGTTTTCGGGAATGAACGGCCGTAATGGGGCCAGGCTGCGGGCACTCCCCTGTTTGATCTTATTGTTCATTTGTAGCTGGAGACTCGGCGAAGCCTTGACGCCTCAAGCCTTTGTGGCTACAAGGAAGGTTCTTACCGAAGAACTCCCCGAGGCGGTTCCCTGCCGGGCCTTGTTTTGGGATGTGAGCGGGTTGGGTGCGTCAACGCCCAGCCCGCTCGTTTGGGCTCGCACAAGATTTATCCGAAAGGAGAGAATCGTCAAGGATAAAGTTACCAAATATGGAACATTTTTGTAAAATGAAAAAAAATGCTTCCCGAAACGGAAACAAAATGATTGATTCGTGGCGTTCCAATCATGCGGGTCGCCGGACGAGAAAAGCTTGAGAAGTTTATGCGCAAGCACGCAGCAGCCAAAACGCCGCTGCGTGTGTGGCTATCCTTGGTCGAGCGCGAACTCTGGCAAGGGCCGCAGGACATCAAGAACCTTTACCGCTCCGTGGACTTCCTGTCTGCAAATCGAGTCGTTTTCAACATCGGCGGGAATAACTTCCGTTTGGTGGTTGTCGTTCGCTACACCGCGTCCGTCGTCTGGATCGACCGGATTGGAACCCATTCCGAATACGACAAGTGGAAGCTCGAATAAGCAAATTACCCCCGACTCAAAAATCACCATGAATACCCACAAGCTGCTCAAGACCCCTGATGAACATGCCGCAGCCCTCGAACGGCTTGAGGGACTGATGATGCTTGATCCGCCGGAGGGATCCGCCGAGGCGGACGAACTCGAAATTCTCGGGTTGCTGATCGACACCTATGAAAAGCGACATTTCCCGATCAACGCGCCGTCCGCCACGGAGGCCATCCGATTTCGAATGGAGCAAATGGGCCTCAAGCAGAAGGATCTGGCCCCGCTGTTGGGAGCGAAAAGCAGGGTTTCCGAAATTCTGTCTGGGAAGCGGCCCCTTACTCTGGCGATGGCTCGCGCGCTTCACTTAAAGCTCAAGATTCCTGCCGACATCCTTCTCGGAAGAGATGAAGCGGAAATGCCAGAAGCGATTAATCCTGCCGATTACCCCGTGAAGGAAATGCACAAGTACGGATGGTTTGAAAAATGGAAGGGGCTAGACTGGTCTGAGGTGAAGGGGGAGGCCGAGGAGATGTTGCAGGCCTTTTTTTCAATGTTTTCTGGCCCCCGGCATTTTGCTTTCAATCGCGCGGGATTCCGGGATTCATCACAACTCGACGAGTGTTCATTGGACGCTTGGCGCTGCCGTGTCCTGACCGTCGCTGGGAAGCGTCCTCTCCCTGCATTCGATCCTGGTGAGATTACACCAACCACACTTTCGGAACTCGCGCAGCTCAGCCGCTTTAGGGACGGCCCCCGTCGGGCGCTGGAATTTCTTCAGGATCGGGGGATCGCAGTGGTGATCGCTTCTCACTTGTCGAAGACCTATCTGGATGGCGCTGCGCTGCTTGGAGCCGAGAACCGTCCGGTGATCGGCCTGACGCTTCGACATGACCGTTTTGACAATTTCTGGTTCACACTGTTTCATGAGGTCGGGCACGTCCTCCTGCATCTTGGAGAGGATAACCGATCGTTTTTCGACGACACCGAGAGCGGTGACACCTCGCGTCTTGAGGCCGAGGCCAACGAGTTCGCTCTTGGCCACCTTATTCCCGCTTGGGAGTGGCGTCGCATCCAAAACCTGAGATTGGCAGATGAGATCCGCACCGAAGCCAAACGTCTTAAAATCCATCCCTCAATCATCGCCGGGCGCTTACGTCGTCAGGCAAATGACTACCGGCTCCATCGCACACTTGTTGGTCAAGGCAAACTCCGCAACACACTGGGGTTCGACGCTGAATCTTGGCCGACCTGAGACGTGTCGAGATTGAGGGTTCACAGGGCCGTTTCCGCCTCACTCCCCCCGACCGCTTTGAGTCATACGACCGCTAGAAGTGGTGGAACACGTCCGTTGCCGTTGCGCGCAAACAAGGCCAGCCACTCGGACTGCCCCGGAGTCCGCAGCACGTAGGGGGTGCCCATGCCGACCCAGTGCGGGAAATTGAATGGCGGCGGCACGGCACGGACCCACCACAACTCACCCTTGTTGCCGACGTATCCGGAACTGCCGACAAACGAAATCTCCTTGTCGGTCGCCAATTCGCGCAGGCTGATGCAGCCGTTTTTCAACCCGCAGTGCTCATAGATACCCATTCTTGAGTCAGCCAGGGTCTTGGCCAGTGCCAAGTAATCGGCACTGAACCCGAACAGGCTCCCGATCTCGGCAAAGATGCCGGCCATGGTCTCCCCGCCTTCGCCGACCCGCAGGTCGCACTGCGTCCACATGGCAAAGTGGGAGCCGGTGAACCGCGGCCACCTGCTTGCGGCTGAGACCAGTGCCGGCGGCAATCGCGTCGAGGATCTGGGTCTTGGAATACTTGTCTTTGATGGGGGCTTGTTTGGTGGGCATGCGGGGATGTCACGCAATCAGAGGTGACATGTCAATCTCTATCAAGCCCTTCAATCCCCCTCCAGCCCGCATCCGGGATGTGGGTGAACGCAATGCGCATCGGCGCTTGATCCCGGCTCTCCTGCACGCTGCCATAGCCAGCCAAACGCCCTGAATAACAGACCCCTAATAACAATTGACTGGGTTGATCTTGGGCTGGTTTATAGCGCGGGTAGCTGGGTGGCGGCGGGAGAGTTTCCCTCCCATGGGCGGCCGTTTTGGGCGATCCAGGATTGGAGTTCGCGAAGGGCGTAGGTGTAGCCGGCTTTGGCCAGTTCTTCGCCGCGATGGAAGTCGCGCAGGTTGAAACCGTCGAGGGGTATTGAGAGGTACAGGTCGGCGCTGGCGCGGATCTGCTGGTTGTGGGCTACGCCGCCGAGGCGGATGAGGCGCATGAGGACGTCGGCCAGGGTTCCCATCTTCTTTTTCCGGCGGAAGGGGTTGAAGTTGCGGCGGGCAACCTGCCAGCCGGAGACTTCGGTACCGAACTCTTCCCCTGCGGTGAATTCGCTGTTAGGGGAGACGTCGATAGCGATGACGGTGGCTCCTGCCCCACCGACAGATTGCCGCATGACGTCGGCGGGGATGTTGTTCACCAGACCGCCGTCGACGAGTACGTCGCCGTTCCAGCCGAGGGGTGGGAACATGCCGGGGGCGCGGCAACTGGCGACGACACTGTGCAGGGCTGAGCCGGTGCGATGGACGACCATGCGGGCGTGGACGAGACTGGCGGAGATGGCGAAGTAGGGCAGCCAAAGGTCTTCGATATCGACGCCATCGAGGTATTTGCCGAGTTCGTGGGTGACTTTGCTACCAGTGAGCAGGGCGACGAGGGGCAGGGTGTAGTCGCCCTTCAGGGCCTGGGCGCAGCCTTTCTCCATGACCTCAATCATCTGGGCGTGGGTGAACTCCTGGGCGCAGGCGGCGGCGACGATGGCTCCCATGCTGGTACCGCCGACAAAGTCAATGGGGATGGCGAGTTCGCGCATGGCGTCGACGACGCCAATATGGGCCAGGCCGAGGGCAAATCCGCCCCCGAGAGCGAGGCCGACAGACTGGCCGTTGATGGCGCGGGCGATGCGGCCGACATCGCCGGGGTGGTGCTGGCCGGAGGCTGTGCGGCGGACGTGTTCGTGGTTGGGGATGGCGAGGGTCCGCTTCCAAGCAGCGGTGTGGGAGACGCTGGCCGGGCCTGCGGGGTGGGTGAGGACGAGCGTGGATTTGACGGTGGGAATGGCTTTCTGGGAGAGGCGGACTACGGTTTGTTCGCTCTGGTGAGGGTCGCCTGGACCGCCGGCGACCATCAGAAGGAGGTCGGCCTGGCGGAGGCAGCGGGAGGTCCATGGAGTTTCTGAAAAACCGGTCTGGTAGTCGGCTTCGTAGACGACATGGCGGTAGAGCATTTCGAGGTCTTCGAGCCAGGCGACGAGGCGGCGGCTGGCTACTGGGCCGATTTGGGAAGCTTCGTTCTTTTGTTGGAGAGGATCGTTCTTTTGCGCGGGGCGGATGATGCGGTCGATTGCAGCGCGGTTGAGGTGGAGGGTGGGACCGAAGGCGGAGAGTTGGCGAACTAGTTCAGCGGCGAAGTCACGGGCGCTGCCGGTTTGTTCGGTGGGGGAGAGGGGCAGTACGGTGATGGCTACGGGTGGGCGGCCTGCTTGTTTGCTGTCCCGGTTGCGCAGGCGGGTGGCGAGATGCCGGCTCAATGTGCCGAGGAGTTCCCCCGGGTAGACAGCGACTAGGCGGTCGAAGGAGTCGCGGTCGAGCTGAGCCAGATGGGAGTCGCGGATAGCAATGGCTGAGGCTGAGCGAGGTTCGGCATTGAGCAGGGCCAATTCGCCGAAGACGTCGCCTTTGCCCAGCTCGGCTGCGGGTACCGGTTGGGTGCTTGTCTTGCGTTCGAGGCGCATGCGACCGCTGAGGATCAGATAAAGGGTGTTGCCGGGGTCGCCTTCGCGGAAGAGGGTTTGGCCTGCGGTGATTTCGAGGCTGACGAAGGCAGCGGCGAGGTTCTGGCGGGCGGATTGGGTCAGGTTGCGGAAGAGGAGGCTTGCTTCGATGGCGCTGGCAATCTGGGCAGCGTCAAGGCGGGCAGCCGCCCAAGCGATGGTCGAAGCCATTTCGGTGGGGTGTTCGGTGCAGAGTTGGTCGAAATCGGAGCTTGCCAGAGCGCGGACGATGGTGGGTTCGGCGGCTTGTAACGTGGCTTGGCGGGGGTGTCCGGCGAGCAGGCTTATCTCGCCGGTGATTTGGCCGGGGGTGAGGGTTTCCGATGTGGTGGCGGAATGGCGGGTTTCGATGAGGCTGCCGGTGACAACCAGGTAGAGATTGTCGCCGGGGGCGCTTTCGTGAGCCAAGTATTCGCCGGGAGCGAGGGAGCGTTCTCGGGTGAGCTGGGCGATGCGGGCACAGGTTTCCGCAGAGAGCTGGGAGAAGGCTGGGGTGGCGCTCAGGAGGGTGGCGACGTGACTGAGATTGGTCATGGTTTCCGCTGATGAAAAGGGCGAACGATGCCTGCTAGGCAGGAAAACCTAGGGCACTCCTCCAACCGGCACCAAGTGGCATGTACTCCTTGTCGCTTGCGCAAAACGGGCAGTTTCGATTCTGGTCGTTTGATTCCATGTCCACTATCTTCTCAGTTAGATGGCCGTGTGCAAGCAGGAAGTTGGGACAAATCCGTCTCCATTCTTGGTGGTTGTCCCGAAGAACATCCCCAGCGGGAATCTTGTTTCACATTCCCCGGCCTCCGCCAGTTCTCCCAACATGCAGGCGTAGCAGGCGAGATTGAGGACGATCAGGACAACGTCCGGGTGGATTAGGGACAATGTGGTCCACGGAGATGATGTCGCCCGCGTAGGGGCCGTTCCTGACCGTGGGTGCATGTTGGATGACGCGTTCTTCCGGGCGGAGTGCCATCGTGGGCCGCTTGGCGAGCCGCAAGAGGAGTGAGCGGCCCAAGGGGGGGGGTGGAGCGACTGATAGAAAATGGGAACGATAAAGCCCGTCGGGTCGATTTGACCGGACGGGCTTGGCCAGCCTCACCCAGGCCTCGACCACCATCGCGATGGCGCGCGCACCATGGGCGACGGCCAGCAGACGGGCGACATCGGCGAACTGGTCTTTGGCCGCCTCATCCGGCAGTCCGGCGGGAACGCAGAAGACAAAACCCTCCTTGGTGTCGGCGATCACCGTCGCCGGGACACTGCCCGTGGTGCGCATCATGTGCAGGGCGTAGTTCTGCGCCTGATTGGCCAGCGCATCAAGGCGGGCGGTTTCCTCCGGGTCCGGGGTGAATGTCATCGCGCGGACGCTACCATCAGACCTCAGTTAACGACCTCGTTTTTGCCGAAGAGGTGAGCAAGTTCAATTCCTCCAAAGTTCGGGTTTCGGC